>JAEEGL014794126.1_pt1 | contig 13831 bp, 11 predicted proteins | sample 9134231 | NCBI WGS metagenome assembly JAEEGL01 (sample SAMN16246548, study PRJNA631951) | gut metagenome | biome: gut microbiome; feature: rumen; material: fiber-attached | host: Bos | place: Iran: Karaj | collected 2018-10
CCTTTCTGATAACCAGGTTTACAAGACACAACTTTACATACATCACCATCACGACGAGTAGTCAATGCATTAGGAATATCACATTTTTCTTTCTTTTCTTTCTCAGTTTTTTCTTTTTCAAAACATGCTGTATCATTATTGCCTTTCTGATAACCAGGTTTACAAGACACAACTTTACATACATCACCATCACGACGAGTAGTCAATGCATTAGGAATATCACATTTTTCTTTCTCTTTTTTTGCCGTTGCTGTTGGTTGTTGTTTTGATCCTGCCTCGGCTTCATCAACAACACACTTTTTTCCTTCGTCTGACCATTTTTTCTTGGAATCTTTACAAACACACTTATTCTTTTGATAATCTAGATACGCATTTTTATCAGATTCTTTACAATAATCTTTTAACAGACATCTAGATTTTAAATTAGACCATTCTTCCCCTTCGTGATTGCAAACACATTTCTTTCCATCCCAGTGTGCAGCGCCTTTCGCACATCTGTCTTTGTGCCATTCTTCTGTTTGTTCTTTTCTTTCATCGCGTTTTTGTTGCCTTGAATCTTTTTGTGTTTGTGATTGTGTTTGTGATTGTGTTTGTGTTGTGTTGCCCGTAACCGAAGTATTGTTTTCTGTATTATCAACACATTTATCACCTTTTAATACCTGATTAGAATTTCTGCATACGCATTGTTCTGATTCCGCATCCCACACAGTGCCAGTTTTCTTCCTGCATTCTGCTTCTGGTTTTGTGATTTCTGGTGTTTTTAACAAATCGTCATCAAGTTCAATATCTCCAACACTTACACATTTATCACCTTTTAATATTTGACTAGGATCTCTGCATACGCATTGTTCAGATTCTGCATCCCACACAGTGCCGGTTTTTTTATAATTACATTCCGCTTCTGGTTTTGTGACTTCTGGAGTGTTTAACAAATCGTCATCAAGTTCAACATCGGCAACATCTTTACATTTCTTTGTTTTCGGATCCCAATAGTATCTGTCGCCTTTTTTTTCGCATTCTTGTTGAGCATTTTGTTGATTGGAAGATTTGTTTGATGAAGTTTGGACTGCGCCCTTTACACAATCTTTATAACCCGGCAAAGCAGGTTTATACTTATTCGTGCTGTTATACGGTTGTCCATTTTTACCCGCTGGACATTCTTTGATTGTTGCGACAGCCACCGCAGCACCTGTCTGTATCGTAGTATGACACGTTACTTGACATTTTAATGTTGTTAAAGAAGCAAGTTTATCGTGCACTTTTGGATCATTGACATTATAAATATAATCATATTCACTCGCGAAACTAGAACAGTTTCCTTCCGTTATAAGATCACCAGGGTTATAATATTTCCCTCTGTAATTACATTTAGTAACAACACATTTACCGCTTTTGAGAGTTTCATTTTCTGCACATGATCTGCACATCTTTGAAGAATCACTACTAAATTCATATATGTTATCAGCAAGTTTAATTGCGCCAGCACATATGTGTACTTTCATACCATACATATAAGCAGTTTTACATCCAGAAAGATTCGCGTTCGCAGGGCATTTTGAAAAATCTTTTTCCGAATGCTGTTGGTCACCACTTACACATTTTAACACTTCAACATTGTTACTTCGTTGTATCAAATAATTGGACTTGTATTTTATATTAGCAGGAACACTATTTGGATTAACCCTTACACCAGTTTTTTTATCCATTTTACCGATAACAACCAAATGTTTACCGTTTCTCTGCGTTGTACAGACAGATGATGCGGCATACAAATTCGATGCACCGAATACATCTAAAACACAAAGCAGGGCGATAAAGATTTTAGTTACTTGTTTCATTTCGTTTTATTTTTTACATGTATCGTATATATCATCTTCGTCCTTTGGGTCATAACCTCGCTCACCTGGGGAGAATTGATTAAATTTACCGATCTTTTTACCTTTATCATATCCGTACTTGCAAACGAATCCTATATATCTTTCATTCGACCATTTAGAGCATTTGAACACCATTTGATAGGTTGATTCTTCACTTGGTTTAGTAAAATTAACAGATTCGCCATTCACAGACACAACGTTTTCCAAAGTCCTATATCCTATAATCTTCAATGCGGAATTCCGGATTTTGAAAGAATCTAAATATTTGTGTTTGTCACCGTCTACACCACGACCATACACTGATGACTCTTTTTCAATCCCCCAATGTATAGTGTCAATTCCTGTTACAACACCACCATCTTTAAATCTTAAAGTGCAACCATTTGATGACGTATTATTTGTTGAACTTGTTTTTGTAGGAGAAGTAGTAGTTGAAGGCAGAGTAGTTCCTCTGGTGCTTTTTTTCGCCCTTTTTGAAGCATCAAGAACGTCTTTTGTAGTAATAGGTCCATCTGGAGAAAGATCTGAAAGTTGCGGCGTTCTTAAATTCAAACCTGACGAACTTGTATTAGAAGTGGTTTCTGTGTCGCTTGCTGTTCCAGATGTTGTATCTCCTTCGACATCTGTTTCATCGGAACTTGTACCCGTGCCAGTTGTTTCATAAACTGCATCTGGTACTTGTGCTTCGACATCTTCGCCAACGGTTTCAGAATCATCCTCAAATTTAATACCTGTACATTCGCCGTTTTTCCATTTACCACCTTGCTTCGTGCATTCTTTTTTATAATCTTTCTTTGCCTTTTGCGTATCTAATGCACGATCAATTGCACCAGATGATATCAAGCCCGCTGCAGTTCCCAATCCAGAACCCAACATAGCGGAAGATGCTGCTGTTTGAGAACGTGTTTCACGATATGCGTTTTCTTGTGCTGTGGTTGTGTTTATACCAAACCATTCTTGCATACAGATAAATGAATCGCCCGCATAAGCCTTGCGCGAAGCAAGTGGTGTAGATTGGTTTGAACCAGCATAAAATTCAATACTGTACACGCAATCAAAACTGCGTTCATCAAACGTAGCACCCAAAGACTTACAACGTTTTGACATTAAATCACGCAATGTATAAAGACGATTTTCATCTGTTTTGACATCTTTTTCTGCGTTTTCACGTAATTTTCCGATTGCTGTACTGAAACGTGCTGCCAACCCAGAATCAGGTTCCATACATTCTTTGGCAATGATAGAACATTTCTGAACCGCCGCATTTTCGGCCGTTCTGCCAAGACATTTAGTGTATGTTGTGCCACATTCATTTACGATACATGCATTATATTCATTACCACAATTTATAACTGCATCATATGATGATAATCTTACATTAACATCACGATCAGCCTTGATTTCAGTACTGAACAAATTAAATTCTTGCGCGCTGCATTCTGTATTGGTGCGACATCTGTTTAATTTTTCGCCAAACATTGTATCGCCATCAGTCGCGCATTTTGTAAAATCTTTACCACATGTTTCCATCATACATTTGCGTAGCGCAACATCACAAGAACTGCTGTTCGTAGACAAAGCCTTAGATTGTGCGTCGTTCGCAAGAAGTGAAGCCTCACTTGCTGCCAAAGCAGCGCGTTGTTTGCGGATCTGTTCTGCAAATGAATTGTCAGGTGATGCCGATTCCATAATATCAGAAATCATATCTTCGAATTGACCAGACTTATTAGATATAATTAATTCTGGTTGAGTCGTTTGTGTTTTAACACTTGTTTTTTTCGTGGTTTCTGTTTTATTTGTCTCTGTTGTCTGAGTCTGTGTTTGAGTTTGTGTTTCTGTTTGTGTTGTTGTAGATACATTCTTGCGTGCTGATGCTATGGAACGCGTACTGCCACGTGTTGCTGCATCCGCGAAATCAGGTATTAAAAACAAAGAACCAAATACCGCAACCGCAGTCATTAATTTTGAAAAAAGTACTTCGTTCTTTTTCATTTATCCTTATCCGCTTTATTTCAAACGTTCGCACGCAGTATCATAAAATTTGCACAATGATTCAGCTGCTGCTTTTTCGTTTTTGTCTGCACATTTGTTGCGCATATTGTTTTTACAAACGCGTTCCACACATTCGGCAGTTAATTTGTTATTCTTGCATCCTGTTTGAGCTGTCTTTAATTTTTGTTCACGATTATTCTTGTACGCATTCGCAATGTTTTTTAACAATTTTTCAGAATTAGCAATCGCACTCTTTCGAGAAGCCAATAATGTTTTACGAATATTGCTTAAGAACGATTCGCAACCAGTAGACAAAACACCACATTCTGAAAAGTATTTATCAAAATCTGAATCAGATTTACAATTTTTAAAATCAGCATTACAACGTTTTGCATCAATAACACATGATTCTATATCAGTAGAACAACCAGATAGCGTCTTTTCAGTTTTTGCCTTTTTTACTAAATTAGCCATGTCCGCAGATATACCTGCAGCCTTACAAGATTGTTCGATTAATGAATCGTAATTATCAGATACATCATCAGGTGTACAACCAGATACTTTGTTCAAACATTGTCTGGTTCCCCAAACATATCTTTCACCAGGATCCTTTGGCGCATTTTTCAATTCTTTTTCTGATATAATATATTTAGTAGATGATCCAGCAGAAACAGTTTTTAATCCATTGGATTTTGTAGGTTCTCCAGCAGATATTGTTCCACAATATTGACAACGTGCTGCTGGGTTTGAATTAATGTTAATAGCACAAACAGAATCTAAACAACGTGTCAAATTAGCAACAGAACATGCACCAAAAACTACTGTTGGTACAAACAAGGAAACTACTAGAAAAAATAACAATTTACGCTTCATATCTCCCTTCAAAAAATCAGTATAACAAAAAATAAATATTTAACGCAAGGGAAAAATACTATATATATTTTTTATGAATTTTTTATGATTAAAAAGTCTGGACATGAAAATATTTTTTATGCTAAGCTTTCAAAGTGAAGAGAGTGTTTAACATGAAATTTATTAGATTTTTAGGTATTTTGTGGTTGTTATTACCATGTGTATCTTTCAATGTTGAAGGTGCAAATTTTCAAGATGCTTCGAAATTATTGGTCGCGGCACGTCGTGGTGATACCCAAACTGTTCAGGTTTTAATTAATTCTGGTGTAGATGTTAATTATGTTGATTCTACCGGATTGTCTTTGGTATGTACCGCGGTTATGAATAATGATACCCGTGCAATCCAGGTTTTACAAATGTACGGTGCAGATGCTTCAAATTGTGATCGCCAAATAAAGCAATATAAACAACGTACAAAGGTTGCTGCAAAAGGTGAAGAATACGGATTTTTTAGTGGGTTGTCTTCTTCACATGTGTTGGTTTTGTCCGCGGTTGGTGTTGCAGCTATCTTGGGTGGAGTAGTGTTGTTAGATAAAGTTTTTGATGATAGCAATGGACATCATTCTTCCAGTGGATCAAGCAGTGGTGGACATGGTGGTGGTGGAAGTGGTGGTGATAGTTCGTCATCTACTGGTAAACAAGGATTTACAATTCCGTATGGTCCTGCGTATATAGATTCTGCGACTGGTAAAGTGAATACTCTTTTTGATATATCAGATAACTTAACCTTATGGGATTTAACAAACGCGACGGCACCTTTATCTTTAAGACAAACAGATTTCCAATATTTTCGTAGTAATGCGAGTATAGGAACTATTGCTGGCGGTTTGTTGGAAAATTATTTGCTGGCTATGGGTGGTTATTATTCTTTTGCAAGTGGTTATATGGGACAAAATACTTTCAGAGATGGAACTACCAAGGCACCATTGTTGGCCACTATAACTGGTGCCCAAGGAAGACCTGTGCGTGTCGCGTTGGTTACAGGTAATGGTATAAATCCTGTGGGTTCTGCTGCATCTGCTGGTGGTATAACTTATGCCATAAGTACAGCTTTGGATTCAACAACACCGCACGTTGATAAATATTTAAACAATTCTGTTACACCAGTAACAGATTCAACAGGAACAGTAGTCAGTTATAAATTAACCGAAAACACAGGTTTTGATTTATCTGGTTCTGGTTCTGTGTTTAATCCTTTTGCAAATGCAAATGATTCTGCATTGGCAAAGATAGTCGCAGGATGGGAAGGCGATCGTTCAGCAGATGACGGTGATTTATACGGTTTTGTACCAAACGGACAATTGGCTATTTACAGAACTGGTAATGGAAAAGTTTGGGCTGATGTAACATCTGGCGCAACTGTTGGTGAATTTACAGATGCTGATGCTTCGGGTGATTTGTCTGCCGGGGATACAATAGAAATTGAATCAAATACATATACTATCTCAAATGCTGTTGATTCTTCTGTTACGAATCCAACTATAACTATCAAAGGAACTACTTTCAGGGTTGCACCAAATTCAAAAATGTTTTTAGCAGAATGTTCTGGTTGTGATGATATGGCAATTTATGTTGGAACAGATGGTTATTGGTATATCAATAATTCTGGTGAAAACGATATTGATGCTGTATATTCTGTAAACGGCACAGTTATATCTGTTCAAAAAGAACAAACAGATGCGGGGTATTTAAATTTCACAACTATGGCATTAGCATCAGCACAGACTTATACTGTGGTTGGTGATACTGATGGCGCATCTACTGTTGATATAATTGCAAATACAAATGTGATACCTGCATCAAGGACTAATTCTTATGGAACGGTTAATACTTTTGGTAAGGCAATGGTTTATGGTTTAAACGGTGTCGCACCAAACAGCAACGCAACAACTTTTTATTCATCTCTTCTGACATCTTATTATGGAGCAGGTCAGGGTGGTATTGCCCATACTTTGTTCAATAATTATAATTCTTCGTTGCCTATGATAATTATGCCAGCAGGTGATTATACATTGAATGATTCTACGGGAACGTATTTGAATACTTTGGATGCTACATTTGAAAATTATGCGCCAATGTTATATGGAAATAATTTAAAGCATAATTTTATGACAATCGTCGGGGTGTTGCATGAAAATGGAACTGCTGCGGCCGAAACCATAGAAGAATATGGTAATGGTACGGGTTCAGATTATGGAAGAATACAATTGGCTTTGTGGCAAGATCCGACCACAAACACGACATATTCTTCACGTATGTGTGGTTTGGCGGGTGTTGGTGATGCAGCTAATGGAATTGATCCTTGGTGTTTTGCTGCATCTGGTCCTACGGCTGAAATGGCTACTGCATCGGCGGCAGGTGCTGTTGCTTCTGTGAAATCAGCGTTTTCATATATGGACAATAATCAAATATTTACATTGTTGGCATTGACAGCAGATGGACCATACTTAAAGACAAATACAAACGGATCACTGTTTTCAAACGATACTTTGGCGACTTACTTAAAAGAAATGTATCAATTGCCTTTGGAATATGATATTTCAAGTTTGACATCGTCTGAATATCTAGATTTGTTCAAGACGGTATTTGGATATGGTCTTATTAATGTAAGACGTGCGATTGCACCAGGCTTTTCAATATATTATTATGATGGTACGACGGACAGCATAGTTTCAACAAAGGGAACTGCCAACAGATTCTGGGGTAATGGTTCGACAAATACATCCCGTGCATCTTCAGTATTATCATTAACAAACCGCAAGGCTGTAAAGACTTCGTTCTTTGATATAGTGGAAAGTATAGATGGAACGGTTTCTTTACCACGTGTTTGGAATACGACATTCGCAGAAAACAGCAATTCAAAACATGGTCTTTATATGGGTGATGTTTTGGCTGATTTTAATGTTGATTCAACAAACAAAAGAACAAATCAAATTGGTAATTTTACTTTTGATATGGCTATGTCTGGACGGGCTTATGATGATGGTATGAACGGTTTAGATGATTTGCGCGTTGCTTTCAGTAATGAAAAATATGATGTAGGAGCAGAATATCAACGTTTCTTGACATATGGAAATTCAAGATTTGATGGTCGTGCAAATGGCGTGTTGGCTTTGGTATCAGATTCTGTGGCAACAGGTGCAAAGTATAAAATGGGTAATTTTGCGTTTGGTGGACGTGCATTTTCAGGTGCAATAACAGATGAAAATTTATTAGAAAATGATCCATTGATATCATCGCAATTTGAACCAGCTCGTTTGGGATTGGCAAATGGTGCCGCGATAGATACTGGTTATGATAATGGAAAATTCGCATTTAATGTTGCAGTTGGAAATTTATATGAAAACAATACAGTGTTGGGTATGTACAGCGATGGTATCCTTGCAATGCGCGGTGGTAATACTCAATACATTGATGTTGTTACAGAATATAAACCTTGGGATAATGTGAATTTGTTTGCGCGTGGGACTTTTGCAAATACTCATGTTGATAAAGTTGGTGGATTGATAAGTAATATTTCTGATATCAAATCAAATGCATTTGCAATAGGTACTGATATTGGTGGATTTAATTTTACAGCTGCTATGCCTTTGGCAACAGTGGACGGCAAAATGGGGTACAGTTATGCTGAATTCGAAGTTGTTGAAAATGACGGTCAATATGAAGTGGCTATGAATAACCCACATATTGAATACATTGATTTGGCAAAACAAAAACGTGAATTAAGATTTTCAACATCTTATAAGCATGCGATTGGTGAATTTACTGATGCAGGTCTTGGGTTTATATATCGTGTAAATCCAAATAATACAGACAGTTTTGGAAACGAATCAATATTTATGTTTAAAATGCATCACAGATTAGGTATATAATAAAACCGCCGAAAACGGCGGTTTTTTTGTTGGAATACGTTCTTATGGTTTTAATGTTTGATATATGTAAAATTAAAATCATGAAAACGAAAATATTTAATTTTTGGATGATACTGGCGATTGTTGGGACTCATCAAACGGCTGATTCCTGTACGGGAATTTCATTAACTTCAAAAGACGGTGCAAATATAGTTGCGCGAACGGTTGAATGGGCATCTGGCGAAAGCCCGAGTGATTATTTGATTGTTCCCGAAGGTTATGAAAAACAATCTATGTTGCCGGATGGAACACGTGGCGGTATGAAATATACAGCCTTTTATGGTTATATTGGTTTGGCTTCCGAAGATTATGTTATTGAAGGTTTGAATGAAGTTGGTTTATCTGCTGGCTTGTTTTATTTTCCAAAATATGGTTCTTATCCAAAATATGATGCGTCATTAAAAGATATAACGATTTCTGATACTGAATTTGTAGCATGGATATTAGGTAGTTTCGAAAGTGTCGAAGACGTTATTGCTGCATTAAAAACTATTCGTGTTGTCTCAACTGATTCGCGTGCAGAAAATTTACATTGGCGCGTTGCGGATAAATATGGTCGGCAAATTGTTATAGAATATATTGATGGTATTGCGACAGTTCATGAAAACAAATTGGGTGTATTAACTAATTCACCGGCATATGATTGGCATATAACAAATTTGAATAATTATATAAATTTACAACCAGGCAGTATAAACGCACATGAATTTGGTGATATACAACTATCGCCAATCGGGCATGGATCTGGTTTGTTGGGATTACCAGGTGATGTTACTCCACCATCAAGATTTGTAAGAGCTGCAGTTTACCAAACATCAGCACCGATATTAGATACGGCAGAAAAGACGGTAAACCAAGCGTTTATTATATTAGAAGCAATGACAATTCCAATTGGAATACAGTATGCAGATAAAACCAAAGTGCCAAACATTCCTACGGCAACACAATGGACCTCTGTTACAGATATGACGAATAATAAAATCTATTATACGACAATGTATAATCCGATTATTCGCAAATTTGATTTGAATAACATAGATTTTTCAAGTGTACAATATCAAAAACACCCATTGGATACGGTAAAAACAAGACCTGTGGTTGATGCAGTTGTAAATTAACCGTTTAGGAAAGAATATTTCCAATAATGATTTTGTAAAACATCTTGCAGGTCTGAAATGTTTTTATTACTCATTAATATTAATCCGTCAAAAGATTTTTGATTTTTACTGATTTTTGGTTGTATGTAATCTGTCGATATAACAGAAAACTCTAATTTTTTCCAAAAATCTTTTGATGGCGCATCTTTTTCTACTTCTATCAGTATGGTTGCATTTTGTTTTTTGTGCGCAAGATTTGAAATGACTTGTTTTGCAATTGATTGATTACGATAATTTTCCAGTATGAATATATATTCAATAATTAGTAAGTTTATATCTGAAAACCAATCATAAATCATTCCACCAACAAAAGAATCTTTGTTTTTTATTTCAATAATATTGTAATCCCAATTTTTTGTGGTGGCAGAATTTAGAGATAATTTTTTCATAGATTCTAAAGTATCGCGTTCAGGGGCAGGAAAATAGTTTTTATAAAATTCATAAAAAGCATCAATTTTTTTAGCATCATTTGTAATATTAGATATTTGCATGAATGTAGTTCCCTTTGTGCTTTGTCTAACATAAATAAAAAGATATTGCAAACACTTTAAAAGTGTACAGTCGCTTATGACACAGAAAGCAAGTACCTGTAATAAAAAAACACCGCCGTTGCCGGCGGTATTTTCCGGATGCCCTGAAAGGAAGGAAAGGAGAAAAAGAAAATGGGCATCCTAAACTCGTGTTTGGGCCCAAAGTCCAGAGGAGAGAGAATGTAGGAGGGAGTCTGAAAACTCTGGGCCCGCAATGGTCAAACGATTTTCATCCCTTGACGAATCGAAATGTAATACATAAAAAGCTATTTGTCAAGTATTTTGTCAAAAAAATTTTTTTTAGTGTCAATTTTAGACATTTTATCTTAGGAAATCATACAATAAAAACAAGGTTGAATTTATTCAAATAATCTAATATTATTAGAAAGTTGAATTGGAAAACCAATAAACGATAGGAGAAATATCATGACACATGAAGATGTATGGCGGGCAATAGAAAAATTTGCAACAGAACATAATATGTCTTGTTCTGGGCTCGCAAAATGCAGTGGTTTAGATCCAACAACATTCAACAGAAGCAAACGTTGGTCTAAAGAAGGGCAACCAAGGTGGCCTTCGACTAACAGTATTTCTAAAATATTGGCATCTACGGGTGCTTCATTAGAAGATTTTACTAAATATATTCCTTCACACGAAAATAGTTTGTAATTAAATGTCAATAAACAGTTGCATAAGCTTGTTTTATCGGTTATCTTGAAAGTATGACTATGAATATCAAGATTTATGCAACTGATGAATATTGGCAGCATATTTTTGCTGATTTGGGTGCAGTTGTTGTTGATAAGCCGAAAACAGCAGATGTTGTTTTCGATGATGTAGATGTACACGCACCCATTTCTGTGGATTCATTAAAGGGTGTAGTATTTAATCATCTTGATAATCAAGATATAATCAAAGATGTTTTTGGAAAATATGTAGTTTTGCCAGCTTTACAGCATAAAATCATAGTTGCTCTTTATAAAAATCCAGATATACAAATTAATGAATTAAAAGAATTATTGGGTGTATTACCAGATGTAACGACACATACTGTAGAAAATGCAATTTACCAATTGCGTAAAAATTATGGTCATGATTTTATACAAAACACAAAAGGAAAATATAAAATTGGACGCTTATAAATTATTATCTTTTGATAAAATATCCAGTACCCAAGATTATGCACATGATTTAATCGCGCGTGGTGAAGCGCAAAACAGAACTATTATCAAAGCATTAGCACAAACAGATGGACGCGGCAGATACCGTAGAACGTGGGTTTCTCATCATGGAAATTTATATGTTTCTTTTATTTATAAAATCGAAGAACGTGATCCCAAATTATCTTATGCTGTGGCGGTTGCTATTGCTGAAACTTTGATTCCTTTTGGTATAAATCCGCAAATAAAATGGCCTAATGATGTTTTGGTTGATGGTAAAAAAATCAGTGGTGTTTTGATTGAATACGCGCAAAACTTTATAATTATAGGCATCGGAATAAATGTTAAGACTTGTCCAACAGTAAAAGAGCATAAAACAACAAAAGTGAATACTTACGCAAAAAATGTTGATGTTAATAATGTTTTAAGCGTATTAAAAAAGTCAATGGACAAATGGCGTAAGCAAGATTTTGCTATTGTTCGTGAACGTTGGATGGATTTGGCTGTTGCTTTGAATAAAATGATTCAATACCATGGAAAATCTGTAGAATTGATAGGGCTTAATGAAGATGGCGCATTGGTTTTGCGTGATGATACACGATATATTTTAGCATACGGGGATGAGATTAGTATTTAAAGTGCTTGACTTTTATCTCAATTTGTGATATCATATGAAGCATCAAGAGTAGAAATTCTGTCCGCAATAGTTGCGGATTTTTTTATTCTTTATTTTTCACCCGTACATATATGTGCGGGATTTTTTTTAACAAAAACAGGTGTGACTCATGCAACTAGTTTTAATAAAAAATCCAGACGATACACAAATCGTTGTTTACAAATTAGCACGAATTGTGTTTGCTGAAACGTGTGCAATATCATTACAGATTGTAGAAGCAATGGCATCATTAATTTACAATATTCATAAAAAATATGAAAAATCTTTCAAAGATATATCAAACGATAAAAATATATTTGATGTTTTGGATGAAAAATCCGAACGACATCAATATTTGAATATAAATGTTAATGATAAAAAATTTCAAATGTGTCTGCGTGTTATCAAAACTATGATGCGTGGTAATTTACAAGATACTGTTTTCGGTGCAACAAAATTTCATCATGCTGATGTTATTCCACAATGGGCGATTGCGCGTGGGTATATCACAGAATGTGAAGATATATTGTTTTATTTATAAATAAAAAGGTAAAAAATGAACAAGATAATCAAAGGTGGCTATTTAAAAAATCGTAAGACGTATGTTGTATCCAGTGTTGGTATTGTATCTGCTATTGGTGCTTACTTAATTGGTGATGAAGATATTTTTACTATGATGCAAACAATATTTACATTAGCAGGAATTTATTTTCTTAAACAAGAGTCTTCAACAAAAGGGAAAAAATAATGGAACAAATACCAGAAAAATTTTTAAATGAAAATGGTGAATTAAATACTTCTGCGTTGGTAAAGTCTTATTGTGAATTAGAAAAAAAGATGAGCAATATGGTGTCTGTACCAACATCAGACAGTGATGAAAGTATTAAACAAAAGTTTAATCATGCAATTGGTGTACCAGATAATGTTGAAGATTATCCAAAAAATTCTTTGTTTGATGACGAATCGGTTCGTAATAAATTTCATGAAATTGGATTAACTTCAAACCAAGTTGAAAAAATTTATGCTATCGCAGAAGAATTTTTACAACCAACTTTAAAAAATTTATTTGAATTACAAAATCAAACAAATGAGATAAATGAATTAAAAAAATTTTTTGGTAACGAAGAAAAAATGAATGAAGCAATGCGTGAAATAAATACATTTGGAGAAAGGTTTTTACCACGTGATGCGTTTGATGAATTGTGCTCTACATCCCAGGGAATCCAAGGCATATACAAAATGATGCAATCAATGGAACCAGATGTTTTAACAAATAAAAATGAAGTTGAAAATTTAACAGATGATACATTGCGTGATATGATGCGTGATCCAAAATATTGGCGTGATCATGATGAAGAATATATAAGAAAAATTGAAAACGGTTTTAAAAAATTATACTCATAATAATTTTATTCTTTACTATTTGTTTTGTTTCGTATAAAATATAATCAAGAACAAAAAAAATTTTGTTCTATCCAAAACATAGAAAGGAGAGAATTATGTTCGGCTTAAAGAAAAAATGTGGTTGCACAAAAACAGCTGCTAAACCAGCTGCAAAAAAAGCACCTGCAAAAAAAGTAGCAGCAAAAAAACCAGCTGCAAAAAAACCAGTTGCAAAAAAAGCACCTGCAAAAAAA
>JAEEGL016362244.1_pt1 | contig 13831 bp, 13 predicted proteins | sample 9134231 | NCBI WGS metagenome assembly JAEEGL01 (sample SAMN16246548, study PRJNA631951) | gut metagenome | biome: gut microbiome; feature: rumen; material: fiber-attached | host: Bos | place: Iran: Karaj | collected 2018-10
TGAAGACTCTGGCAAGGCATAATCTGGCACGCATACCCTTTGACAGATTGGCTGCGGATTTTTTCGCGGCATCCTTTAGTCCGACCTCTTCAAGGGTCTCTTTAATCTTTGAGTGAGGAACTCCGAAAATATCTGCAAAGATTTTTAGATTGTCCTCGCAAGAGAAACGTTCATACACGCCGAACTCATCCATCATAATACCGATGTTCTTTTTATCCTTACCCGTAAGACTTTCCACAGGCTTGTCAAATACGGTCACCTCTCCGCTCTCATATTCAAGCTGCCCCGTAAGAATTTTAATCAACGTGGTCTTACCGGCGCCGGAAGGACCTAACAGTCCGAATATCCGGCCCTTTTCAATATCAAAGCTTATTCCCGACAATACTTCTTTATTCGAAAAACTTTTATGTACATCAACACATTTAATCATTTTAATCACCTCCGTAAGTACCGGCAAACAAAGCCTAACAAAGAAAGCGGATACACACAATACCTGTATCCGCCAGTTGCACAAAACCGTACGTATGTTGCCAAAAGAAGTCCAAACAATACAGTTTTACTTTGATAAATAATACCCATCGATAAATAAAGCGTCGATGCCGGATGTTGAGAAAACTCCGATGGCATCCTCTACAGAATGAATTATGGGCTTACCCATTACGTTGAAACTCGTATTGAGGATTACGGGCACACCCGTTAACTCGCAGAATTTCGAAATAAGCCTGTAGTATTCCGGATTCCATTCCTTCTTGACGGTCTGCAGTCTTCCGGTTCCGTCAAAATGAACCACGCCCGGCACCGTATCATATTTATCCTCTTTAAAAAGTAGTGTTTTCTGCATGTAAGGAGAGTCCTCCGCATCGAGGAAATATTCATCGGCAAATTCTTCAAGTATTGAAGGGGCAAAGGGCCTGAACGCTTCTCTGAATTTAACGTGAGCATTCAATACATCTTTTACATCCTTATTCATAGGATTGGCAAGAATTGAGCGATTGCCCAGGGCTCTGGGGCCAAATTCCGCCCTTCCGCAGGCCCATCCGATTATTTTGCCTTCCGCCAAAAGACCGGCCGCCATATCGCATTGTTTATCGCCTACAAACTCAATTTTTCCCCAGCCGTATTTGTTTAGTTTATCAAGTTTGTCGGTGTCAAAACTGCTGCCGAGGTACGGCGAAAGAAGCTTAAATCCGTCACGCTTTCCTCCATCCGATAGGTAGCTTAAGAAAGCGGCTCCGAGTGAATTTCCGTCATCTGCAGGCGCAGAATAAATATGCAGTTTTTCAAACGGAGTATTCTTGATTATAAGTCCGTTGGCTTTTGAGTTAAGCGAGCAGCCGCCTCCCATCATAAGATTTTTACGGGGATGTCTCTCATAGCAAATATTTAGGAACTCAAGAAGAATGTCTTCAAAATACTTCTGCCCCGTATAAGCTATGTCTGCAACGTCTAAATAGTCTTGCTCTTCTTTAATTTTGTATTTGGAAAGTTTTTTAATTACGGCATTTTTCTGACTCAGTTTTTTCTCGACTATATGTCCGTCTTCAATCCAGATAAGGTCTTTAAGTTCCTCATAAAAAGCTTCGTTGAGTTTACCATAACAGGCAAGACCCATTACTTTCCATTCCTCACCCTTTAACGAGTCAAATCCGCACAATCTGCATATCAGCGAATAATACGCGCCGAGACTGCCGGTACTGTTAAGGCTTAAGTCATCATCCCGTACGAACATTTCCGCAAGCGTTTCCGCGTTTTTGTCATATTCAAACACAGCCACAGCGCCTTCTTCACCGAACGCATCGATAATAACGCAAAGTCCTGAATCCATACCCGATGTAAGGCAAGCCGTAGCCGCATGTGACAAGTGATGATTCCAGCCCTCATTTCTTACGACTCTTGCCTTAGAGTTGCCTGCCCTTAACTCATATTCAAAGCCTGCGCCGGGTTTAGTCAACATTCTTTTGCTGCCATATGTCATGAATTTGCCATGATAAAACTGATAAAGCGACTCACTGTCCATTTGGGAAAAGAACTTGTCGACAAAGGGCTCTGAGTCTTCAAATCGCTTAATTTCCGTGTCGATGTAAGCCTTCATCTTATCGGACCAGCTTTCCGAAAGTACAACTTCAGTCGCATCAGGCGCGTACTTTTCCATTATTTTCCGGATCCATACAAAGTGATCGGGAGCTATTCCCATCGCCCTTTTGTTCTGAAGGTATCTTTCTGTACTCTCTGCAAATAAAACCTCTCCGCATTCGTCGACTAAGGCAAGTGACGGGTCATGTAAAGAATTGGCAAGTCCTACATAAATCCTTTTATTATCCATGGGCAGCTCCCTTTTTAACCTACATTCTTTTCCTTAATTTCAGGAATCATCTCATCAAAGCCGTACGCATCTGCATATTCTTTGTACACTCCGCCACAGAGTTTATTCTTTGCACAGTTCTTACAGATATCGCCTTTTGTCTTAGCGCTTGTCTCCATGAAGGTGTTGTAGTTTTTAAATACAAAGCTCTTATAAAGCATCTTGAACTGGTTTTCTTCCCAGTCGATTAGATACTTGGCATAGTCTCCCAATACGCACATCGGATATCCTTCCAATGTTACCTTCACACCGGCCTCAACGCATGCGTCTACTGCTTCTTTTACATACGGAATGGCATCACTTAACTTAGGGACAACAAGATCAAAGTTTTTAAGGCAGTTGCCGGCGGTGTGGAGGTTTGAAATATTGATGTGAGATACTCCGAGACTCATGGAAAATCTTACTATATCGGCAAGCTGCGTATAGTTCTGCTTACATACACAGGTGTTGGTTCTTACTTTACATCCCAAAGAAACAACGTTTTTGATGCCCTGAACCGCTTCCTCAAAGCTCTTATCGATTTCAGTGAAATAATCCTGAAGCTCCTTGGTATGACCATGGAGGGAAATAACACAAAGATTTACGCCATCGTTAACCGTCTGTCTTGCAAAGTCCATATTGCTAAGCATACGACCGTTTGTCTGAACGGAAATGTTGGGATATCCAAGTTCCTTAATCATTCGGACAATATCGGGAAACTCTTCAAGCAAAGTAGGCTCACCGCCATGAAGATTGACAAACTCGAATCCTCCGTCCTTATTCTCCCTCAAAAACTCATATACCAACTTTCTGTTTACCTTTTCAGGTGTTCCCACATGAGAACCCACAACACAGAAAATGCATGAGTTATTACAAGTATCCGTTAAATGTACACTTAAATTTTTCATTATAAGCACCTTACCTTTCTTCTATCGTAAATTGTGAAGTCGGCAGCAATCTTCATATATTTTGCAACCGCCAAAGCACAAACTTCCTTTTTTGAATTCTTTCATTTTGTCGGAATTCAATATATCTTTTAATTCGCTTTTAAAAAGATTTCCACACCCATAATTTGTGTTTACTCCATGACAACAAGGGAACAAATCACCATCCAAATTGATGTAACTTACAAGGTTAGACCAGCTTAAACATCTGAAACTCGTAGAATTGTCCATAAAGTAAATTCTGTTCTTACGAGCAATCTCCTTGGCCTGCAAAAGAATGCCGTTGACATGCTCGCTGTGATTGCCGCTTTCATCTCTTCTTATATCCATTGTGAAGTTTATTCCGTTAAGCTTTCTGTCCGCCGCAAACTGTGCCAGCTTCGGAAGGTCCTCAACGTTCTCTTCCGTGATGGTACAGTTAATTATTCTGGGAATACCTCTGGCGTGAGTAAGATTATACTGCAGATTATTCCAGTTATATGCTGCAGCTATCCTCTTCATGCCCTCTTCCGTAGGAGAATCCACAGAGAACACCAATGCTTCTATGCAATTGCTTTCCTTAACCCTGTCAAAGTCAATCTTGACACTGCCGCTTGTTATAAGCACAACTTTTTTGTCTTTGAGCCTGTCAAGGACTTCATAAATGTGCGGATATACAAACGGTTCTCCTATGCCGCATATCACCACTCTTGAATAGCTTTTGATTTTGTCATAAAGCTCATCAAATTGTTCCAAAGAAAGATTTCTGTCACGACGTGGATTATTCTTTCTGGAGCAATATATACAGTCAAGCGGGCAATACGTTGTAAGCTCGATTCCAATGGTGTCGGAGTCTTTATTAATTTGCTCCAGTATTTTCTGTTCCATTTTTTCGTCTTTACTCTCCTGCATTGATTTCTCCTTTACGAAGTTTGTCCATACGCATCATAAAGCATCGTTCACACAATCCGCCTTGTCTGAATGACTTATATCCTTCGGAATTCCAGATATCTTCGAAGCTGTCCTTTATAAGATTTCCCACCGAATATCCCTGATGAAGTGCATAGCCGCAAGGGAACACTTCACCTTCAAGATTTACGAAAGGAAGAATTGAATCTATCTGAATGCAGCAATAAGACTTAAAGGGATTGTCACAAAAGATGTGAGCTTTTGACGCAAGCGCTTTAGCCTTGATTACACCAAGTTCTATCTCAGCCATGTGCTCAACTATAAATTCTTCCATGCCCCAAGGAAGCGAAAAATGCACTATCTTGAAACCGTGTTCTATGGCAAATTCAACTATCTTGGGAAGGATGTTATAGTTATTTTCATTAACCGTGCAGTTTAAGAGAGTCATTATTTTTTTGTTGTTTCCGGCCACTCTTCTTAATTTCTCCAGGTTTTCAAGCAATATATCGTATCTGTAATTTTGTCCGCATGTATTCTTGATACTTTCTTCCGTAACCGCATCTATTGAGAAAATGGCAAGTTTTAACTTTCCATCCTCACTCAGTTCATCAAATTTAATAGGAATCATGCCGCTGGATATAACACTGATTCCTTCAAAAGAAGAATCCTTAACCATCTTATAAAAATCAGGATTCATAAAGCTTTCGCCGATTCCGCAATAAACCGCGTTTTTGATATGCCCGCTTTCTTCTATACGTTTCATAAGTTCGGCATACATTCCGGTAGTCATGTTATCGCCCTTGCCTTTTCTTTTGCAGTAAACGCAATTAAGCGGACACTTTGTGGAAACTTCCAGTGAAACGCTGGTAGGCCGGACGTTAAGTATATCCGTTGGTAACATCTTTTTCTCCTTCTATTCTTTAAAAGCAAAGTGAAACTGATTCATACTGCACCTGTTGCAGTCAAATTCGTCGATAAAGGCTTTCCAGGCCTTTCCCTTCATTATTTCGTCCATGGTATTCTTTTGAATTCGGCCCACAACATTTACGCCGCGATCATGGGAGCAGCAAGGTCTTACATAGCCCTCCACTGAAATGTACGGTGTTATTTTCCCTTTAAACATGCAAAACATAGTGTCGGGCATACCGATAAACAGATTGTATTTTTGCTCTGCGACATATTTTTTCAGTTTAGCCAGTAATTCATATATTGAGTCATAATTCTCTCTGACCCATTTCATATCAGTTGTGGGCAAAAGAAGGTTTAACGCAGAAACATTATATCTGTTGCAAAAATCTGCCATGGAAAACACGGCATCCATATTATCCTTGGACAACACAAAATTGATTGCTGTAAGAATCGATTTTTGATTGGAAAGTCGCTCAAGATTTCTTGTCAACACATCAAATTTATAGCGACCACAAGATTTTGATGCAGTTGCCGCATCCGGACCGTCAACCGAAATAGTAATGCTGTAAACATTGTTTAGTGCAATCAGCCTTTCCACATCTATATCTATGGTGCCGTTGGTAACAAGCTGTATCTGATGCCCCGAAGCCAGCGCTAACAGCTCGTAGAACTGAGGATGAGTAATCTGCTCGCCCATGCCGCAAAAAAGAATGGGAACCCCTTCCTTGATTCTTTCCAGTCTAAAGAGCAATTCGTCCCCGGTGAGCATCCTGCCCTTAAGATTCATTCTGCTTCTGTAACAATACTCGCAATCAAGATTGCAACAATTCGTCAATTCAATCATTATCAGATTGTAATCAGTTGCCGTTTTAGATAGTTCGCTCATGTGTTACTCCTATATAGAATCAATCTTCTTGGCCTTCATCATTACATTTCGTCTCATAAGCTGGTTAGTGTCCGAAAAAATGTATTCGGTCATATCCGCACCATAAAGGATTCCTGTCTCATCATCAATTGCCAATGTACCTCTGTAATAAGAAAATCCATTTTTTTCTTTGTGCTTATCGCTCATCCGAAACGAAGCATTATCACAGGAAAAACCGAATTGCAAAGTCTTCCTGCCTGCATAAGTTGCCTCTCCGAGAAAGACCGCATTCATGTCTCCGTTTTTATATTCGCTGCCTTCTTCATATACTCCCACAGAGAAATCAAATGCTTTGTTATCAAGTGTATTAATGGGCTTTCTGTCATCAAAATCCAAATATACGTCTCCACTTGATACAATGTGAGATAGCATCTGGTCCATGCCGATTAAGTCATACACAAACGCATGAATCAGGCCTGTAGCCGGGAGCTTAGGAAACTGCTTGAACAATTCCTGAACTGTGTTCATTTGTCCGTACAGAAGGCTTATACCCTCATCAGCTATATACCTGACCGAACCGTCTACCGTCATATTGAACAGTACGCTTGCAAAACTCTTATCTTTGGCAAATTTCCACTCAATGGGATTCTTCCCGTTCGGAGTATAAAACACGTTCAATATTTCATAACGTGCATCGAAAATGCATGGGTGTTCCGACTGTCTCAGAGGTGTCATCCTATAGTCGCTTGTCAGCTTATGTGTCATGGTTATTGTGCCGTTTTCTGCAATCTGATCCATCTTGACTGCGTATTCATACAGCACTGAGTTAATGCTTTGGGTTTGAAAGCCTTTTTTAGTCTGTTCCATTCATTAACTCCTTCTGCTTTTCACATATTTTCATCATTATTTCGTTCGGCGAATCCAACTGCATCAATAATCTTATGTAGTCATCCAGCCTTTCAGTCTTATCGCTGTAATATCTTTCATAGTCAAGCGCTTCGGCTATCGCTGCCTTCGCCTTGGAAAAAGAAAAAACAGGCGCGGTTTTGAACAATTCGTAATAATCATTGTTTTCGACAATAGGATTTATAAACTTACGCCAACCGAATGTACTTGCGTAAAACGGATATGCTATACGAATTCTTCTTACGATATCCCCGTATTTTTGAGGGAGTTTACGCACAGTCTCTTCAAGCATCTCAAAGTTGAGCACTTTTTCATTGACCATCAAAACCGACGGAACTCTGTTTAGAATCGCTCTGCTGAGACTTACCGAAACAGCGTTGAAAGACATAAAAACATCACATGACACTATGCATTTTTCATACAGTTCAGAATCCATGGATTTAACGTTCTTATAAATTACAGAGCTCGTTGAATTATATGAAATCTTCTGTTTGCCTACATGTAGCAGGCATACCTTATCCTGCAGTTTAAGTTCGCCAAGATAAAACAGAACAAGTTCCAAAAGATTTTCTATAAAGCCTTCAAGAATGCTGAATCTGTGCATATTTACGCTTTCCCAGGTAGATACGGGAAGCATGATAAGTTTACAGTCTTCATCAAGTCCGAGAGTTTCGTTAACTTCTTGTCTTATTTGTTTCTTATTGGTTATATCTATGTCAGCTTTTTCAAACAAAGAATACTTAAATGTTCTGTCGTTGCATTCCTCAACCAAAGGATTAACGGGTACATCCTGAAGAAGATAATCGCATTCCTCTATCAGGTCCCTGTCGCTTACTATCTTGCCACCGTAATAATCCTTTTTTCTTTTGAATTTCTTCATATCATACTCATCCAGACCGATGACCGGGATACCGAGTGCTTTGATATCCGTAAAGGAATATCCGGTCCACGCACTGGCAAAATGCGCTGTATATGGGTCGGACAAGAAAAAGAAATCAGGAGAATAATCATTAATCAACGAAGTGATTTTTTCTTTGTTCAAATGCTTGTTGTCTTCAGGATCGAGGGTAAAGCATTTTGTTCCGGGAGGCAGTACGTTCTTGTAATGCTCGGGAATCAGGTACATTACATCAAACATTTCCCTTGACAGACTTCTGGTAAATTTGACCGCAATCGAAATTTCTCCGGCCGATATAGTTCCCAACGTCCAAACCAACAATCTTTTTTGATTCATAAATGTTTTCCTTTCGGAATCATGATTTAAAAAGCTTATCCAGAATATCCTTTACGGCGTCCGAGAAATCTGTTCTTTGGCATACGACCATTTTTTTGTACAGGGTAAACACCTGGTCAAAGAAAATGTTTTTGATACGAACCACTTTATGCGGATTATCCTGAATTTCTTTAAGCAAATTTAAGCTGTCGTCGTATCTTTTCATGTTAAACAAAACTTCTACCTTAAGAATCTTCGTCATCTGCTTGTAGACCACATCTTCCGTATCCGCTTCGTCTTTTTCAAGTTCGGCAACTTCTTCGAAAATATCTTTGTCGTCTCTGTATTCATCGGTGGCATGCATATCTAATCGGATACAGAAATATCGTGCCAGCCATTCATTCTTGTCCTGAGCGACAAGTGCCTTGAATACTTTCTGGGCATCAAGTATGGCCTCCATCTGCTCCAAAAGGTCTGCATCCATTTCTTCGAGAGAATTTCCTTTTTCTCCGTACAGGAAGCAAAATGCGCCGTAAGTATATGCCGTCTCAACACTTTCGGGATTGTTCTCATATGCTTTTTTAAGCATCTCTCTTCTTTGGGCTTTTCCCTTATTGAACTTGTTCATAAAGACAGCGGTCCGAAAGCATTCCTCCCGCATCTTATCCGGCATTATCATAATAAGTCGTCTCCTTCCGCGTTCTGATTCTCATAGTCAAGCAGATCTTCATCCACTTCGGGAGTGTATACCGCGGAATCAGCCGAGAAGTACTCCTCAACGTTCTCGGGAGTGAGTTTCATTATGTCTTCTTTATCGAGGGATTTTAATAGCAATCTCTGAGACTCGTTTAAATCATAGTCTTTTAAAATTTCGTCGGGATTCTCGATGAATCTTTCTTTCATGTCTTCATCCGTAATCAGTGTTTCGATAAACTCCTGCAATGCACTGGTATCGTTAATGTTTGTTACGTTCTTTTCGTTGTTGTTTTCCATAATTGTCTCCTTTTTAACCTATCAGTCTTTTTTCCCATATCTTTTCGAGTTCGTTAATGCTTGACACGTCAATGCATGCCACATCCCGGAACTCGTGAGCATAGGCTCTCTTTTTTGCAATAAATTTCTGCATGATATCGGCAATAATTATTTCTTTTAAATTGCCGTTTGATTCTTTTTCCTTGATACACTTAACAATCTCTTCCGTGAATGCATCACCCCATACAATACAGTTCCAGGTATTATATACCGTCGGAACCTTGGGTTTGTCCTCAAGCACAGAAATGGCGCCGTTGTCTGCTATACGCACCGGCCCCAGGCGCTCCGGGTGGGCAGTATGAAACACGCCAAGTGTCAACTCCGAATCATGTTTTTCATGAAAGTCAATCAGTCCTTTAAGGTCCACATTTCCCAAAAGAAGTGTGTCAGGGAAGCGCATTACAACCGTTTTGCCTTTGATAAAGCTATATACGCTTTCAATTGCGTAAGGAACTCCGTAATGCTTACCGTCTATACACTGGTAAACAAATGCGGCCTGAATTTTTCGAGTGTAAACATACTCTTTGTTGATGTAGTTAACCAGTTCTCTTTTTTCGTCATTAACCGCAAAAACTATGGTTGTAATTCCGCTCTCAATCATTGATTGAATGGCATTGTCAATAAGAATCGATGTTTTGGAATTCTTGCTGACGGATGCAGGCATTGGCAGCATTTCCTTAAAAATCGGGAAGCCCTGCATTCTGCTTCCTATGCCCGCCGCGGGAATAAAGCCTATTACCTCTTTCATGTTTCCTCCTTTCATACTTTTTTGCTTTGTGCTCTTATTTATTTTGAAGTTCAAGGAAAATGTCCTGAGCCTTCTTTAACCTGCTTAACTGCCCGTGATATGTGCTTAACTTCTCATAGTCAATCGGTTTACACAGCAATTCACGAATTTTCTTAACGCACTCTTCTGCGTTAAGCATTTCTATTTGATTAAACAGTTCAAAATAAAGATTTCCCGTCTCAATGGTCGCAATGTAGTCATACCAGCCCACCGGAAACATCTTGCATTTATATGTTTCATCTCCTTCAACCGAGTTAATCAGTACTACGCCCGCAATACCTCTTAATATCAATTTGGCAAAAGAAGTGGATATTATATTTCTTCCGATAAACAAATCCGTCGCATTTATGTATTGGTCGAAAATATCCGGCGGTATAGAGGGAAGGTAATGTATGCCGTCGGCATTATTACTTTCCTGTCCTATCACAACCACGTAACAATCCTTTGCGAGGCTTTTTAAAATATCGGCAAAACTTTTTTCCGATTTTTCTACAAACCTTACCGCTCTTTCATACTTTCTGTATGTGGTCTGCCACTGGGCGCTTGTAATAAGGATTACTTTTTTATCTTCGGGGATTCCCAGCTGAACCTTAGCTTTACGCATATCTTCTTTGGTTCGTACCTCAAGCTTATCCACCAAAGAAACCGCAAATCGGTTTTTTCCCGGGTTGTCTATACTTGCATCAAGCAACGGACAAGGATGCAGAATGAACCTGATTTTTTCATCTATAACGGTCAATTTACTTTTAAATCCGTATGTGTCCATCCTCCTTGGATTTTGAATCTGATTGTATAGGTCAAATGCTCCGAGTTCTCCCGTAAAACAGTCCAGGTCGTCAAGCGTCAGGCCATAATGACGCTCGCAGAAAACATAATTTAAGTAATCGGCCAAAACTATGTAATCCGGCTTGAACGTTTCCTGTATGTTCTTTAACATTATTTTGTTAAGACTTCCGAGATTGAAATACAAAGAAACCGTATTGAATCCTTTAGATTTAACATAGTTTTCATGCTTTCTCGGTACGAGAAAAAGAACATCTTCTGAATCGGTCATTCCTTTTGCAAACTGTATTGCTATCTCCATCTCACCGATGGCCCAATAGCTGGTAACTATAAAAAGTACTTTCATACCCATATCCTTTACGATAGCTCTTTAACAATTCTCACTGCCCGTTTGTACAATTCCGGAATATCTTCATCTATGTAAAACGTTCCTTTGTAATACTTGATGTCTCCGCCTATCATGGTCATACGAATATTGGTGGGATTGGCGCTGTATACCAAAGCGTTTTCAAGATTGTTGACCGGTTGCATGTTGGGTTTGCTTAAGTCAATCATTATGATGTCAGCATACTTACCCGGTGCCAAAACATCGCATTCCGGGAGTCCCATCGCTATGGCACTTCCTTTGGTAGCCATCTTTACAACCCGGTCCGGAGGACATGCGGCGGCATCTTTGGTGGCAAGCTTTTGAAGTGTTGAAGTAAGATACATTTCCTTGAACATATCTAATCCGTTATTACTTGCGGGGCCATCCGTTCCTATTGCGAGATTGATTTCCTTCTCCTGAATCTTGCATATTCTTGCTATTCCGCTTGCCAGTTTAAGGTTGGATGCGGGATTGGTTACTATTGAAAGTTTTCTTTTTTTATAGATATCCAATTCTTCATCTGTAAGAAACACACCATGAAAAGCCCCTCCGCCATAATCAAACAGCCCAAGGCTGTCAAATAGTTCGGTGGGTGTCTTCCCATATTTATCTAAGCAGGTTTCTACTTCTTTTTCAGTTTCGGAAATGTGTGAATAAAAAGGCTGTCTGTACTTATGTACCAAATCAGCCATCTTCTCAAGAATCGGAAGGCTTGTAGTATACTCGGCATGAATTCCCAGCCTGTAAGCTATGAATTTATGCTCTGAGTTGTACTTTAAAAAGGCTTCTTCTATAGAATCCGGCGTCTCTCTGAAATCATTGATTGCGCCGCACAGAACAGTTCTAAAACCGTATTCCTTCGCGAGTCTGGACATGGATTGCGGCTCATAGTACATATCAAAGCAAGCAGTTATTCCATTGGCGATATACTCAAGGAAAGCTATCTTGGAAAGTTCATAGACATGCTCTTCCGTCATTTTGGCTTCCATTGGGAAAATAACGTTGGTCAGCCATTCGTTACACTTCAACGTGTCCGAATAATTTCTGCCAAAGGTCATTGCCGAATGTGTATGCGCATTTTTAAAGCTTGGCATTATGAGGTTGCCTTCGGCATCTATCTCCTTATCAAAAGTAGTCTCCAATGAAGCAACCGCAGGCCCGACATAGGTAATTCTTTCACCGTCAATCCACAATTCACCCGCGAAGATTTTTGAGCCCTCTTCCATGGGCAGAATAAGGGCGTTAAATATCCTGGTTCGCATAGAAAATCCTCCTACTTAAGACTTCTTACCAATCCGTTAATTAAGAAAGCAAATTTGTCGGAAACCGATTCTGCGGTATTCTTGACATCAAGATATGACTGTTTTTGGTTATTAATACCCGTAGCCATATTAGAAACGCATGATATTGCACACACCTTAACCCCCATATGTCTGCAACATATAGCCTCACAAACCGTACTCATACCCACAACATCCGCTCCCAAAGTGCGAAGCATCCTTATTTCGGCCGCTGTTTCAAAGCTTGGACCTGGCAACTGGACATAAACCCCTCTGTGGGTCTTTATGTTTCCTTGTCGTGCTATTTCCTCGGCCTTGCCAATCAGCTCTTTATCATACACCTCTGTCATATCAGGAAATCTTGTACCGAATCTGTCATCGTTGGTTCCTCTTAAACAGTTTGGCACAAACAAAGATATATGATCTTCAATCAGCACAAAGTCACCCACTCCGAATTCACAGTTGATGGCTCCCGCTGAGTTGGTAAGAATCATGACCTCAACGCCCAACAATCCCGCCAGTCGCATCGGGACAATCACTTCATCCATGGAATAACCTTCATAATAATGCAATCGTCCCATGAATATCATCGTAGGTACTCCTGCCAGCTTTCCAAAGAGCAGTTTTCCGCTATGCTCTTTGACCGTAAGTTTGGGGTATCCCTCTACATCTTTTAATTCAATTTCAATTTGCGTTTGGAAATCTTTAAGATTACTTTCAAGTCCGGAGCCCATTACAATTCCGACTCTGGGCTTTTCCGTCAGAACAGAATTCAGCCTGCTATAGATATCGAACACGATACCGTTACCATGCAATTCACCCATATTTACCAATTCCTCAATACCCAACAACCACTTTGCTACTATAGTACGCACTATTAGTAGCGCAATATCACTATATTTTATAACTAACAATTCAAATATGGTGATTTGTACTCCTATTCTTATGAACTATACTATTAGTGTTGCATTTAGTCAATCCCCTTTTGTTCGAATTGAATGAATCTGCATGATTTTCTTTGTCATTATCTAGTATTATTACACACAATCTTCGCATCACTAACCAGTTTGTATGTATACTATGTCGCAATTTAATGTTGTTAATTAAACAAACATGCCTAAATATGTACTATTTGCAGGTTTGAATCTTGTTCTTGCGTTTTTTGTATATGCAATCGCCTATAATAAACCCCTCTTTGCCATAATCATCGGAATTCTTAATGATGAATTCCGGGATTGTATGCGGTCGCCAAATGTCTGCCCGAGCAAGCTCGGCAGCCGCTTGGCTCGTCGCTATACAAAAAAGCGCCCCGGGGGAGAAAACCGGGACGCCTATGTGGGAAGAATTACACAATAATTCTATGCTTTTTTACCTTTGGCTCTGCGACTCAATACTACGCTCTGAAGCAGTATAAAGAAGCAAAGCATTCCGCCTGTGGTGATACTCTGCCACCAGGGATCGTTAAGACCGCTGGATACCACAATCTTCTTGATGGTGGTAAGGGTGAGGGTACCAA
>JAEEGL010336081.1_pt1 | contig 13830 bp, 12 predicted proteins | sample 9134231 | NCBI WGS metagenome assembly JAEEGL01 (sample SAMN16246548, study PRJNA631951) | gut metagenome | biome: gut microbiome; feature: rumen; material: fiber-attached | host: Bos | place: Iran: Karaj | collected 2018-10
CGAAAATATCCGCTCCGATGTCTGTGATATCGCCCGCTATATACGCGTTGGAGCCGCCTCTGCCGTTTCCTTCGCGCGTCACGAACGGATTCATGCGGTAAATGGGCTGAAGGTGCATCGGTTTCCATATCGGCCGGCCCTCGGCGTTGAACGCGGAGAGCGCGTCAAAAATCTCCGTGGGACAGGTTTTACCCGGCTCCGTGCGATAAAGGACGTCTTTCTCCCCCCTCACCTGCGGGCACATAGCCTCCTTATCGATGATCAGGCAGCTCAGCCAGTAGTTCGGTACGGACTTTTCCATATCGATGGGATTCATCCGCACGGGCAGATCCTTCAGGCCCTCCCGGTAGCGCTCGAACACAGCCTTCTTCTGAGCGATATGCTCGCCGAGCCAGGGAAGCTGTCCGCGTACGACACCGGCGATCAGGTTGCTCATGCGATAGTTGTAGCCCATCTCCTCATGCTGGTACCACGGAGCGTTTTCCCGGCTTTGTGTCGACCATTTGCGGGCTCGATTGGCGTCGGCAAGCGATCCGGTGATCAGCATGCCGCCCGTGCTGCCCGTAATGATTTTGTTCCCGTTGAAGGAGATCACGGCCTCGTCGCCGAAGCATCCGGTCTGGATCCCCCCATAAGTCGCTCCGAACGACTCGGCGGCGTCCTCAACGATCAGCGCGCCGTGCGCGTCGGCTATGGAACGGATCTCGTCGATCTTTCCCGGTGTGCCGTAAAGATGGGCGATCACGATCAGCCGAACATCCGGGTAGAGATCGAACGCTCTCTCCAGGGCCTCGGGATCCATATTCCATGTATCGGTTTCGGTATCAATAAAAACGGCTTCGCCGCCCTCATAGGCGATAGGGTTGTCCGTGGCGTCAAAGGTAAGATCCGAGGCGAATACCTTGCGGCCCTCCAGCGTACCGCGGCCGACTTTCGGCGGGCCGTAGAGCTTTTCCCCCGCCAGCTTTACCGCCAGATGCAGCGCCGCCGTGCCGGAGGAGAGAGCCACCGCGTATCGGCCGCCCAGCATCTCCGAGACCTCTTTTTCCAGAGCGTTTATATTCTCTCCGACGGTGCTGACCCAGTTGGTGTCTATGGCCTCGTCGACCCATCTGCGCTCGTCGCCGTGCATGGTCGGCGAGGCGAGCCAAACTCGCTTTTCAAAAGGCCGGACGCCTCTGAAGCGGACATCGTCCAAAAACGGATTTCTGTTTGCATTCATGTGACCGATCTCCATTCTCCGTTAACCGATCTTTATATCTCAAAAAATATATCACAGCCGGGAATAAAGTTCAATATCGCGGGTGACCCGCAGAAAACATCCCTCCGCGCGTGCGGAGGGATGTCTGTGCCATTTACGGCTCACGCATGGCTTCGATCGTTGCCGTGAACAGTTCGCTCAGCTCCATGCCGAGCATATCCGCTCCCCGGGAGATCACATCCCGGCTGCAGCCGGCGGCAAACTTTTTGTCCTTGAATTTTTTGTTGAGAGATTTAGCGTCCATGCCCTCCAGCCCTGTCGGACGCATTTTGGCCGCTGCCCCGATCAGGCCCGTCAGCTCGTCAACGGCGAACAGGACTTTCTCCATATAGAGCACCGGCTCCGTATCGCAGCAGATGCCGTAGCCGTGGCTCACCACAGCGTGTATCAGCTCTTCATCCATATCCAGCTCATGAAGAAGCTCATCGGCCTTGAGGCAGTGCCGGTCGGGCCACTGTTCGAAGTCGATGTCGTGGAGCATTCCGACGCTGCGCCAGAAATCGACTCTTTCAGGATCGTATTTGGCGGCAAACACGCCCATCACATGGGATACGGTCCGCGCGTGCTCCAGATGGAAGGGCTCGCTGTTATAGCGCCGAAGGATCTCATAAGCCTCATCCGGCGCGGGGATTTTACTCATACCGATCATCCGCTTTCTATAATATAATGCACGGGATCTCTTCGCGGCCGGGGTCCGGCTCGGAGATCAGAAATACTTTTCGCAGATCTTCCCGGCGCTTTCGCTGTCCGAGCAGACGACGACCACCACATAGTCTCCGGAACGCGTTACCACGCTGTTCTCCAGCGACATGGCCGCAGCCGGGCCGTAGGATTTATAGGACTCTATCAGCTTGTCCACGCGCTTTTGGGCCGCGGCGAGCAGACGTTCCGCAGCCGCGCTGTCCGCGGCCGTAAATACGGCGATCTCCTCTGCTGTAGCTGCCGTTCCGCAGTATACGATCGCCTCGCTGTAGTCAGCCTCATCGATATCGTAAAGGATCGGCACCACAGGGTCGTCCAGCCGGTTGAGGCTGTCCTTAAAATTTGCCCCGGCAAGGAGCTCATCGATAAAGCTTTGGGGCTCAAAGTCCTTTTTCTTCCCGCCGCAGCCGGCAAAAAGCGCTGCCGTACAGGCGATAACAAGGATCATTGCCACGGTTCTTTTCATGTTAAGCAGTCTCTCTTTCTTTTATTCCGAAAGCAGGCCTTCGTCCACATAATGGGTGCGCATGATATCCGCCCACAGCTCATACCCGTTGGCTTCCATGTGTTTGCCGTCTCCCCGGTAGGCATATAGCTCAAGAAGATATCCTTCCTCATCCGACAGTTCGGAAGCGATATCCAGATACCAGCACTCTTTCGCGGCGCACAGTTCACGCAGCGCGGCGTTCAGCTCGTTGATGTTTTCCAGGGTATAGCTCGTGTACGGCTGCTGTGTCACCCAGCGTACAACGGGGGTAACGGATACCGCGATAATGTTGGCTTCGGGCTGGCAGGCTCGGATGTAGTCTATGATCTTCGCGTAGTTTTCGGTAAACTCCTCCGGGCCTATGCCGACCTCATTAAGGCCCAGCATCAGATAGATATTGCTGTACCGGTTGTTCCGAACGGGACGGAGGTCGATCTTCTTCAGCGCGGAGTACACCGTTGCGCCCGTCTCCGACAGGCAGGTGACGTTGTGCAGTCCTGCCCACAGCTGAAATCCCTGTACCATGGAATTGCCGATCATGCACGCGCTGTCAAAGAAGCTGTCCGGAACGGGTTCATATCTCAGAGGGATCACGGGGCCGTATTCGTCGGGCACGATAAGAGCCCCGCTGCGGCGTGCCTTGCTCATAACAGGTTCTGCCGTGGGCTCTGGCGTCAGTTCCTCCGTCGGCTCGGGAGTGGGCCCCGGCGTGGCGGTCGGGTCCGGCGTGAAGGTCACGGCCGGAGAGGGCGTCGGCTCCGGAGACGGCGTGGGAGCGGCCGTGGGAGCGGGAGTCGGTTCGGGCTCGGGAGGGGTACGGCGCAGAGTGCAGCCGCAGACCGTGATCAGATAACATATCAGCAGGGAGACGGCCGCTCCCCTTTTCAGGTCCGTCATTTTTCGTCGGGAAGACTGCTGTCCACGTAGTGGGTCTTCATATAGTTGGCCCACGCCACGTATCCCGATTTCTCAAAATGCTTTCCGTCGCCGACAAAGGCATAGTCTCCGGAGAGATAACCGTCCTTGTCGAGCAGCAGATGATAGATATCCAGATACCAGCAGTTCTGATCGACACAGAACTCCGTCAGAGCGGAATTAAACGTGCGGATGCGGTCCATGGACTGCACCTCATTGGGATCTCCGTCGACCTGCCGGGTGACGGGTGTCACGGAAATGAGGATGATGTTGGCCGTGGGCTGATACTGACGGATAAAGTCTACCAGCTTTTTATATCCCTGCACGAAGGAATTCACATCTGTCCCGATCTCGTTCAGTCCGAAGAGAAGATAGATGTTTTCATAGTATCCGGGCGGATTGAGCGTGATCGGCGCCAGGTCCAGCTTCCCTATCGCGTCGCTGACGGTCGCGCCGGTGTGATAAATATACCGCATGTTGGTCATTCCCGCCCACATGAAAAAGCCTTCCACGAGCGAGTTTCCCACCATACAGGACTTATCAAAGAAGCTGTCGTACACGGCGCGGGATCTCTCGGGGATCACGGGCCCCCAGTCGGCGGGAACGACCAGCCCGCCGCTCAGCTTTGCCTTCGGTCCCGCGGGTGTGGGAGACGGCTCGGGAGTCGGAGCAGGCGTGGTCTCTTCCTGAGGCTCGGGGGTCAGGACCGGCTCGAAGGACACCTCGGGGGCCGGAGCGGCCGTGATCACCGGAGCCGCGGCCGGGCGGGCGGACCCCGTCCCCGTGCCGCTCAGCTTCGCGATCAGAAAAATCAGCAGGACCAGCAGCGCCAAACCTCCGCCGAGGAAAAGAGGCGGTATGCCTCCGGAACGGGCTCTGCCCGCGCTGCCGTTACGGCGCGACGCGGAGACGGGAGCCGCGTCGGCGTTTCTCCTCCCAGGGGCAGATTCCGCGGTCCGGGAAGGACTTCCCGCGGGATTTCCGCTGCTGAAAACGCCGGACCACTGGGAGCGGGCGGGCGTGATCGCTGCCCTGCGGGCCGGAGCGGGAGCGTTGTCCGGGTGCGGAGCGGGACGGCGGGTGGACTGGGGCCGGACCGGTGCCCGGGATTCCGAGCGCGGGGCGGAAGGCTGTCTTCCCCGCGGGACTGCAGGGATGTTTCCCTCTGCGGAGGGCTCTTCGTTCCGGGTCCTTCCGTAAAAGAGCTCTTCCATCTCCCGGTCAAAGCCGCCGAAATACTGCGATCCCGAAGGACGCTGAGCGCCGCTTTGCGGCAACGCGGCTCCTCCGGCGTGAGGATCGTTTGCCGCCTGTCTGCGTACATCGACGCTGTCTGTGCCGCGCATCAGATCATCCCAGCTGAGCTCCGTGTAAACGGGAGAGGTACGCCCCGTTTTTCCCTGAGGTTTTGGGGCCGCGGAAGGCCGGGCGCCTCCGGCGGGTCTTTCCGGAGCGGAGTATATCCTGCCGCCGCGGGAACCCGACGGCCGTGGAGAGGAAGCCGGAGAGGCGGGAGCGGAGGGCCGCCCGTTGTTTCCGGTCCTTCGGATGGGAGTATAGGGTACATCGGTGAAGAGCGGCGTGTCCTCCGTGAATTCAAAGTCCGGCGGACGGGACGCAGCCCCGCTGCCCCGTGTGGATCTGTTGTCGCGATCATCCATGAAGCGGATACCTCCGTGTGTCCATACGCGAATTGACGTACTGTCGCTGAGGAGCTGTCCGGCTCCTTTATGGGAAAAACCGCCGGAAACGCACTGCCCCGGCGGTCTGAATCATCCCGGATATTAGTCCTCGTTCTCCCAGTTGTGCCAGACATTCTGCACATCGTCGTTGTCTTCGAACATCTCGAGCATCTTGGTCATGTTCTTGATGTCGCCCTCGTCGGTCAGGGTAACGTAGCTTTGCGGAACCATTTCGACCTGGGCGGAGAGAAGATGATACTTGGCGCTGAGCGCTTCGGACACGGACGCCACATCGTCCGGCTGAGTGTAGACAGTGAAAATGCCCTCTTCTGTCTCCAGATCGTCGGCGCCGGCGTCCAGGGCTGCCTCGAGAACGGAGTCCTCATCCAGATCTCCGTCTTCGTTGTCGATGACAATGACGCCCTTTTTGTCGAAGGACCAGGATACGCAGTTGGCCGGGCCGAGGTTCCCGCCGTATTTGTCAAAATAGTGACGTACATCGGAGGCGGTGCGCTTGCGGTTGTCGGTCATGGCGTCCACGATAACGGCAACTCCGGACGGGCCGTATCCCTCGTAGGTAACGGACTCGTAGTTGTCCGTAGAGCCGCTGCCCAGGGCCTTTTCTATGGTGCGCTTGATATTGTCATTGGGCATGTTTGCCGCCTTGGCCTTTGCCACAACGGCCGCCAGACGGGAATTGTTGGCGGGATCGCCGCTGCCGCCTTCCTTGACAGCCACGATCATCTCGCGGGCAATTTTGGTGAAGGCCTGGGCACGCTTGGCGTCCTGAGCGCCTTTGGTTTTCTGTATGTTATGCCATTTGGAATGTCCGGACATACTGGTATTCCCCCAAAAATCAAATACTTGTCAGATTATAGCACCAAAACTCCCCTGTGACAAGGGGGATCGGTGCCGGCGCATAGCCTTCAGTCACGCTCCCATTCCGGAACGGAGTCGGCTTCTTCGTAGAGCCGCACATAAGAACCGTGGCGCGACGGCGGGATCAGACCCGAGCGCACTGCTTCAAGGACGGCGCAGTCCGGCTCGCGCCGGTGTGTGCAGTCGCGGAAACGGCAGCGTCCCAGGTAAGGAGAAAACTCCGGAAAACAGTTCTGCAGCTCATCGGGCCGGATGTTCTCCATCTGATCGATGTCGAAAGAGCCGAAACCCGGAGTGTCGGCAATATATCCTCCTCCTGCCAAAGGAAAGAGTTCCACATGCCGCGTCGTATGTCGTCCGCGTCCCAGCGCGCGGCTCACCTCTCCGGTTCTGAGCGACAGCCCCGGATCCATGGCGTTGAGCAGGCTGCTTTTGCCGACACCCGAGTTGCCCGCGAAAGCGCATATCCTGCCCGATGTACGCGCTGTCAGTTCATCCACGCCCTCCCCCGTTTCCGCGCTGGTCCTTACGACGGAGGCCCCTGCCGCGGTGTAGATCTCCAGCAGACGGTCTGCCGCGTCGAGATCCGTCTTGTTCACACACAGCAGGAATTCACATCCGTGATGCTCGGCCAGGGCCCAGACCCGGTCAATGAGAAACGGATCCGTTACCGGATTGACGGCTGCGGCAACCATGACCATGAGATCGATGTTTGCGACCGCGGGACGGACAAAACGGTTTCTGCGCGGCAGGATCTCGCGTACCGTGCCGCTTCCGTCGGAAGCGCGTTCCGCGATCACTCTGTCGCCCACCAGCGGGCTGGAGCCGTCCAGCCGGAATTTTCCCCTGGCGCGGCATGTCATGGGTCCGTCCGCGGTCTCGACATAATAGAAGCCGCTGAGCGCTTTTACGATCAGTCCCTCCGCCATGCTCACCCTTCCGTACCGGGAACGCCGATGGGGATGGCTTCGCTGTCGGGTTCGGGTTCCGGAGTCGTCTCCGGTCCGAGAGAGACCTGGAGATAAATCCTGGAGAAAACGGGCAGTTCGGTGCCGGCCTCTACATTCTGCCCCACCACGGCGCCCTCCGGGATGCTGTCGTTATAGACGGTGCTGACGGAGACGAGCGTGAGCTTGTATGCTTCAAGCATCGTTTCGGCTTCCGACTGTGTATAGCCCACCAGATACGGCATGATCACGGTCTCCACCTCGGGGCCGACGCTGATGGTAAGGTATACGGTCGCTCCGGCGGGGAGCTTCTCTCCCGGCGCGGGGCTGATATCCACGACGAAATCCTTCTCGGTATTGTTGTCCGAGGCGTAGATCTTTTCCACGACGAATCCGAGCTTTTCAAGCTCGCTGGTGGCTTCGCGGTAATCCCTGTTGACACAGTCGGGTATCTCGGTGAGCATGACGCCCGTGGAGATCGTCAGGCTGACGTTGATCCCCTTGTCGGAGAGCATGTAGCTCTTGCCGGCCTCGGGCTGCTGGCTGATGATGATCCCCTTTTCCACATCCGGATCGATCTCATACAGCAGATCGAAATGAAATGATTTGGTGAAATTCTTGCTGTTGATGATCGTGTCGTAATAGCTGCCGACGAAGTTCGGGATCTCGATGCGCTGTCCGGGTGAGAAAATATCCTTCAGCCAGTAATTCCAAAGGAAAACGCTCAGGAACACGATGAAGGCCATAACCCCGAAAAAGCCGGAGAGCATGCTCACGACCTTGGACCTGCGGCGGCGGCGGTCATAATTCTCGCGGGACATCTCTCCCGCCGTGCTCACAGGGGCCACGTTTCCGCCTATCTCCTCCGACGTTCCCGTCAGGATCCTGCGGAAGCGTTCCAGATCGGATACCAGCTCATCCGCGCTCTGATAGCGCTTCTCCAGGGAGGGCTGCATGGCTTTCCTAACGATCGCGGCAAATCTCTCCGGGATAGTCGGAACAATGTCGCGAAGAGGCGTGGGTACGGCAGACAGATGCTTCAGAGCGATGGTCCGGTCGTCGTCCCCGTCAAAGGGAAGCATGCCCGAAAGCATCTCGTACATGACGATGCCGAGAGAATAGATATCGCTCCTCTCATCCACGGGCAGCCCTTTTGCCTGTTCGGGGGAAATATAGTGTACCGAGCCGATGGCCTCGTTCTCCACGTCCGGGACCTCGGACTGAAGGTTTGCGATGCCGAAATCCGCCACTTTGATCGTCTCTTCCCCGACGACAAGGATATTCTGAGGCTTTATATCCCTGTGGACGATCCCCTTGCTGTGCGCGTGGCTGAGGGCCTTGGCGATCTGCAGAGAGTAATCCAGAGCCTTCGCCGTGCTCAGGGGGCCGTGCTCGTTCATATACTGCTTGAGCGTGATCCCGTCAACGAGCTCCATGACGATGTACTCTATATCGTCGGTATGGCTTACGTCATATACACCGACAATGTTGGGATGACTCAGTTTTGCGATGGCCCGGGACTCGGTTTGGAAGCGCTGGCGGAATTTCTCATTCTCAGCCAGCTCGGGTCGCATGATCTTGACCGCAACGAATCGGTTCAGCCTGTTGTCCATGGCTTTGAAAACCACGGCCATTCCTCCGCTGCCGATCCCCTCGATCAGCTCATAGCGGTCCTCCAGAACGATCCCGCTGTATTGATCGATATGTTCGTTATCCATAAAGCACCCCCATGGGCAGGAAAAACTCAGATAAACTCATAAACGAGCCAGAAGAACGGTCACATTATCCGGCGCTCCTCTTTCCAGCGCCATGGACAGCAGCTTTTCTCCCGCGTCCTTCAGTTCGGTCTCATGGGAAAGCACCCCGGCCAGTTCCCTGTCGGTGACCATATTGCTCAGACCGTCCGAGCACAGCAGGAGAGTATCGCCGGGGCGCAGATCGATGCGGAATATATCGCAGGGGACCCTCCGCTCCATGCCTACGGCGCGGGTGATCACATTTCTGCGCGGATGGGTCCGTGCCTGTTCCCGATCGATCAGGCCGGCGTCCACCATCTCCTGTACAAGAGAGTGATCCTTTGTCACCTGCTGGAGCTGTCCCTCGGCCATCCAGTAGCATCGGCTGTCGCCCACGTTCACGATCACGCAGTCCTCCGCGGTGATCACGGCGGCCACCAGAGTCGTCCCCATACCGCGGCAGGCGTCGTCACGCATCGCGCGGTCATATACACGCAGATTCGCCCACGCGGCCGCTTCACGCGCCGTATCGTCCGCCAGGGGAGGCACGTCGTCCGAAAAGCGCTCAAGCGCATATTCCGCGAACGCCCCGGCGGCCGTCTCAGACGCTACTTCTCCCGCGCGTTCTCCGCCCATGCCGTCGCAAAGCACAAGGGCGGCGGCGCCGCGCTCGGGCACATCCTCGGCACGGAAAGCGTCCTGGTTGACGGCGCGCACCGATCCTTTGTCAGTTATTCCGAAATACGTCATTTTCCGACCCCACCGAATTGCGCCGAAGCTGACCGCAGGACGCGTTCACGTCGCTGCCGAGTCTGCGCCGGACTGTGACATTTACGCCGTTTGACTTGAGAATATCCGTAAACCGCCTGATCGCGGCAGACGAGGAAGGCTCAAATCTTCGTTCCTCCACCTTGTTGAGCGGTATCAGATTCACATGAGCTCCCAGAGGCTTTACCCGTGAGGCGAGAAGCTCTGCCTGAGCGCTTGTATCGTTTACCCCGTCGATCATGGCGTACTCAAAGGAGATCCTTCTTCCGGTTCTGCGGAAGTATTTATCGCACGCGGCGAACAGCGCGTCCACACCCCGGCCTCTGTTGGCCGGCATGAGCCTGGAACGGGTCTCATCGTCCGGCGCGTGCAGCGACACCGAAAGCGTCAGCTGCAGGTTTCTCTCCGCCAGATCGTCAAAGCGTTCGATTATCCCGCAGGTGGACAAAGATATATGGCGCATGCCTATATTCCGGCCGTCGGGATGATTGACCAGCTCAAGGAAACGCATCACATTGTCAAAATTGTCCAGAGGTTCTCCTATACCCATCAGGACGATGTGCGAAATGGGAAGGCCGGAGACCTTCTCGGAGAAAATGACCTCGTCAAGCATCTCTGAGGGCGTCAGATCGCGGACCTTTCCTCCTATGGTGCTCGCGCAGAAAGCACATCCCTGCGCGCAGCCTACCTGAGAAGAGATGCACACGGTGTTGCCGTAACGGTAGCGCATGACCACAGTCTCCACGGCATTGCCGTCGAACAGCCTCCAAAGGAACTTGACCGTTCCGTCTGTCTCGGAGACAAGCTTCCGGACAGGTTCGGGAGCGTAAAGACGGCACATGCCGTCCAGCCGGGTCCTGAGCGTCTTCGGAAGAGACGTCAGTTCATCCCAGCTCCCGCAGCCGGCGGCGAAGCGGGAAAACACCTGTCCCGCCCGATAAGAAGGCTGGCCGAGCTCCTTAAAGAGGAGCGCCAGTTCTCCGGGCGTAAGGGATTTGATATCGATCCTGTCGTTGCTCGCAGTCATGATCTCCTCAGTACGGCATAATAGAATCCGTCGGTCCCGAACTCATGCGGCAGTATCGTTCTCTGTCCGATGAGAGAAAACCGGCTGTCTTCGGAGAGGAAAGCTTCGGTGACCCCTTCGTTTTCCTCCCGGAGGACGGTGCAGGTGGAATAGAGCAGCGTGCCTCCCCGCTTAACGCATCCGGCAGCGCCCCGGAGTATACGAAGCTGAACGGCCGGCAGCGCGGCGATGTCTTCGGGAGACTTGTAGCGGATCTCCGGCTTTTTTCGGATCACCCCCAGCCCCGAACACGGAGCATCGGCAATGACCAGATCAAAAGCGGAACGCAGTTCCTCCGGTGGGTCGGATGCGTCGGCGGGCATCGTGCGGATGCTTTTCAGTCCCAGCCGCGCCGCGTTTTCCTCCACGCGGGAAAGCTTTTTCGCGTGCAGATCGCAGGAGAGGATCTCGCCCCGGTCTCTCATGAGCACGGCGCAGAGCATGCTTTTTCCCCCGGGAGCGGAGCACAGATCCAGCACCCGCATCCCGGGCTCGGGATGCGCGGCGATCACGCCCGTGGAAGCGGCGGCATCCTGCACAAAAAACTCTCCCTCCGCGTATCCCGGAAGAGAGGCGGCCGAACCGGCCGCGGAGATCCTTATCGATATTTCCGAGAGCGGGCTCAAAGCAGCGTCAAGCCCGGCGTCGCGAAAGCGGTTTAAAAGAGAGACGGCGTCGGTACGGCAGAGGTTCGCCGTCACCGTAAGGTCCGGCGGGGTATTGTCCGCTTCAAGAAAAGCCTTCGCGTTTTCATATCCGTATTCGGATACAAGCCTTTCGCACAGCCAGAGAGGGTGGCTGAAGCGGATCGACAGCTCCCGGGGAGTACCGGCTTCCGGAAGATCGGGAAGGGCGTTTTTGCTTCTCTCCATGCTTCTGAGCACCGCGTTGACCAGCCCGGCGGCCCCGGGAGAGCCGCGCTTGGCAAGCTCCACGCTCTCGTTTACGGCGGCCGACGCCGGAATGCGGTCCGTCAGAAGGAGCTGTGCAGCCCCGAGCCGCAGGATATCCAGTATGGCAGGATCAAGATCCTCCGGGGGTCTTGAACAGAATTTTGATATGTACCAGTCCAGAAGCGCCGCGTTCTGAAGAACGCTTCTGCACAGTCTCAGGCAGAGGGCCGCGTCCCTGTCGCTCAGAGAGAATTTTGTTCTTGCGCTGTCCGCGGTCTGTTGTGTCCAGGCATCGAAGCGCCGGCATCGGGACAAAACCCAGATCGCGGCGGCCCGCGCGGGTGAAACGGAGCGGCTCATCCGACCCGGATAGGATGGCCCAGCAGCCAGGCGGCCGCGGACATACGCTTTTTGCCGGCAGGCTGAAGCTCTGTGATACGAAGCGTCTTCCCTTCTCCGCAGGCAACTTCTATTCCCCGCCGGTCAGCGCACACCACAGTACCTGGCGCCCTTTCCGTCACAGTGTCGGTATACTCTGCTCCGAGAATCTTAAGATCCGTGCCGTCCAGCCGGGCTGTGGCCGAGGGCCACGGATCCAAACCGCAGATCTGCTTGACGATCATGCGGGGCGTCTTCGTCCAGTCAATGGGGCTGAAGGAACGGTCAAGCATCTTCGTATAGGTGGCAAGAGCGTGATCCTGAGGAGTCCTTCCGGCCGTACCCGCCTCGATGGAACGAACCGTTTCGGTAAGGAGCTCGGCCCCGAGAATCATAAGCCTGTCGAAAAGCTCTCCGGAGGTCTCGAACTCCCCGATCTCCGTCTCCCGCCGTGAGATGATATCCCCGGCGTCCATTTCTTTGGCCATATACTGCACGGTCACTCCCGTGATGCGGTCTCCGCTGAGTATGGCCCACTGGATCGGAGCAGCGCCGCGCCAGCGCGGCAGCAGGGATCCGTGAAGATTGATGCTTCCGAGCTTCGGTACCGAGAGAAAGTCCTCGGGCAGAAGACGGCCGTAAGCCACGGCGACCGTGAGATCCGGCCGGACCTCTCTGAGGATCCCGGCCGCGGCGCCGTCCGAGAAGGTCTCGGGCTGGTACACGGGGATGCCGGATGCCTCGGCCAGTTCCTTGACCGGCGACGGAGCCAGACGCATCCCGCGGCCCCGGGGCCGGTCCGGCTGCGTGAACACAGCCGCTATGTCCCGGCCATCGTCCAGCAGCGCTTTAAGGGACGCGCGGGCAAAATCCGGCGTTCCGAGAAACGCGATCCTCATTCGGCAGGATCCCCTTCGTCTTCGGTTACGATATCGTCGATATCGTCCTCGTATTCCTCGTCTTCTTCACCGTCGCCGCGGAGGCGGGCGAGTTCCTCGTCGGTGAGCATCCGTTCGGCCTTGTCCGGGAAAAGGATCCCGTTGAGATGGTCAATCTCGTGGCAGAAGGCGCGTGCCGTCAGATCCACTCCTTCTACCTCAAAGGGAACGCCGTTCCTGTCCTGAGCGCGAACGATAACGCGCTGCGGACGCTTTACAATGCCGTATTTGCCGGGAAAGCTCAGGCAGCCCTCGCCGCCGATCTGCTCTCCCTCCTCGAGAATGATCTCGGGATTGACCAGTTCAACGAAATAGGGCTCCTCATCCTCGCCCACGTTGGTCTCCAGCACGACGCAGGCACGGCGGATGATCCCCACCTGGGGAGCGGCCAGGCCCACGCCGTCCTCTTCCAGCATGGTCTCACGCATATCGTCGAGAAGCTGGTGAAGGCGCTCGTTGAATTCCGTATAGGGACGGCAGACTTTTCTCAGTGCGGGATTCTCATCGGTAAGTACATTTCTTAATGCCATTGCGTTCACTCCATCGGGTTCAGGTCCGCGAAAACGGACACTCCCCTGTATTCTTTGGCTGTGTTGCAGTATATCAGCTGTTCCGATATACGCCGCCTCATATCTCTGTCGAAGCGGCAGTGTACCGTCACGCGGTAGCGGTAGCGGTTGTTGACCTTGGCCACGGGCAGCGGCGCCGGCCCGAGAACATCGGTGTCCTCCCTCCCGGAGAACTGCGCGCGGAAAGTGTCGCGCAGATACGCACAGCATCGAAGTACGGCTGACTCGTCCGTCCCCGAAGCCGTGACCGTGACGATATCCGAAAACGGCGGGCAGTTCTGAAGCTCCCTGAGCCGGATCTCCGACTCATAAAAGGTGTCGTAATCCTGTTTCGACGCCAGCCGCAGGACCTGGTTGCCGGGAGTAAAGGTCTGTATCAGAGCCCTTCCCGTTTTGCTGCCTCTCCCGGAGCGGCCGATCACCTGTGTGATCTGGGAAAAGCACCTCTCCGAGGCGCGGTAATCGCCGGTATACAGAGCCTGATCGGCATTGATGACACCCACCAGCGTAACGTTCTCGAAATCCAGTCCCTTTGTCACCATCTGCGTTCCGACAAGGACGGGGACCTTCTGCTCGCGAAAGCGGGTGAGGATCTTCTCGTGGGAGCCG
>JAEEGL010745356.1_pt1 | contig 13830 bp, 11 predicted proteins | sample 9134231 | NCBI WGS metagenome assembly JAEEGL01 (sample SAMN16246548, study PRJNA631951) | gut metagenome | biome: gut microbiome; feature: rumen; material: fiber-attached | host: Bos | place: Iran: Karaj | collected 2018-10
AGGCGGAACATGTCCTGGTCTTCGAGATACGAGCCGTCGGAATAGCGATAGACTTCAAGCGCGACCGTGTTCTTGCCGCTTTTCACGAACTTCGTGACGTTGAACTCGGCGGGATTGCGCGAATCCTTCGAGAAGCCGACGTACTCTCCGTTGACCCAGAGGTAGAAGAACGAATCGACGGCGTCGAACTTGAGGAAGATTTCCTGTCCGTTCCACTTCTCGGGAACGTCGAAGTCGCGGCGGTAGGAGCCGACTGGGTTGCGCGCGGCGTAGGAGGTCCAGTCCTTCGGCGGCTCGCCCATCACGTCCGGCTGGTCGCGCTTGAAGGGATAAGTCTGGTTCGTATAGATAGGCGTTCCCCAGCCGCCCTTTCCGTTCGCGCCATACGCCTGCCAGGAGCACGGCACCTTGATCGTCTCCCAGCCAGAGACATCGTAGCTCGGCTTCTCAAAGCCGACAGGACGCGACGCGGGATCGGGCGACCACTTGAACTTCCATGCAGTGTCGGAGTCGAGCGAGATCGTGCGCTCCGAGAACTCGGGGAGAATCTTGAGCGCGCATTCAAGGGTGTCGAAGCTCGAGAACGCCGCGCGGCGCTCTTCGCGTCCGAACGACAGGTTCTCGGGCTCCTTCCACTCGTTGCCTGTCGGAGCGGCCGCCGCCGTCGCCGTCAGGCCCAATGAAATCACTGCCATGGAAATCATTCCTCTCTTCATCCTATTTTCCTTTCTGCTGAATATGATATCATAAAATCGCTTGATGTAGTTTATTGTTCTTCAACAAAATCACTATCGTGTCTGCATTATTCATTACATGCCTGCGGCGCTCAAACACGTGGGGTACAACTCCAATTATACACTCCGTGTCTCTGAGTCTCTGAAGACTCCGTGTTTAGCGCCGCTGGCGCCTTGGCCTAAAAGCCACGTACGGGCCGGCGATCAGCATGTCATACTCTTTCAAGACATCCGATCCGATTCGGTTTATCGGCGCTGAAACGACAAGCGGCGACACCTCTATTCCGTCGCCCACTGGAAGCACTCCCTTCTTGCCGACAAGCGGCGCAAGCTCCGCCTTTCCGTTGATGTCCACCGCCGGAAGGTTCGCGGCCTCGCCCGTCGTCGGCCAGCCAGTGTCGCGCGAAAGGAACGTACAGGACGCTCCCGAATCCACCAGCACCTCGACGGTGCGTTCCCCGAACTTCACGGGCACGAGCACACTCATCGGATCGGAGAGCGACCGCCGTACAGGACGTCCGAATCCGGCAATCGACTCCTTGCCTGGAGCAAACACGATCTCGCCCGCCCCGAACGCGACGATGCAGGGGACGCGGCCAATCGTACTCATGCCCAGGATGCCATCCACCTTCGTCCCAATCGAGGCATGCAAATGGGAGATGTCCAGCGCCATTGCGCCAAAGTCGCAGAACTCGGCCTCGCCGAGTTTCATGCTTTTCACGCGCATGTAGTGCGGTGCGCCCTCGACGTTCGACTCCGCCATCATCGCCACGGGCGCAAGTTTAGCATTCGGCATGTTCTTCTTGACAAAAGCAAGGTCAAACGTCGTGTGGGTTGCACCCGTGTCCAGAAGGAATATGCCTTTTGTCCCCTCCACCTCCGCCTCCACAAGCGGCATGTTGTTGCGCGGAAGCATCTTCAGGCGGATGCGGCGCTCCTTGCGTGGAGCTGTCGCGGAACGGAACGGATCGCCTTGTGTACCAGCCTCTGCAGTCGCACGAGTCGGCTTGTCGCCCTTCTGCGACTGCACCGCATCGTCTGCCATGCAAGTCATTGAAGCGACTGCGGCAATCGCCATCCATCTCGTCAATTTCAGATTACTTGACATATCTATATCCGTCTGCGGAGTATAGCTCGCGCTGGGCGCGGGCCTGGGCGAGGAGCATGGAAAATCCATTCTCGACGCGGCAGCCTGCGGCCATGGCGCGTTCCATGAGAGGAGTCGTCTCCGGCACGTAGCGGAGGTCATATACGAGTTCCGTCCCCGCAAATCGGTAGTCGGGAATCGGATCGACTGGAGTAGCGTTCACGAGAAGGTCGTATCCCTGCGGCGGCGTCTTGCGGTGGAACACGTCGAGCCTGGCCCCGAGTCTCTTAAGCGCAAACTTCACCGCCTGAGCCGCGCCACCGTCGCCAAGTACCGCGACGCGCCGTCCCTTGAGGTCTCCGGCGAACGCCGTCACCGCCTCGGAGAATCCGGCGACATCGGTGTTGTACCCAACGTAGCGTCCGCGCTCGCACACGACCGTGTTCACCGCCCCGACCTTCCGCGCGACGGAATCGACGCGATCGAGGAGCGGCATGATCGCGAACTTGTGCGGAATCGTCACGGCCATGCCCTTCATTCCCATCGCCTTCATGAACGAAAACGCCTCGCGCGCCGTCTTCGCCGGAAACGGAACCATCACCGCGTCCTCGTCCTCCGCCGCGAATGCGGCGTTGTTGATCTCCGGCGAGCGCGTCTTCTTGAGCGGCCAGCCCGTCACTCCGTATAGCGTCGCCGAACTCGTCACCGAGCGGATGCGGTAGTCGCGCACAAGGTCGAATGGCGTTACATGGCCGATCTCATCCAGCCCGCCCACCGAGGCGTAGGTCCATAGCGAACCGAGCCGCCCCGCAAGTGCCCGCGTAGCAATCCCCTGGGGGCCCATCGCGATGAGGATATGGTTGGGCAGTTGGGTGGTTGGGTAGTTGGGTTGTTGGGTTGTTGCCCTTCCAAACTCCTCAAACACCTTTGCAACATTGCCGAGGTTGCGAGGCATGAACGCCACCTTCGCGATGTCTCCATCGGCGGCAAGACTGCGCAGCTTTGCCTTGAGGTTCCTCACGGGCCCATCGAACTTGTGAAGCGACCTGACGACTTTCACGCCAGCCGCATGCGCAGCATCTACAAGTTTCTTACCGCCAAACCCCTCCTCAAAATCAACATAGTCAAAGCCAATTCGTGAACCATGTAAATCATGAAGAGTTTCTACACGTTCTACATGTTCTACACGGCTAGACTTTCCACTAGAAAATATTCCATCAAAGAACCTAATCCGTTCCTTCTCTGGCCCCTTGAACGCGCCGCCGTCGCAGGCCTTGCGGAATGTAAGCACAATCGGTACCTTCCACATCGACGACTTCACGAGCATCTTCGGAAATTCCGCGACCTTCGCGCGTTCGCTCTTCTTTAGAAGATCGACACGAAGCTCCACCATGTCGGTGAAGTAGCGCTGCGACTCGTACTGCGCGAGATCTTCGGCAAGCGTCTTCCCCGTGAGCGTGAGGCAGATGCGCGGACGCGCAGCCTCCTCCGACAAGAGGGCGTCGAGAACGGCAAACGCCGTTACCGCCTCGACAACAGGAACGGCGCGGCGCACGATGCACGGATCGTGTCGCCCCTTCATCACACATTCCGCCGGCTTCATCGTCGCAAGATCCACAGACACCTGTGGTTTGAACACAGTCGGTGTCGGACGCATCGCGACAGTGAACATGACAGGCATCCCGTATGTGCGTCCGCCCATGATCCCGCCCTGCCTCATCGAAGATCCCACGAGGCCGTTCTTGACAGCAAAAGCGTCATTGTAAGCAGAGCCGCGCATCGACGACACATGGTTGCCTCGGCAGCCAAAGGCGACACTCTTCACGCCGGGAATGCCAAACAAGGCGGCGGAAATGCCAGACTCAAGCCCCTCGAAGAGAGGACCACCCAAGCCAGGGGGGATTCCGTACACAGAACACAAAATCGTCCCGCCGACAGAATCGCCCATCTTTTTCGCACGCTCTATTTCGGAGATCATTTCGTGCGCGACCGTTTTGCCGCGGACAGACTCGACTGCCGCATCCACGTAAATGCCGCGCCGTGCAAGCTCCAGAAGGCAAAGCGCACCTGCCGCGCAAAGAGGCGCGGTGAGACGACCTGAATTCTTGCCGCCGCCAGTGGGAATGCGTCCCATCTCGATCCACTGCCCGAAGTCCGCGTGGCCCGGACGCGGAATCGTCCGCTCCGCGCCGTAGTCCCCTGGTCGCATGTCGTGGCTTGCGATTTCGCCGACGATGGCCGCGCCCGTCGTGACTCCGTCCTTGACTCCTGCCGTGAACACGACTTCGTCCGCCTCGCGGCGCGCCGTCGAAAGCTTGTCGCGTCCTGGCGCACGGCGTTCCATGAACTCGGCAAGCGCCGCCTTGTCTATGGCAAGTCCCGCCGGGAAGTTCCCGAGGGAGAACGTCATCTTCTTCGCGTGCGATGCGCCGCGGATGTCGAGACGGAGAAAGTTTCCAAAGCTCATTTGAGCCCCTTTCCAAACTGCGCCTTGGCGACGACGCCGTCTTCAAGCGCGGCGTGGAGTCGCGCACGGTCGTCCGCGGCAAGTGCGCCGCGGAAATCGTCGAGGCGATTGATGTAGCGCTCGAGTATCGGAATAAGCGCGTCACGGTTGGCGAAGAAGAGTTCCGTCCACGTGTCGGGATCAGGCGCGCCGACACGCGCCATGTCGCGGAAACTTCCCGCCGAATAGCCGACATGATCCTTCGCAAGCGGCTCGCGAACATACGCCGAGGAAATGAGGTGGCACAGCTGGCTCGTGAACGCAATCATCTCGTCGTGGTGCTCAGCCGTCGTATAGACGATCCTCGCGAAGCCGAGTTCCTTCAGCAGCGCCTCCAGCATGTCGAGCGGGGCTCGTCCGTACGTCGGATACGGCACGAGGATCATCGACGCGCCGTCGAAGAGGTCCTCGCACGAGTTGGCGTATCCGTTCCTCTCCTTGCCGGCCATGGGGTGTCCGCCGACGAAGAACCAGCGCGTCTCGAACGCGTACTTCCTGAGGTCGCGGCACACCGGGCCCTTCACGCCCGTCGCATCGACCACGATCGCGCCCTGCTTCAGGCGCGGCGCGATGGCATCGACAACGCCAACCACCGCCGACGGAGGCACGGCGACGAACACGACGTCCGCATCGCCGACGAGGAAGTCCTCGCCCTTGTCGAATATGGAGACGTCGTATCCGGCACGGCGCGCCGACTTCTCGAACGAGCCGCCTATAAGGCCCTTTCCTATGACTGCGATCTTCATGCCTTCTACATGCGCCTTCCGTCACCATTGACCACGACACCCGCCGGCGCGCGGACCTCCACGACGGGCTTGCCGTCCGCGCCCCTTCTGGCCTTGACCTCCAGGCGCTTCCCGCCCGGAAGCGCATACGAGCCTTCGGCCCATTCCAGGTCCACAAGCTGCGGCTTCACCTCGAACTCGCGGCATCCGACGCCAATCGGCTTGACGCCGAGGACATTCGCAATGCACCACGCGGCTGGGCCGGAACTCCATCCGTGGCAGAGCGAGTGGCGGAACCCCCTGTAGCAGAAGTCGCCGTAGTCGCCGTGGATGTCCTTCTTGCCCGCAACGGGCATCTCGTCGATTCGGAACGCATTGTTCGTCCAGGCGAGGTTGAAGTCCTCCCAGAAGCTCGTCGCCCCCATGTCGAGCATTCCGCCCCAGTAGTCGCGCACGGTGTCGAGCGCGCGCCGATGCTCTCCCGCCGCGCTCATCGCCTCGATCATGTAGTATCCGTAGAACGTCGAGACCTTCGCGTGCCCGTCGCGGCCGAGGGCGTTCGCAAACATCTCCTTCGGATCGCGAAGGCCGGAGAGCGCGAGAAGCGCGGCGGAGCTCTTCGCGCCTGCCGGATCGGGACGCAGCTTCCCGAGCTTCGCGGCAAGCGAGCGCGCCTTGTCTGCGAGGGATGCGTCGCCGAGGGCGTCTGCCATGAACGCCGTCTCCCGCGCGCACATGAGAGCGAGAGCCTGCGTCCCGGCCTTGGCCGCGGCCTTGTTGTGCTGGGTTGGCCAGTCAAGGAACGTGCCGGCAGTCCACTCGCCGTCCTTCATCCCCGTCAGCACATGGTCGAACGTCGCCGAGATGTACGCCGCGTGTTTCTTCAGGTAGTTGACATCGCCGGTGTAGCGATACCATTCCGCGACGTTCCTGAGCCACCAGAGGGTATATGTCGGCATCCCGTTCATCCACTTTTGGGGCGCGGTCGTGGCCGCCATGTAGTCGAGCGATATCGGCAGCACCTCCACGTCGCCGAAGACGGCGAGGACGGACATCGTCTCGGGGTGCGTGTCGCCCATCCAGACGAGCCTGTCGCGCTTGATGCCGTCCCACAGGTACGTCTGGCAGCAGAGGTGTACGGTGCGTACAGCAGTCTCGAACACTGCGTTGAGCCGCTCGTCCGACGAGCGGAACGAACCAAGGCGAGCCATCGGGCGCATGAGGGAGACGGCGCGGACGTACTCGATCTGGAGCTTGTCCCTGCCCACGTTGTCGATTCTCGCAAAGCGGAAGCCCGACTCGCCGATCTCGCGCTGTCCGAACCACGGAAGGTCTATCACGCTGTCGCGTATCGCATGGTCGTTGCATGCGCCGCGCTCGCCAAGCTCGCTCATCGACTCCGCCACGGATTCCCCAAGCCTCACGCGCGCACGCACACCCCTGCCGCCTTTCGCGCCGCATCCTATCTGGAGCGAACCGTGCAGCTCGCGTCCGAAGTCCACGACAATCCACTCGCCTTCCTTCAGCACCGGGCCGGATCCGACGCAGAACGCGCCCTCGGAGACCTGCCCGAAGCGCGGCCCGCAAAGCGCCTCCGTGCCGCCAAGCCCCTGCGACGCCGCGACGATCCGCACTGGCGAGACGAATGTGCGCACGCGGTTGTCCAGCGTCTCATTGGCGGCAAGATCCGCTGCGGACACGCTGGCCGACACCGACAAAAGCGCGCAAAGCGAAGCCGCAATTCCGGCTCCACGACGCAATGATGACTTGAAGGTCGTATTCATGCCTTTCCCTTTCTTTTCCGATATTATACCAAATCCCACCTTCCATCGGACACGGAAAGCCGTCCGCGTCATTCAAGATGCCATTTCTTCTCAAGGCGGCGGCGGGCGGCGCTGCGGGCGGCACGCGTCAGATACGGCCACGTCAGGCAGCGGACGAGCAGCCTCAGGAACCAGGTGCGGCGGCGGAGAGCACGCGCGGCGGGACAGTTTATGCGGCCAAAGTCCTCGTCGGAACGGACGGCAAGAAGCCGCACGTCGCTGCCTGGAAACGCCGCGCGGAGACGGGACTCTGCAGCGGCGCGGTCCGGCTCGGAAAGCGGATGCATGAGATCGCACCAGACAAAAAGCGTCCGTGAAGCCTTCGCGACGTTGTCGTAGAGCCGGGCTATGCGGCGGTCGTACTTCGCCTTCACCTGCGCATACGCCTCTTCGAACGGAAGCGTCTCGCGGAAGTCGTGGAAGAGCCTCAGCCCCGTCGCGGAATCCTCGTAGTGGTCGTTGCCCTTGCCGGGCGCACCGGGCTCCTTCTCAAGCCGACGTAGCCCATCCTTCGCGAGGAATCCAGCGAAGCGCGTCTCAAGAAGTCCAAGGCGCGTCCCGAGCGGGGCGGCGGTGAGCCAGTCGAACGGCGACGAGCACGAACGCAGGCCAAGCTTCCTGAGCATCGTCGCGCAGTGGCAGTCGTAGCCGAGGCTGACGACGAATCCGTATTCCCCGTCAAGCACCTCATTCGCCCCCTCCACCGGGACGGAACTATCCGACTTCGCGTCCATCTACCGCAACTTGGGAACAGACTTCGACCCGGGGAACGGGACGAGCGAGTGGGTGACATTTCCATCGTCCCACGAGGAGACTGGCGCGTCAAGGCAAAGGCCCACGGAAGAACCGTGGGCCGCGAGCGCCACGAGCACGGCGCCAAAGGAAGATGCGAGTCCCTTCAGATTGCTCATTCCTGATTCCTCCTTATTGCACTTGGCTTCTTCGGTATCTCACCTGTCACGTCGAGTATCCATGCCGTATCGGCCCAGCACGGATGGCTGGGGTCTTTGTATATCTTCGGGAGGATCAGCTTCTTGACGGACTCGTCGCGGTTCAGCACGTCGTTGAACACGAGCTCGACGTACTCTTTCTCCACGGTATTGTCGAAGAGTATTCCGGCGAGCAGGAGCACATGCTCGTCCGGGACGAGGTTCAGCGCGCGCTGCAGGCACTCCTCGCGGCGCCGCGCGGGAATGGACTTGAACGCCGACACGAAATCGTCCATGTCCTTCAAGGACACCTCGCCCCCCTCCTTGTTCATCCACTTGTCGGTCATAGAGTCAAACGCCTCGACCTTCTTCTCTTCCTCGGCCTCTCGGCGTTCCTCCTCGGCCTTCGCGTCTTCTGCGGAATCTCCGGACTGTTCCTTAGACGCGCCGCCAGGCGACCTGGCCTTGTCGGAATTCTCCTCTGGCCATTTCATAGGGGGCAAGTGTTTTCGTTCCGAGACCTTGGTATTCTTGACCTCGGCTACCTTGACCTCGGCTACGCCATCACCTTGCTGTGGCTTTTTGTCTTGCCCCTGCCTCGCGAGGAAAGCAATCGCCGTTGCGACGGCGACCACCACGGCGACGATGGAGGCGATGACTATTTCCTTTTTCGGGTTTTGATCCATGATGGAATATTATACCAAAAACTTCAGACGCCGTGTCACGCGCGTGGACGGGAAAGCACGAACGCGGAGACGACCGCGGTGCACGGCGCGACGAGGACGAGCGAGAAGCTGCCTATGAGCGTCTTCACGAGCTCGGCGGACACGAGCGTCGAGTTCACTATGTCGAGCGGATGCGTCCCCTGCGCCGCAAAAGCCATCAGCAACGTGATGTATCCGCCGGAGTACGCGAGCAGGAGCGTCGTGGTCATCGTGCCCGCCACGCTGCGCCCGATCCTGAAGCCGGATAGCATCAGCTCGCGGCGCGGGAGGGTCGGATTGTGCCGCGCGACCTCCTCCATGCCGCTCGCTATGTCCATCGCGAGATCCATCACCGCGCCCGAGCTCGCAAGCGCCATCGCGCCGATGAAGATGTCCTGAAGGTCGAGGAACTCGTATCCGGAATACAGCAGAGCCTGCACGAACGGCATGGTCGCGCCGTTTATGTGCATGAGGCGTCCAAAGGCGTGCGCCATCGCCAGTCCGGCAAACACGCCGACTGCTGTCCCCGCGAACGCCGAGAACCCCTTGCGCGTCCATCCGGCGACGAGGTACATTATGACGGCCGAGAGCAGGCACGCGGCGCCGAAGCACGTCCACGACGCCGGCCAGCCCGCGAGCGCGAGAGGTATGACACCCTTCCAGACTACGAGCGCGGAGAACACGAAGCTGAACAGCGCCTTGGCGCCGACCGTCCCGCCGAAGACGCACAGGAGCGCGGCGAACGCGGCGAACAGCGCGGCAGCCCAACCGAGGCGCCAATGGTCGCGCGCGATGAGCGCATCGGCCTCGGGATCCTCGTCGCCCCTCTCGATCACTACGGCGGTGTCGCCCGGGGCGAAGTGCTTGTCGAGGTCCATCTGCGCGCGTATCTCGTTCACGGCGGAGAACGTCGTGCCCTTGCGCGGCCCTTCGAGCATTCTGACCTTGAGCCTCTGCGAGCCGAACTTCAGCAACCCATGCGTCTCAACCGTGGAGTCGTCGGTCTCAAGGACAAGTGCGCGGCGCGCCTCACCTACCTTGTCCGATGAGGCGAGCGGAGACGGCGCGAACCACAGAGCCGCGCAGAGCGCGGCCAGCAGCAGCGTCGCCGCTATGTCGCCCTTCCTCGCCATGCCGTCAGTCGAAGAGGGCCTTGAGCCGCTTCGCAACGTCCGTATTGTCGAGGAGCCCCGTGAAGGAGTCCGCCCCGACGCCCTCGCTCGTGCACATCACCGGAAGCGCGGTGTGCGCGGTCGAGGACCAGCCCACGCCCGCCTTCGCGCTCATTATGTGGATCGCGGTAAACTGGAGTCCATTGCGCTTGAACGAGTTCTCGAGGCGCTTGATGTCCGCCGCAGTGAGCCACACCTCGTCGTCGCGTCCGGCGTTCTTCTTGCGCTTCGCGAACTTTCCGCCCGCCGCGGCGTCGCCGGAATCCCTGCCGACCTTGCCGAAGTCGAACCCGAACCACTTCTCGAGCAGCCCCTGCGCATCCTTGAACGTAAACGCGCGGCCCTCGGCCTTCGCCGCCGACCTCGCCTTCTTGACGATCTCCTCGAACCTCTCCCACGAGCAGCGCTGGCGTTCGAGGCGCCTGAGGTGCAGCGCGTAGCCGGAGCCACCGAAGCCCATCGCCATGCCGCCGGTCTCGTGGTCGCCTGTCACGAGGATCAGCGTCTCGTCCGGATGCCTGTCGAGGAATTCCTTCGCAACGCGCACCGCGTCGTCGAGCGCAAGGACCTCGCGCAGGTTCGTCGCCGTGTCGTTGGCGTGCCCCGCGTGGTCGAGCTTTCCGCCCTCAACGAAGAGGAAGAACCCCTGCGGCCCGTCGAGCAGTTCCACGCCCTTCGCCGTCATCTCGGCGAGCGTCGGCTGCGTGCCGTCCGCGTCGATAGCGTACTGGAGCTCGCCGTCGTCGCCACGGTAGAACGCACGGCGCCCGGGCGTGAACGCACGGAATCCGGCGAGGTCTGTTGCGATGGTGAATCCCGCCTTCGCCGCGAGGTCGAGCAGGTCGCCCCTGTACTTCGGGTCCTTCTTGTCGTTCTGCTTGCCGTCGAATCCGCCGCCGGCGAAGTACTCGAACGGGGAGTCCACGAGGTCCAGTCCGATCTGGTAGAGGTAGCTCCTGTTCTTGCGGTGGGCGCAGAATCCGGCGGGGGTGGCGTGGTTGATCGTGACGGACGTCACGACGCCGACCTTGCGTCCCTTGCGGTGCGCGACTTCGAGGATGTTCTCGACAGGCTTGCCGTCGTTGTCAACGCCCGCCGCGCCGTTGTACGTCTTCGCGCCGCAGGCGAGCGCCGTCGCGGCGGCGGCGGAATCGGTGATCAGCGACGTCGTGGAGCACGTGCGCGCGGTGGACTGCATCTTCAGGTGGTTGAGCGTCAGCGGCCCGCGCCCCGTGGCGAGCGAAAACTCCTCGGCGATCATCCTCTGCGGCGTGGACATTCCGTCGCCGAGGAACATGAACACGTACTTCGGCGCCGCTGCGCTCGCGGCAAGCGACGCGGCAACGGCCGCCGCCAGTATGATCCCCGAGAACGGCATCCTGCGCAAGTATTTCTCATCCATATTCATCCTGTCTTTCCCTTTTCACCTTATTGTATCATATTTTGTGACGAATTGCGCTCATGGTTGACGAGTTTTATGACGCTCGACATGACCTCTTTCCTTGGCCTTTGAAGAGAGGATTCCAAGTGCCTTTCGCCTGTATGCTTCCAGTGCATTGTTATACCTCTCGCGCGCATCATATTCCTTACGCGATGTCACCGTTGCGGAAAAGCTCTATGGAGGCGTCGATGGTCTCGGCATTTGCGACCGCCTCGCGCGACACGCGACCTATTACGGCGTTCGTCCATGCGAAGACGTACGAGTTCCTGTCCGTAGGCCCGCATCCGAAGGAGGTCAGGGGATTCACGATTTCGGGTACACGCTTCACGTCCACATGTTCTATCAGCCGTCGCCCTTCAGTCCGTTGCAGCGGCGGCAGAGCATCTGGAGGTTCTCTGGCACGGTCTTGCCGCCCTTCGACCACGGGACGATGTGGTCTCCCTCCATCTCCTCGTACTCGAATCGACCCTTGCACCTCGGGCATATACCGAGCTGCGCCTCGTACGCCGCACGCTTCTCGTCCTCGTCGAACTGCCGAAGGTTCAGCTTCTCGCGCCTCGCACCGCCCGAAAGGATGTATTCGTACACACCCTTGTTGCTCTGCACCTCCTTGTCCATCATAAGCGCGGCGACCTGGGACTCAAGCTCCTTCGGGTTGTACGACCTACCGGAGAACTCCTTGTAAAGTCGCCCCCACTCCAGTCCCTTCATCTCCCTCCGGTACTTCGGGAACAGCGTCTCGACCCAGTTCACGACCTTCTGGAAGTGCAGCCACAGCTCCGTCGCCTCGTCGTCGCCCTGGTGGACGGCCATGTAGTCCTCTATCGCCTTGTCCTTCTGCGAGTTCACGATCCACGCGATAGCCGTCTCCATGTACTCCTGCCTGTCCGCGCTCCCGCCGAGGTAGGGCGCGCCGATCTTCTGCGCGACGCATCCCGGCTTAGAGAAGTAGCGCTTCGCGTCCGCGACCCACGGCCCCGAATACACGGCGTTGCGCATCTCCTGCGCGGTGAGCTTCAGCCCCGCGATGTTTATCACCTTGAACCAGTCTATCTTCTCCGTGGGGGTCCCCACGCAGAAGTAGACCATAAGCTCGTAGTCGAGGAACCTCTCCTGCATGTCCGGCAGCTGCCGGTGGAAGTACTTCGCCGCGAGGTCGAGCTCGCCCCACGCAAAGTCGCCGTTGAAGTACCTGCACAGCGAGATCGTCCGCTGCTGTCCGTCCATCACCTCGAACGTGCCGTCGGGGTTCTTCGCCCAGTACATGACATTGAGCGGGAATCCCCTCATGACAGTGGAGATCACCGCGTCGCGCTCCTTCTCCCTGTACACGAACTCGCGCTGGTAGGCGGGCCGGATGTCGAGCCGTCCGCCATATCCCCTCACGCCGCTCTCCGCGTCGTCGACATATCCGTCGACAATGTCGCGCACCTTGATCCTGTGCAGTTCTATATTCATTCCATGCCCCTCCCTAACGTATCCGTATCACAAGCGGGATGTTCCCGACCGAACAGTCGACATGCGGGTCCGGCGTGCCGAAGCCGCGACATGAGACCCTCACGGCGTTCCACTCCGGCGAATAGAGGAATCGCGGCGGGTTCGCACCGAGCGCGGCGAAAACGGCGGAGCCTCCCGCCGTGGCCTCGAACGACGAGGGTGCGCCGCCGTCGCCGATGCGCACGCGGAATGACAGGAAAGCGTGTCCGGCGGCGCCCGCCTCGCATAGTTCGACGCCAGTGGCGCAGTCCACGACCTTCCACCCGCCGCAGTCCCAGCCGACGATCAAGGCCTCTTCATGGCGCGAGAGGACGCCGTCCCCGTCGTCATCGCATCCAAACGCGACCTCAACGCAGTTGGAGGGAGTCGCGTCCAGCTCTATCCGGAACGAGAACACCTGCGTGTCCGCGCAGGCTGCGGGAAGCGCGGCGTTCGTCACGACCTCCGTGTCGTCATATTCCGCCGGCGGAAGAGCGGAAAGCGAAATCGTCGCCGCAAGTAATAGCGTACACATATTCATTCAGTCCTCCTGCGCGGCATCCGCCTGCGCGGCATCGTAGAGTTCAGCCCTCTTCCCTGTCAACCCAGGCGGGCGCAGGGCTGCAAGGTTGTTGCGCCTCTGCTGGCTATGACGATATGAAGGATTCAGAGTATATGCGCATCGATCAATGAACAAGGGTTCGTCCTGTTCAATAGCCGCTCTTTCAAGGAAAAACGCTGCTATCCGCGCATGTTGTGCAGGATCGTTGATGTATGTGTCGCTCTTGCCCTCCTCGCATAGTCGCAACAAATGAACACATATCTGACCTCTCAGCCCCGCCGAGTAAACACAAGAGTTCGTGACAACACTCCTCACAAGCGGTATGAGTTCTGGAAAATGTTTCAATATGCAGAAACTCGCCAACAGGGCGTCCTCCTGGGCGTAGTCTGCACTGTTTGTCATCACTGTCGCAAGTTGCGCAAGGTCGTTCGTGCCGCCGTAAGACCCTATCCACCTGAATGCCATCTCCCGCGCCAGCCTCTTTTCTTCGTTGGTCTCGGACGGGCTGTATTTCGCGGACAGGCTCCACAGATCCCTGAGGACGTCATTCGTGGTGACGTTATACTTCCTGATGATGTCGTCCGGCGTAGGGCTAACATCCTCGTCATTGAGATCGTCGCTCTCGACGTAGATGCAGATGTTTTCGAGGTCTTGCAGGCGTTCCTCTTGGA
>JAEEGL011769726.1_pt1 | contig 13830 bp, 10 predicted proteins | sample 9134231 | NCBI WGS metagenome assembly JAEEGL01 (sample SAMN16246548, study PRJNA631951) | gut metagenome | biome: gut microbiome; feature: rumen; material: fiber-attached | host: Bos | place: Iran: Karaj | collected 2018-10
AGTACTTGAAAAAGAGTCGGAATTTATTCTTGAGCGCGGCGTGTTCGAAGATTATGAAGACGTAATAGAATACGACGGCAACAAAGTGCCGGGTATGCTTCGTATGGGTATACCCGTAGAAACCTATACGACAGTCGAACAGTATCTTATGCCGTAACGGTATAACACGGCAGAAAACAAGGCTGACGCAAATCGCGTCAGCCTTGTTTTATTCGCTTTTATTCTAAACCTACGACATTACCGTCTTTGTCGATCCATACCGCGTCGCCATTGCGTTCCGCTAAATAAAGATTTTCAAAACGGTTTCCGTGCTCCAAAACCGGAGTAATCGGGTACATGAAGCGGAAGCCGTCGGCTATAAGATTACCGTTATTATCGAGTATGACGCCGTCTTCGCCTTTGATCTTTGAGCAGAAGAAGCGGTCTTCCGATACGGCGTATATCATCCAGTATTCGAACGGTATAACGGTATTGCCGTCCGAATCTACCACGCCGCAGCCGAGATTTCTGTAATACCTTATCACCTTATACCCGCCTATGGTTTGTATAACCCTGTGATCTTTCGGCATCTCTTCCGACTGGCTTCCGTCATACGGAGAGATATAATACGTTTTTCCGTTATACTCGGCGGTCACGACGCCGTTATCGTCCGTTTTTATTTCGGTGTAGATAAAATCCGAAGCGCGCGTGGAGTACACGCTGCCGTATACGTCGGTTTCGACGGAAAGCACGGCGTAGCAGCCGTTTTCCTTTGCAAAGAACAGATCGAACCGGTCGCCGTCTTCGGTATAAGTCGGTTCGGCGCAGTACAGTATTTCGTCCGCCTTCTGCGGATACAGTTCTTCAAAAACTCCGTAACCGACGTAATACAGACCGGTCTTTTCCTTACCCGACGTGATAAGCACTCTGTCCGCGTCTGCATATTTTACGTCGGTACAGTCGATATCTTCGTACATTCTTTCTCCGTACAGCGTCGCCGGGAATTTTCTGCCGTCATTTTCGATCACGTAGACGCCTTCGCTTATCTGCGTTATGCCGTCAAAGCCGTCTTTCAAATCCGGGAAAAGAAAGCCGTATCTGTGTCTGTTATACGCCGTGCCGTAAAACTCCGTCTTATAAAGGAACTGTTTGCCGTCTTTTGTGAGCAGTATCATCCCGTTCCATTTTTCCGCGTCGCTGTACGGGCCTCCGGGGAAAGGTTCTGCAAAAGGTCCGTCACCGACATAAAGAACGTAAACGTCGCCGGGCGTTTTCACGACGCTCACGTCGTTTATCGTAATGACCGTTTCGTTCGGCGTATCGGTCACGGCGCCTGTATCCGCGGTATCATCCGGCGGTTCCGTATCCGTACCGTTCAATGAGGACGTGTCGGTCGGTTCTTTTCCCGTATCTGACGCTGACGTATCCGCGCCGGCGGGACCGTGCTGATTTGCAACGTGTTCGAGATATCTGAGCGCGCCGAACGTCAAACACACGACGAGCACGGCGGCGGCAAACACGCCCGCGACCTCCAGAAGAGGAGAACGTTCGTCGGTATATCTCGTTTTATTATTTTTTAAAGTACATTCTTTTATATCGGGCATACGTTCGCAGATGATATTCTTTTCTATGCCCGAAAAGCATTTTTCAGCCCACTTTTCGGCTGATTCAAGATCAAAATTCTTCTTCATTTCCGCACCTTATTTTAGCCCTTTCATACCCGCCATTTTCTGCAGCGCCCGACGGTATTTCGTTTTGACCGTTTCCGGATTCTTATCCGTCATTTTTGCGATCTCGGGCAGGCTGTATCCGTAGAGAAAACGCAGGGTAAGTATTCGCCGCTGTTCGTCGTCGATCTTCGCACGGCTCAGAATATCGAAAAATTCAAGGTCTGATCTGTCGGTCTCGGATTTGAAATTTTCCGACAGCTCGTCAAGGCTCTCAAAACGGCGGTTTCTGCGCCGTATCATCTTAGCCTGACTGTACGTGATCTTTACAAGCCACGCATCGATTTTTTCTTTTTCACGCAGTTCTTCTCTGTGCTCCCACGCGTACAAAAACGCGTCGGCGACGGCGTCGCGCGCGTCTTCGGCGTTTTTCGTCACGGAGAACGCCGCAATATAGAGCTTCTTTTCAGACGCTCCGACCGCGGCGGTAAATTCATCCCGCGTCATTTTTCTCTCCCCTTTTCAGGCTTCTGTATATAAGGTGCGTCAAAACGGAAAAAAGGTTCAAAAATTTTTCAGTGCGCATAAAAAATTGCCCGCGCGGGCAATTTTTTATCAGTACGACATATATCTGTAAAGATCGTACGCCTCGGTAAACTCCTCAAGGCACATACCGGCGCCGTTCATTCTTATCGCGGCGTATCTGCCGACGTAGCGGATCGTGAACGGCTTGTATTTTTCGCCGGTGATCTTCTCTTTATCTTTCGGATATCTCACTATGAAGCCGAATCTTGCGGCGTTGTCTTTGAGCCAGTTCGCCATCGCGGTCTCGTCGGCGCTCAGCTTCTGCTTGTTCTCCGCCATATCGACGGTGAGCCCGAGAAGACGCTCGTCCGACGTCGGATCTTCTTTATCGGAGTCTTCGACGGTTATATAACCGCCGGAAACGGCAAATCCGACCGCGCCGTCGGCTCGCGCTTCGGCGATCAGCGCCTCGAGCGCTTTTGCGGCGTTTTTGCGAAGCAGTACCGCTTTATCGCCGCTCTGAGACGGAGCGGGCGTAAGATCGGAAAACGTGTAAGTGCCGGACGCTTTTCTGTCGGCGTTTATCGCCGTTATGTAAGAATACGTATCGGTCGGGTTGATATATCCGATATATGAAGATATATCGATCTTGTAGTTTATATCGGAAAGGCTCGGGTCTATCGCCGATTCGTCGATCTTGTCGAGCGTTTCAGCCTGTTTTATGCGGAACCCTACGGGCTCGTATAACGGCGACGCGCCGGAGAGTTTCACCGCGCTCTCGTTGAGGATCTTTTTATAAACGGTTATCTTACAGCGCGATTCTTCCGTCTCGGGTTCATATTCGCATACGATGCCGGTGGAATAATCGACGAAAAACTCCATGGGTATATAGAACTTGCCGTCCTCGTAATACGTCGGAGAGGCGAGTCTTATCGCCGTTTTATTGACCTCGGCGCAGATCGTCCCGGCGTAGAACAGCACGGTATCGTTGCCTTTGTCGGGCGAAATATATTTGATTTCCTTGTTATTGCCCGTAACGGTGAATCCGCACAGGGTCACTACGTCGTTGCCGCAGACGTATACGGCGCCGCCCCGCACGAGCGTTGCGTAAGATATTCTGACCTCGTTTTTCGTACTGCCGATCCGGTATGCGATATTTTTGTGTTCGACCTTTTTCGACATACCGAGTATTATATATATCGCGGCGACGCTTGCGGCGAACAGTACGGCGGCTGCGGCAACGGAGGCGAGCGCCGCTAAGCCGAATCGCGTGAGTTTTCTTCTTATCTGCGCGCGGATCGCAGTGCGGTCTTCTCTTTCCTTTTCGTGCTCCGACGTACTTTTTTCTTTTTTATACGACTCGCGCAGTTTTTTGCCCTTGTCGTCGGTCAGTCTTTTTCTGTCTTTCTCGGAATCGTTTTTATAAGGCTTGCCGTATTTCGGGTGGATCTTCGGCGCGGTCTTTTTTTCTTCGACCCGGTCTGACTTTTTTTCGGTTTTTTGTTTTTCCTTTTTTTGGGTCTTCTTTTTTGCTTTTTTCTTCGGTTCGCTCTCTTCTTCGGCTTTGCGCTGCGCTTCGCGCTCGGCGTTTATACGCGCCAGCTCCGCCTCTTCTTCGGCGCGCCGTTTTTCTTCTTCTTCTTTTTTCTGCTTTTCTAAAGCGGCTTTATGGCGGTACATAAAATCAAACTCACCGAACAGTTCTTTGTCAAGATCGTTTTTCATTATATACCGCCTCCCTTCATTTTTTATATTTGTCTATTACCGTTCTTATACTGAATCCGTTTTGCTCGAGCAGCGCGTACGCCTGCTCCGCTTCGATACCGAGTATCTGTGAGGTGATGTTCGCGCATCTCGCTTTCAGTTTATCGTTCGACGGATTCACGCAGATCATCAGATTTTCGTAAACTCTGCCGACCCTGATCATCGCACAGGTCGATAGCATATTGAGTATCAGTTTCTGATAAGTACCGGCTTTGAGCCTTGTCGAACCGGTTATGACCTCGGGACCCGTATCCGCCGAGATCTTTATATCCGCCGCCTGATCGAGCGGACCGCCGGGGTTCGACGATACCGAGCAGACCGCCGCGCCGGCTTCTTTCGCCGCCGCCATGGCGCCTAACACGTACGGCGTTCTGCCGCTCGCGGCGATGCCGACGAGCACGTCGTTATGTGTCAGTCCTCTCTGCTTTATCTCTTCGTATCCGGCTTCGTAGCTGTCTTCCGCGCCTTCGGAGCTTCGTCTCAGCGCCTTGTCGCCGCCGGCGATGATGCCCACGACAAGCGACGGATCTACGCCGAACGTAGGCGGGCATTCGCTCGCGTCAAGGACGCCGAGCCTGCCGCTCGTACCCGCGCCGATATAGTATAAGTGACCGCCGTTATCAAACGCGGCGGCGATCTTGTCGACCGCCAGAGCGACCTGCGGCAGAACGCCGTCAACGGCGTCGAATGCCCGCCGGCTCTCGGTGTGCATAAGTTTGACCATTTCAGCCGTCGGCAGTTTATCTATATGCGTCGTGTTCGGGTTTCTTTTTTCGGTGCTTATTTTATCAGTCTTGATCATATCAGAGTTTTATGAGATTGAAATTCAGTATGATATACGAGAATACGATCGAGATGATCGACAAAAGTTTTATGAGTATGTTGATCGAAGGACCGCTCGTATCCTTGAGCGGATCACCGACCGTGTCGCCTACGACAGCGGCTTTGTGGCACTTGCTGCCCTTGCCGCCGAAATGACCGTTTTCAACGTATTTTTTCGCGTTATCCCACGCGCCGCCGGCGTTGGACATGAATACCGCGAGCAAAAATCCCGCTATCATGGCTCCGCAGAGCATACCGGTGATGGCGTTCGGTCCGAGCACGATACCGATCACAACTGGCGAGCAGACCGCGAAAAGCGACGGAGCGATCATCTGTTTTAAAGACGAGCGCGTGCAGATATCGACGCATTTTGCGTAATCGGGCTGTTCGGTGCCGTACATTATGCCGAGTTTTTCCGAAAACTGTCTTCTGACTTCATTTATGATACTCTGCGCGGCGACGCCGACGGAATCCATCGTCATCGCGGCGAAGACGAACGGGAGCATGGCTCCGAGCAGTATGCCGACCAGTACGACGGGGTTCGTTATATCGAGTTTAAAGACCTCCGCGCCGTCCGATATCGGTCTCATTGCGTTGATCCTCTGAACGAACGCGACGATAAGCGAAAGCGACGTGAGCGCCGCCGAGCCTATGGCGAAGCCTTTGCCGGTCGCGGCGGTCGTGTTGCCGAGAGAGTCGAGCGCGTCGGTGCGTTCGCGAACTTTTTCGTCCATACCCGCCATCTGCGCTATACCGCCGGCGTTATCGGCGACCGGACCGTAGGCGTCTGTCGCAAGAGTGATGCCAAGCGTCGAGAGCATACCGACGGCGGAAAGCGCCACGCCGAACAGACCTATCGCCATACCCTCGCCGAGCGAACCGCCGGAGAGCAGAAACGATGCGATTATGGATATTGAAATGATTATAACGGGCGCGATGACGCTTCGGAGACCGAGCGAGAGACCGCCTATTATGATCGTAGCCGTGCCGGTCTTTGAGTCGGCGGCGAGACGTTTTGTCGGTTTATAAGTATCGGAGGTGAAATATTCGGTAAAATAGCCGATAAGCACGCCGGATACGAGCCCGCATACGACGGCGCCGTATATGCCGAGATGCTCTTTGCCGAGTATGAAGTATATCACCGGGAAAGCGCCCGCGGCGAACAGGGCGGCGGCTATGTAAGTGCCGCGGCGGAGCGACGAGAGCAGTTTTTTCTGGTCCGTACTTTCACCGCAGCGGACGAAGAACGTGCCGATAACCGAGCAGATCACGCCTACGACGGCGAGGACCGCCGGCACTATCATCTGTGAAAACTCGGAAAAACCCGCGCCGAATGCGAGAGCTATGGCGGAAATTATCGAGCCGACGTACGATTCGTAAAGGTCCGCGCCCATACCGGCGACGTCGCCGACGTTATCGCCGACGTTATCGGCAATCGCGGCGGGGTTTCTCGGGTCGTCTTCGGGTATGCCGGCTTCGACTTTGCCGACGAGGTCGGCGCCGACGTCGGCGGCTTTGGTGAAGATACCGCCGCCCACACGGGCGAACAGAGCCATCGTGGACGCGCCGATGCCGAACGTGATCATCGATCCCGACAACTGCGACGGATCGAGTCTGAATGCGTAACGGAGAAGGATAAACCACACCGTCGTATCGAGCAGGCCGAGACCGACGACCGTAAAGCCCATAACGGAGCCCGCCGAGAACGCGACTCGAAGCCCTTTATTGAGGCTCTTCTCCGCCGCGGCGGCCGTTCTGCCGTTGGCGGACGTCGCTATTTTCATACCGAGAAAGCCGGAAAGGCCGGACAGTATACCGCCGGTCACGAACGCGTAAGGCGTAAGCGACGGCACGAGCCCTTCGGGCGAACCGTTGGGTTTTATAAGCGATAATACGAGCAGTATCGCAAATCCGCAGGCGAAGAAGATACCTACCGTCTTATACTGCCTTTTGAGATATGCGTTCGCTCCTTTTCTGATTATCTCCGACAGCGACTGCACTCTCTCGCTGCCCTTATCCGCTTTTTTGACCCTGAAGGTATTGTAAGCGGCGAACAGCAGAGCGATGAGCGCGCCGACCGGAGCTATCAACGTGAGATCCATTTATGTGCCTCCGGTGAGATTATTCTTCGTTTTCGAGATTGTGCCAGTAGTCGGTGACGTCGTCGTTTTCTTCAAGCTTTTCGAGCAGCAGATTCATTTTGCGAAGCTGTTCTTCGTCGGTTAGCGTGACGTACATCGACGGGATCTTCTCCTGTTCGGAAGAAAGTATCTTGTATCCCTTTCCGGTCAGAGCCGCGGTAACGGCGTCGAGATCGTCGGGGGAGGTCGTAACTTCGAACGCTTCGTCCGTCGCGTCGAAATCCTCCGCTCCGGCTTCGAGCGCGGCGTCCATGACTTCGTCTTCGGAGACCTTGCCGTCGTTTTCGATTATTATCGTGCCTTTATCGGTGAAAAGATACGAAACACAGCCGGTCTGACCGAGATTGCCGCCGAATTTATCGAAATAGTGGCGTATATCGCCGCCGGTACGGTTGCGGTTGTCGGTCATGGCTTCGACGATGACGGCGACTCCGCCTATGCCGTAGCCTTCGTAAATGACCTTTTCGTACGCGACGCTGTCGGCGCCGCTCGCTTTTTTGATTATGCGGTCGATATTGTCGTTCGGCACGTTGTTCGCTTTCGCTTTTGCGATAAGGTCGCGCAGCTTACTGTTGGAAACGGGATCGGGACCGCCTTCACGTACGGCTATCGCCATTTCTTTGCCTATTTTGGTGAAGACTTTCGCTCTGGCGGCGTCGGTCTTCTCTTTTTTATGCATTATGTTTTTCCATTTGCTGTGTCCTGACATTTTTATATCCTCCGATCAGATTTTTTCCGGGTGTTTTACGCATATGAGTTCAAGCGCGGACGCGAGGACTTTGTTCGTGCATTTGACGAGCGCGATACGCTGCGCTTTGGTCTGTTCATCCTCCGCGGTGAGCACTTTGCAGTTGTGATAGAAGCGGTTGAACGCGGCGCACAGATCGAGCGCGTAGCGCGTTATGAGCGACGGTTCGTACGCGGAAAGCGCCGCGTCGAACGTCTCGGGGAACAGAGCGAGCGTTTTTGTAAGAGCAAATTCGTCGTCGTTCTGCTCCGTGAACGCTTCTTCGGTCTGCTCCGCTTTTTTGATTATCGCGCAGGTGCGCGCGTAGGTGTACTGAGCGTACGGTCCTGTGTTGCCGTCGAAATTGAGCGCGTCTTCAAGCACGAAATTGATATCGCGCATACGGTTGCTCGACAGGTAGTAGAACACGACCGCGCCGACGCCGACGGCTTCGGCGACCTCGTGTTTGCCCGCAAGCTCGGGGTTTTTCTCTTTCATTATATCAGCGGCTTTTTCTATCGCCTCGGCGAAGAGATCTTTCAGCAGCACGACGTTGCCGGTACGCGTTGCGAGCTTTTCGCCGTTTAACGATACGGTGCCGTACGGTACGTGGACGAGGTCTTTATACCATTCTCTGCCCATAAGCTCGAGCACCTTGAACCACTGAGCGAAATGCAGGCACTGACCCGCCGACGTGACGTATATGCACTTATCGAAATCGAACGTGTTCTTTCTGTATATCGCCGCGGCGATGTCTCTCGTCGGGTAAAGAGTAGATCCGTCGCGTTTGAGTATCAGGCACGGCGGCATGCCGTACTGCTCGAGATCGACGATCGAGGCGCCGTCGTCAAGCGTGAGAAGACCTTTTTCTTTAAGCTCTTCGACTACGGCGGGCATTTTGTCCGTATAGAAGCTCTCGCCCGTGTAGTAATCGAATTCGATATCGAGCTGTTTATACGTCTTTTTGTATTCGGTTATGCTGATATCGATGAACCAGCGCCAGAGCGCCGTTATTTCGGGGTCGCCGTGTTCAAGCGACGTGAACGCGGCTCTCGCCTCGTCTTCAAGCTCCGGTCTTTCCTTCGCTTCTTCATGGAATCTGACGTAGAGCCTTACGAGCTCGTCTATTCCCTTTTCTTCGACCGCTTCTTTATCGCCCCATTTGCGGTAGGCTACGGTCAGCTTGCCGAACTGCGTGCCCCAGTCGCCTAAATGGTTGACGCCGATACATTTATATCCGGCGAATTCGTGCATCTTTTTGAGCGAGTGGCCGATGACGGTCGTGCCGAGATGGCCTATATGGAACGGTTTGGCGACGTTAGGCGACGAATAATCAAGAACTACCGTTTTGCCCTCTCCGTCGGTCTTGCTGCCGTAAGGCCTGTCAGATCCGGTTATATCGCCGTACAGCCTTTTGAAGAAGGCCGCGCGGTCTATTCTGAAATTCAGATAAGGTCCCGCCGCTTCGGCTTTCGCTATTCCTTCGCACAGAAAGTCTTCGGCAAGCGACGCCGCTATCATCGGCGGAGCCTTGCGGAGCGCCTTGCTCAGTCTGAAACACGGAAACGCGAGGTCGCCCATTTTGTCGTCGGGCGGGTATTCAAGATACTGGATCAGCTCGCCGGCGTGAAATCCGTGATCGGGTTTGACCATATCGAGTTTTTTCAGTATCGCTTTTACGATATTACTTTTTAATTCTTTCATATTTATTTGTCCTTATTTGTCGGGATTTTTATATTATATAGTATGATTTATAAAAAATCAAGAGGTAAATACGATTTTTTTAATATAAATGAAAAAAAGCCGCGTAAAAACGGCTTTTTTTATCGATTTTCAATGTTCGGAGACGGTCACTTCGTTTATCACCGTATGATCACGGCGGCACATCATGACGTAAAGCTTACCGTTTTTGATAAACGTCTGCCACATGGAATAATGATCGCCTTCGATTTTTACTTTCGCAAGACTGCAGAGCAGTTTCCCTTCGGGAGAATAAACGTCAAATTCCTTATAGACGTACCTGCCCTCTTCGTTTTTGACCGAATTCTCTATAACGATATTCCCGTTTATGACGCCCGTGACAGTTGAATCCTTATCGACGCTTACGTTGAACGATATCGTCTCGCCGCCGCGGCTGTAGTCAATTCTTTCGATCATGTCTTTTTCACGGTCATAAACGCGTTTTGTCGAATCGTAGTCTTTATCTTCCCGCAGGTCGCCGTTTTCACCGACGTAATAAACTGATCCCCACGAATGCAGTATGACTCTGCCGTCTTTTTCCGATACGGAAAGATGCGCGTAGTCTGAGCAATCCGTTATATGTGTTTTATTCCCGTTCTTATCGAAACGGTAAAACGCGCCGTCGTCGTATATCGCGTATACGCAGCCTTTTGAGATAACGGCGTAAGTCAGTCTCGACGCGCCTTCGATATCAAGATCGATCTTTCCCGCATACTCGCCGCTCATCGTGAACAGCTCGAGCTTTTTCTGTACCGTATCGACGATATACACTCTGTTTTGATCGTCGATACCGAAATTCGACGGGCAGAAATCGTCTCCCGGCGGCGCGTAATACCCCACGTATCCGTCGCCTTCGCCCGCCTGCACCTCGCATATCTTTTTGATATTCACGTCGACGCTTTCGTCGGAAGACAACAGCTTCAGAAGGCTGTAATACGTCGGGTCGACGTACGGATGCTCTTTATTGTATTTCTCTTCTTCTTTCTTTTGATCGAAAAAGTAATCTTCTTCTATATCGGTCGACGGCTTATCCCAAACGTAAACGTAGCCGATACGGTATTTAGGCTCGGCGTATTCTCCGTCCGAAACCATCCAATTCCAACAGGCGTAAACGTCGTAAGAGTCAGCCTCTCCCCCGAACACGAGAAACGCGTCACAGTTACACAGAGTTCTTATGCGCGATATTTCGCCCGTTTGGACGTTATACGTTTCGATATGCGTTTTGCGCAGCTCTCCTTCCGTATAGTCGCTGTAAGAGTAAAGTATGTCGACCATATCGTCAAGACCGAGATCGCAGTTTACGGCGGACAAAAGCATACCGTACGCTCCGCCGCCTATTTCGCTTACGGTACCGTCGCGGTAAACGAACGATCTGTCGCCGACGGTAAAAAGCCTTATCCCGCATTCTTCGTAAAATCCGTTCGGCGTCACCTGTCTGCACTCGTCTTCACCGACAGTTTTATTTACAAGACCGCTCTTTGCGAGCGCGGAGCAAAACTCCCCGACGCCGTCTTCGGAGATCTGCAGATTTCCGATCGGATATTTTGTGCCGGATATCTTGACCGAATACGCTTCGCTGAAAGATCTGTACGGATCGTAGCGGTTTGAATATCCGTTCAGCTTATACGTCGCCGGATAAAAGAAGGTCGTGACCCTCGCGTCGCCGTCCGGCACCGTTTCGCACACCGTTTCCGTTATTCTTATATATCCGATCCTTTCGCCCGGCTGCGGCGGGTATACGTGACCGTACGCATATATATCGTAAATACCGCCGTCGTTCGCAGGCGCTATACAAGCGTCGCAATACAGCAAAACGCCGAGATCTATCTGTCTGAAATAGGTCATGTCGCATATCCGGAACGTCGTTATGTTGACACCCGAACCGCCGGAATAAGAATACAGAAAGTCGGTTACGCCGTCTGTGTTGTAATCGCACGGCACGGCGCTTAACAGGGATCCGAAAAATCCCCCGCCGATCCTGCGCACTTTCCCGTCGCCGTATATAAAGTTATCGTCTTCGACCGTAAACAGCTTGACGCCGACTTTTTCATAAAAGCCCTCCGGCGTGACCTGACGGCACATAAATTCGCGTTCGGTATTATATGAAAGGCCGGAGCTTCTGAGCGCGGTCAGAAATTCTTCAACTCCGTCTTCCGTATAGGTAAGACCGCCTCTCGTCATAAACTCCGTATGATCGTAAGGCGCGGAGGTTTCCGCCGGCTGAGTGTTTTCGTCCGTATTCACCGGTTCCGTTTCGTCTGTTATCGTATCGGTCTCCTCTCTTTCCGTACCCGGTATCTCTGTCACGGCTGTATCGGATGACGCGGCGGGGTCGGGATCGCGCGGAAAGAGTACCGACGGCAGCCACAGCGCGACTATGACGCCGATAAGTATTAAGGCGCAGGCGACCGTTTTAAGCCCGTTCAGGATCTTGCCGCCGAACTCTCTCGCTTTATAAGCGTTATAGCTTTTCTCGGCCGATCTTAAATATTTTTCATCTGTTTCACCGATCGCTTTGACTATATCTCTGCTTTTCATAAAAATTTCTCCTTGATGAGATATTCTTTCAGTTTTTGCCTCGTGCGTGAAAGACTTTTTCTCACGTAAACTTCGCTGCAGTCGAAGCGCTTCGCGATCTCGACGGTAGGGTAGTAATAATAGTATCTGCACAAAAAGATATCGCGCGAGCGTTTGCTCAACCGCTTTATGAACCTGTTCACCGCCGCCGCAAGCTCGCCCGCCACGACGGTCTCTTCGGCGCTCTCACAGCATTCGTCAAAGTCTCCGAATATCAGATCGTCGCCGCCGCGTTTTTCAGCCGTGTCGGCTCTGACGCGGTCTACCGCTATATTGCGCGTTATTCTTGCGATGAACGCGCCGAGATCGTTCGGTTTTTCGGGCGGTATACGGTTCCACACGGCGAGCAGCGCGTCGTTGACGCACTCGTCGGCGTCGTCAAACGAATTGAGTATGCGCATCGCCACGGCGCGGCAGTAGCCGCCGTATTTTTCCGCTATTTCGCGCAGAGCCTTTTCGTCACGCGAAAAGAGCAGCTCGATTATCTCCTTGTCTTTCATGATACCCTCCGTCGTTTCTTTCACCCATACAGTCGTAAAAAATGAAAAAACGTGTCATCATTTTTCATTATAAATGAAAAAAATTTTTTGTCAAATGAAATTTTTCAAAAACCTATTGACAAAACGGCTTTTGCACGCCGTGCTCTGTAAAGTGATTTGCTTTACAGACGGATCATGGACGGTAATAAGGCGATTCTCTGTATTCTATTTGATTTTCATTTAATAACTTTATCGATTTAAAAACAAAAACCGCCGCGGCGGTTTTTGTATGTGATACAGTCTGATATTAAGCGGTCAGTTCAATTATCTTTACCGTATTTTTGTCCGGCGATACTGTTTTCTTTGGAAAACAAATATCGTAAAAACTGTCTTTATACGGAACAAACCAGGTATTGTTTTCCGAATAAAAGAACGAACCGTCTTCTTCGTAAACGGCATGTAGCTGTTTGCCGACTGAGTTTATCGTAGTTTTGCCTTCTCTCGGGAAAGTCACGACTATACCGGTATCATGGTCAAAAGTCTTTGATCCGCTCGGAACGAAATAGTAAAACACATTATAGCGATTGACTTCCATATAAAGCATTTCGTATTCGCCGTTCTCTATCACCGGATAGCCTTTAACGTCAAGATTTTCGAAATCAACGCTTATATAATTTTGATCGTTTTTCAACTTGTCATTATCTTTATAGTCTTTCAGGACTTGTTTGAATGCTTCGACGGAATTAAAAACCAGGCTCACGTCTTCCGTTTCTGCATTCGTGCGGACAGTAAATCCGTCGCTGTCTTTGACCGACTGCGTACTGCATGCCGACAGCATTAACACAGTCAATACAATTGCCGCGGCAGTTATAATCTTAACAAACTTCATTTAACGATCCTCCTTGTGTAACTGTTGCCACCGAAGTATTATTTGATGACCACGTTATATTCCCGGGTACAGTTGGATATGCAGTAAACTTAAACGCTTCACCTTTGCTTATAGATTTGCTTGTAAAATCCAAACTTATTAAAGTCGGGACACCTCTTTGGGGATTATAATCAGCAGATTTCAAAGGGCTTTGAAGCATCAAAGAAATGATTAATATCGTAAGTATTATTCACATATTAAAGCTCAGTTTACTCATTTTAGCCTCTTAACCTCTTTTTATTGCTAAATTCGCTTTTATATGTTTATATTATAATTGTAAACAATTTTTTTATTAATCATATTACAAAAATGTTACGTTTTCTTTGACTTTACTTTAAAGGATTTTACGGATAATAAAATAAAGGATAAAATTTTAAAAACCTATTGACAAATCGCGTTTTGCGTGTTATACTCTGTAAAGTTGTTTGCTTTACAGGTGGATCATGGACGGTAATAAAACGCTTATCTGCGTTCTGTTCGA
>JAEEGL011982848.1_pt1 | contig 13830 bp, 10 predicted proteins | sample 9134231 | NCBI WGS metagenome assembly JAEEGL01 (sample SAMN16246548, study PRJNA631951) | gut metagenome | biome: gut microbiome; feature: rumen; material: fiber-attached | host: Bos | place: Iran: Karaj | collected 2018-10
TAATAGACGGCAGAATATCAATTAGAGGAAGTGCTTGTGTCAATTGTTACAATTGCTGCACATTTACTGATCGGGGCTGTATGGTTGCAAAGTCATTACATGTGAGGAGTAATAATATGAAAAACCCGGATAGATATAGGAACTTTGGTTTTCGCCATTCCTTTTATACGCATTTTATTGAGAATGGGACAGATTGCTTCAACATGAGCACTCTGGGCAAAGATCAATATGTTTCCCTCAAACGGTGGCTGGGTGAAGCGGGCATGCTAAAGATGGAAATAAAAGAGACAAGTGGACGTGTTAATGAAAGAGTGTTATCTGAAACCACACCGTTAGCGGAAAAACTAATTGGAATGGGACCATATAATCCCTTCCCATGGGCAATTATGTGGTCAAATCTTGCGTATAATTCAACTGTAGCCCGACACTTTTGCCTGAATGTTGGCCCTGGTGAAATGTTCGATAAAGATTTCTTGATCGATAGTATGGGGAATGATATTGATGAGAAATATCGAGCGCAAGCGGTTAATTCTCTCCTCTCAACTTTTCGAGATTCGCCAATCGGCTCCTCCTTAAAACAGGGTATCCAAATTGAGAAGAGCTATCTCCGTGAAGGTTGGGATTTTCCTGACGCCGTTGCGCTTCTCTATGCATTGTATCTCTATTCAGAACATGTTGGAAAGAAATCCTTTACCTTTACCGAGCTTGCGAATTCACACAATAATCCTGATGCTCCGGGCGTTTCACCACATGATATTTACGGCATTGACCTGAAAGCCTTCAAGGAACAGGTTCAAGGCTTGGCTATCAGTTATCCTAAACACATTCGAGTTTCTTTTGTCGGAAACTTGGACAATATTATCCTTGAGGATTACATGAGCAATGACATCCTTGATCTGGCAGAAGACTAAAAAAGGAGCATAGAGCCATGCTGAGCAAAAAATACAGCGATTATATTGAAATAAGTCCCAGCTTCGAATCTGTTGTTGATATTGGTTCCGATAGCAGAAACAAAAACCTCTGGCGGGAGTATATTGTTGGCGAAGATATGGAAGGCCTCATGGAGGTGCTCTGCCAGTCTCTGAACAATGAGGGCGTTGACAGCGAAGGCAATGATCTCCGCCGTTCCTTCTGGGTGCATGGCACCTATGGAACCGGCAAGAGCTATGCTGCCATCCTGGTCAAGCATCTGCTGGAGGAAAGCCCGCAGGTAATCGATGATTATCTAGCAAAGACCAGCCGCCTGTCGGCCTATCGCAACCGGTTTATGAAGTGCCGTAACAAGGGTGGTGACTTCCTTGTTATTTGGAAAACCGGCTGTACTGGTCTGCTGAACGGGAATGCCATCCTTATGGAAGCGGAGAAAGCGATTCGTGAGGCTCTTGCTGCGAAGTTCGGCGACAAGGCAGACTATGCCGATGCTTCTTTGGCTGATGCCGTCAAAGCGCAGGTACACAGCCAGGTGCACAACTGGGAATACATATTGGAATCCACGTTGCTCGGTAACGACTACGGTTCTGTAGAGGAGCTTCAGGACGCTATCGACTCCGGTGATCTGAAAGCATTGCAGAGAACCGCAGAGGTGATTCGTCAGTATAACTGGGGCCTCGTTGACAGCCTTGGCACATTTGAAAAATGGGTTGGTGCAGTCATCGATAACAATCATCTGGATAAATCTGGTATCTTCTTTATCTGGGACGAATTCACAGAGTATATCCTTCACAGCGACGATATCACCATCCTTCAACAGCTTTCTGAGTTTTCAAAAGTTAAACCGCTCTACTGGATGTTCGTTGTGCATAAGTCACAAGAAATGATCCAGAACCTGACCAACGACCGTTATCAATTGATTACGCACCGGTTTCATCAGGTGGAATTCCACGTCAGCCCGGACGCGGCATATGATCTGATTGCAGGCTCAATTCTCATCCGGAACGGCATGGGCGAGCACTGGAATGAAGCCAAGAAACCGGTAATCAAGAATATCCGGTCGTTTTTACCAGAGATTGCCGGGCTCGATGATAAGGTGATTGCGCAGATCGACCACCTTTGCCCGATGCACCCCATGACCATTAAACTTCTTTCCCGTGTAGCAGAGAACTATGCTGCCGCCCAGCGTACCATGTTCCGCTTCATGAAGGATCAGGCCACCCCGGACCTGGGCTTTGTAGGCTATATCAACAAGTACGGACCTGACTATCAGGCCTGCTGGCTCACACCGGACTGGCTTTGGGATTACTTCTTTACACGTGAAAGCGATTTCTCGGACAAAGACACTAAGGTGCCGGAATATATCCGCCATTTTGAAGAAAGCAAGCATCTAGTAGAGGGAGATGAAAATGCATTTCGCGTTTTCAAAACCGCCCTTCTTCTGATGGCACTGATGTCCTCTACCAAGGGGTTATATTTCGGTAGAAAAACGAAAGATGGCATCTCTGCAACGGAGGAATGCCTTGATATCTGCCTTGCTGGAGTTATGAATAAGGATCAGATTCATGATTTTCTGGAAACCATGAACGACAGCAAGATCCTTGTCCTCGACAAAGATTCGCACGGCAATGTTCGGCTCCAGCTACCGTTTAACGGAACAACCGGCGATGAGTTCCCTGCGCGTCTGGCAGCAAACGATAAGAAGTACAGTCGATACATGATGTTCTCGAAAGACGGCGCTTTTGCTCAAGAATTTGAAAAGCGAGCCACTGATGAGAACGATGCCGTCTGTAAGCGTATGAAAATTGCTATCTGCTGTGCGGAGACGAATTCGATCAACACCCGTCTTTCCGAGGTTATGAAAGAACTGGAAAAGGCCCCGTATAAACTGGGACTGCTGCTCGTCTCTGTGAACAGTGACGCTCAGGCTGTTTCCATTCAGGCAATGCTTCAGAACAAGGCGGTTGAGGCAAATGAACCGCGTCTCACGATAGCTTTGGTCAAGGAACCGTTTACAGATGAAAAGAGAAAAGCTTGGTTGACCGCTGTTACTAAACAGGAGATGGCAAGCGCGTCCGCCCAGACCGGATCGGCTAACGACTTCAAAGCAGAGGCTGGCAAAATACTTGCAACATGGGTGAGTAGCGCTGTCAGCGGAAGCAAGATTATCGCTTATAACGGCAATCAGGTTTGGGGCAACCAGTATGGCATGACACAGCTTCGGAAAACAATCCGAACCGGTGTGCTGGATACACTCTTCAAGTTTGCACCAGAGAATATCGTCGTCACCAATACAGCGTACAAGTCTTGCAACGACGGGTCTCCGACCGCCGGCATACAGCGCAGCACGAACAACAGCCAGCTGAGAAGTGTGCTGAACTCGCTGCAGAATGAGGGCCTTCTCGATCTTGCTACTATTGATGAGATGGCTGATGCAAAGGGCAGCAAGGCTGCTGACAGTGTAGCGGAGCTTGCAAAGCTGGTAAAAACAGAAATGGAGTCGGGGCACAAAGTAAATCTTGGCGATTTGTGGACCACTTTGCAGAATGCGCCCTTTGGCTACTACGATACAATTGCATGTGGAGTGCTTTTGGGTTATGTGTTCTCTTCCTATAAGAACAGCAAATACACATGGACCGATAGCGCACAGTCTCCGCATATCTTGGCTGAGGCTACCATCGGTAAGATGGTCGTCAATATGTGCAAAAGCAGAATGACTACGGACTATCTCTCAGCAGGCTCCATTACATGGCAGAACTTCAGCCAGTATCTTGAAAAGATTTTTAACCTCTCAGTTGCTCAGCTTGCCGAACAGACGACAGGCTATCACAATACGCGCGAGGCGGTAACGAAGAGCGGGGCACCGTTCTGGGTACTCAAATATTTGCCCGCCGACAGTTGGACAAGCGAGGATCTGCGCAGTGCCTCTGAAAAGGTGATTGAAAATATTCAGGTTTTCATCACCCAGGAAGGTGACGTTGAAAATGCAATGAGTAATGTCCTCCAGCTAATGCAGGGCAGGGGGAAAATCCGCGTTGTTCTTGCAAAGGCATTTCAGGATAAGAATACAATGGCTGCGGCATTCCGCTCATTCCTCTTTAGCGCCTCGCCTGAGTTGAAGGATATCGCCACTAAGCTGAGCATTCAACCAGAGGAGCTTACCGATAAACTGCATTCCGTTATGCAAGGGGCGATTTATACTTGGACGGAGGAACAGGTAAAGGGAAAACTGGACGAAGTAGCAGGCGAGTATAAGTATCTGGAGGCTATCGGAAACGTCCAAGGTACAATCTATCACAGCACAGAAGCAGCTCAAAAAGACCTTTCGAATCTATTCAAATACCTTCGCATCTCAATGGCGGCCATTGAGCAACTGAATCCCGCTTGGTATCCTGCTCTCAAGATTCTTTATAAAGTCTCTCGCGGTGCTGCTGTTCACCTGACAGCAGAAGAACGGCAGAGCGATATTTCTATTCTTGAAACACACGGGAAATATGCTAAGGATTGCCTTTCTGATGGAAAGCCCGTGCTTAGTGAAATCCTGGCTTCAAAACAGATTGATTGCACACAGGACGAGCTCAACACCATTTATGGTGGATTGAAAGACATGTCATGTGATGCCACACTTACCCAGTTTGAGAAAGAACTCAATACCCAGATCAGCCGTATCAGCTTTGCCCGTAATAAAGCCACATTGCAGGAAACTTGGAAGACGCTGACTGGAATGGAAAGCGTTAAGGAATGGTGTGCAGCTTATGAGGTCCCGCTGCTTTGGATTATCCCAAGTGAATTGCAAAAGCCTTTTCTTACTCTGATTGACGTTCAAAAGCAGAACCATACGGTTGATACCGCTGTTGTTGCTGCCATCAACGCATTGCAAAAGATGGACAGTTCTATTCTCAATGACAGGGGAAGAATCGAGGGTGCCTTCCTTTCCACGGTGGGCACAGAGTATTCTGACGTCTGGAGTACAGATCATGCGACAATCATTGCGAAAGCCAAATTGAAGCTTGGCAACGATATGAGCGCTTGGTACATTGCGGATTTGAGCTCGTTGCAGAAGATGCTAAAACAGGCTCAGCAGGAAAAGGCTAAGAAAGAAAAATTGGCTGGAGCCAAAAACACGGTTCGAAATATGAACGAGACCGTACTAAAGGATCGTGTTGCCTCATTCCTTGATGCTCATCCTGAGTATTGCGACGATTTTGCCGATTAACATGGGGGGCAGTCACTATGACGATACAGGAGGTTGTGTCCAAGTTGCAAAAAGAGAAGCAGGCTGCTGTTGCATCCCGTTTCCCTTGCCGTGCAATTATGGTCAAAAACATAAAGGAGTATTGCACGCTTCTTTCTGAGCTCAAGAAGATCAGCGATATCCGCCTCGTTCAAGTACCGGAACTGTTTTCGAATGTTGACATTATGCCAAAATACGAAAACCTGAAAGAACCAAGGTATCAGAACGAATGGTTGATTCTCACTGGTGTCAGCGAATATCTCAGGCTGTTTTCAAAGAATGAGATTACAGATCGACGGTTTGCCAGCCTCTGGGCTTACCAGGCACCTGCGAGCAGTACAGGAAGAATTATTATTCCCCTGTGGGGCTGCGAAGCTCAATGGTTCGACAAAGCATTGAACCTTACAGACGATCTTCGGCAGGAAGACTTCTTCTATGATTGCTCTGATCCTAATGCATATGACCAGGAGATGCGATTGCTGGTGCTCTCCGGTAAATTCGATAAGTACGTATCAAAGCTGGAATCCATGCAGGGCGATCTGAAAATTGGACTTCAGGAGTGGTTCGAATACTGGCTTGATCCAATACCGGATAAGAAAGACTTTGTTCTGCTGACAAAACGCTCGGCCAGCGTGAATACAACAAACGGAAATATCTCAATTCATGTAATTAACGACACGCTGACCTTTATAAAAGAAAATATGCCCGGTGCTATTGCCTTAACTGAAGAAATCTGTTCTGAAGAAATGCAGGATATTCTGCTTGGTTATGCGCTTAAAGGAACCGAATTGGATCGTGCCATTTTGGATATCCTCAACGTATATACGTTCTCCGGAATTGATATCATGGGCAAGTGGAAAGCAATGCCTGATAGCCACAAACGTTTTGTATGCTTGTGGTTTGAGCGGCATCCAGACTCCACATATTTGTATCGCTGTTTTGCTGGTTCCGCGCAGATTTCGGAAGTCGCAAACAATATCATGCATGAGATTTTCAAGGTGTGGTCGAACAAACCGGAATGGGTTATGGAATACAAAGACCTTTTGAAAGTCATGGCGTTGAAACCGGACAGTAGTTTTTTCAGAGAGCTTGATACGATCCCTGTTTATGAAACCAGACTTGAGTTTATGACCGGAAATGATCGTGAAGAGCGTATATATCTTCTGCGCATGGTTGGAAAATGGATGCGCTCCGACTATACGCAAATCATGTCATGTGAAAAACTGAAGGAAATATATCCAGAGCTGTATTATTATCTTCGGGACGAGGAACTGCATCTTGATAGCGAACTAAAAGAATATATTTCGAGGTATAAGTCATATAAGTTGGAAAACACCTTACCTGAAGATGAGGACCTATATTTCAACGGTATTCAAACAGATACTTATGATATGCGTTATTCTATCTTGTCTGATGCCATTGATTCCAGCACCGTTGTTTTATGGATCGATGCTCTTGGAATAGAGTGGCTGCCTCTGTTGCGGTGGGGTATAGCACAACATTGTGACATAACAGAAAAGGAAATTGCCGTTGGTCAGGCCAACTTGCCAACTGAAACAGAGTTTAACGCGCAGTGGAAACTCATGGGAATTCCCTATGAAAAGCTCGATAAGCTGGATAAGCTTGCCCACAAGGGCGTGATCGACGAACCGGATTACTATGCATGCATTGAGGATCAGCTGTCCTTCGTGTCCTCTGTCCATTATACAGTTACGAAGCTTATGGAAAAGTATCATCGAGTCATCGTGACTGGGGATCATGGTACCAGCCGTTTGGCTGCTCGTTTTTTCCATAAACGCGATGGAATCGATGTGGGTCAGGACATCAAGGTATACAGCCACGGAAGATATAGCGACTGGAAGCAAGGCGCCCAGCCACAACTATCTTCTGTCCGTATTGCCAAGGCCCCTGACGGGAATCAATATGCTGTTTTCAAGAATTACGATCATTTCAAAAAATCTGGTTTTGCCGCTGGCGCTGATGACGAGAACGCCATATATGGTGAGGTCCACGGCGGGGCAACTCCGGAGGAGATGCTGGTGCCTATCCTTGTGTTAGACAGCAATAAAGACATTCCGCTAACTGGAGATTGGGAAAGCGCGAATGTGAAAATCTCAAAGAAAAAAGCCCGGTTTTGTATTGTATTTAATAAGCCTGTGAGTCAAGTAGTGGTTAGAATTTCTGGCATAGACGGCTTGGCTAGCCCTACAGAGGATACCAGACGGTGGGTTGTCGAGTTCCCTGGCATCAAACCGGATACTTATACCCCACAAGCTTTTGCAGATAATACAATCATTTCTTTACCGGATGTGACCATTAAGCCAGCATTTGGCGGTGGAGAGGGTGACTTGCCGTGAAAAAGAAAACCTGCTGCGAGTGTAGCAAGTCTTTAAAAAAAGACGAAGTAGCTCTTTCTAAAAAACTTATTGATATTGATACGGAAGAATTCTATTGCCTTGATTGTATGGCTGAATACTTCGGTTGCGAAGTGGAAGAACTGAAAATCAAGATTCAAGAATTCAAAGAACAGGGCTGCACGCTGTTTCTGTAAGGGAGAAAACACTATGGAAGAGAATAAACTGCGTGAAGTATTTGCGGATATGGTGGTCTTAAAAAGCCCGCAGCGTGCAGGGTTCTTTAAGGACCTGAGAATGCCGTCTTTTATGCGTGACTGGATTGTTATGAAGTTTTCTGACGACGAAGGGGACATTGATCCAGAAAGAGTCCAAAACTACATAAAGAAATACGTTCCGAGTAAGGATGATTTTGAATTAATGAAGTTTCAGCTTACCGCCGGAGAAACCATGACTATTCTTACCAGAATACGCGTTTCGGTGGATATTAAAACGGGTAATACCATGTTCGATATGCCCGATTTTGGCGATATTAAATCTGGCGCAGGCGGAGTGATAGAAAAGCAAGTCGTTGAGAAATGGCAAGACATGCTGCTCAGAGAAAGTGAGAACTGGGGCATCATAGAACTCGCATGGATGCAAGACTTTTCCAAGAAGAATGCGGCTGGCTTTATCAAGATGACAGACTACAAGCCTTTCTGCCCTTATACGGTTGATCTTGAAGAATACAAGGAAGGGCGGAGATCCTTTACCACAGATGAATGGATAAATGTCCTGATTTCAGCTGCAGACTACAATTATAAGGGGTTTAATAGCAACGAACAGCGACTTACTTTCTTGCAGAGACTTTTGCCGTTTGTCGAAAAAAGCCTGAACATAATTGAGCTTGCCCCTCCGGGTACAGGGAAATCATATTTATTCGGTCAAATTAGCCGATTTGGTTGGCTTGTTTCCGGTAAATCCACTCGGGCGCAGTTAATCTATAACAAAACAAACAAAAGAGAAGGCGTTGTCGCATATAAGGACTACGTCGCACTTGACGAAATCCGGGAAGCCGAGTACATGAAAGATTCCGAGATGCACTCATCGCTTCAGCAGATCATGGAAAACGGTAGCTTCAAAGCCGATGATGGTCATCTTGTGAATGTCGACGCCGCTATCGTATTTCTTGGGAATATCGCCGGGATAAACATGAATGAACACACCTTCATGTTTGAAGAGTTGCCGCTCCCGTTTCATCGCGCCCCGTTTCTTGACCGTTTACATGGGTTCATCAAGGGGTGGGAGCTCCCAAGAATGAATGACGATATGAAAGCGAATGGCTGGGCTCTAAATTCTGAGTATTTTTCATCAATTCTTCATGAGCTGCGAAACACACCGTCTTACCGCAGCATAGTGGAAGAGATGCTCGTTATCCCGCCAAAAGCAGATACGCGTGATACTGAAGCTATTAGGAAGGTTTGTTCAGCATTTGTTAAGCTGCTCTTTCCGCATGCAGAACGAGCATCTGATATTAGCCCGGAAGATTTTGATCGTTATTGTCTGCAGCCAGCCAAAGAAATGCGGAGAATTATTCGAGAGCAGATGGGTTTAGTAGATTCTAAAGAAGCTGGGAAAACAATCCCTGACATTAGGACTGCTGGCCTTGAAACGGAAAGTGTTCTATGAATAAAAAGATTTACGCTGACAATGCGGCCACAACAAAGCTTGACTTAGGTGCATTTGAGGCAATGAAACCGTATATGCTTGACGAGTTTGGTAACGCTTCACAGCCTTATTCATTTGCTCGTCAACCAAAGAAGGCTATTCAGGATGCACGAGAATCCATTGCCTCTTGTATTGGTGCTTCGCCGGAAGAAGTTTTCTTTACCTCTGGTGGTACTGAGAGCGATAATTGGGCAATTAAGGGTACCGTAATTTACAATCAACAAAAACGTGCAACTATTACTTCAGCCTTTGAACATCATGCAATCCTCCGTTCATGTGAGTCAATTGAACGGCAAGGTTATCCAGTAGCGTATTTATGGCCCACTGAAGAAGGATATATTACCACTGACATATTACGAAACTGCATTACAGACAAAACATATCTTGTGTCAGTTATGTTTGCCAACAATGAGATTGGGACCGTTTTGCCAATTAAAGATTTGTGCGAACTTGCTCATGCAAACGGCGCTCTCTTTCATACCGATGCGGTACAGGCAGTCGGCCACTTGCCAATTGATGTTCATGCCCTCGAAGTCGATATGCTTTCAGCGTCTGCACACAAGTTTAATGGGCCAAAAGGTGTGGGTTTTCTATATATCAAAAAAGGAATTGAGTTATTCCCGTTCATTGATGGCGGCGCGCAAGAGTCAAAGCACAGGGCTGGCACAGAAAATGTTGCCGGTATTGTAGGCATGGCTGCTGCATTAAGAGAAAACACCATTACGTTACAGGAAAACTTTCAGTATGTAAAAAAGCTGGAAAGTCTGCTGATCGATCAGCTCGATGACATGAGAATCGAGTATAAAAGAAACGGCGGGAAAGATGTATTACCTGGTCTGGTTAGTTTGTCTTTTCCTGGTGCGGATGGAGAAGCGATTCTTCATCGACTAGATCTAAATGGTATTTGCATTTCCACAGGATCTGCTTGCGATAGTAAAAACACTGAGATTTCACATGTACTACAAGCGATAAGGCTGGATGAAACATATGCAAAAGGTACAGTCAGGATTTCCCTCGGAAAACTCAATACAACCGATGATGTTATTGCCATCTGTAGTGCGTTAAAAAGAGTATTGCATGCAGGCTAATTGTTTACAGCCCAGAAGCGAAATTGCTACTGGGCTGTTGATAAACTCGGAAAGTATAACTCTGCAAATGATTAGTATTGTTATGAGGTGACCAATGGATCTTAAAGCAAAACTCCGTCCGTTCTATGTGGCAAAGATGCTTTACGAACAGACGGATGAGGATCATTATTTGACCATCGCGCAGATCATGGAACAACTCGAGCGGAACTATGGAATCAACACTTCACGTGGGACCGTTGGGGAAGATATTAAGGCCCTCCAGGAACTGGGAATTGATATTACTGTTGAACCATCAACACAGAACCGGTTTTATCTTGTCGGTCGCAGATTTGATCTTCCGGAGCTTAAAACTCTGATTGACGCTATCGAATCTGCCCGCTTCATTCCAAAGGAGAAAAGCGCAAAGCTTGTCTCAAAAATCAGCTCTTTGACAAGCCAGAACAATGCGGAAAAGCTGGTTCGCAATGTCGATGTTGAGAATCGCATCAAGGCAGACAACGAGAAAATCTACTACATCATGGAAGCCCTGAATGACGCCATCAACTTCCATAAGAAAGTGTCGTTCCAGTATTTCACCTACAATGCTCGGAAAGAGCAAAAACTGAAATATGACGGCTATACCTATGTGTTTAGTCCCTATAAACTCATCTGGAATGGCGATTATTACTATGTCGTCGGATTCTCGGAGAAGCACAAAGGTATTGTCAGTTTTCGTGTGGATCGAATTGTTCGTTCACCGCAGGTCTTGGATGACGACGCTGTTCAGCCACCAAAGGACTTTGACCTAAATGTATATCTTAATTCCATGTTCCGAATGTACAACGGTGAGAGAAAGCAAATCGAACTGGTCTGTGATAATGACCTCATGGATGCAATCATAGACAAGTTCGGCAAGGATGTGACCGTCCTCGCAAACGATATGAAATCTTTCCGTACAATGGTGACCACTTCGGTTGGACCGGTTTTCTATAGCTGGGTATTTGGCTTCGGTGGGAAGGTCCTTATCAAGGCCCCAGAAGAAGTCAAGAAAGAGTATGCCGATTTGGTTGTAAAGGCGGCTGAAGTGCTTAAGAATGAGCAATAACACTCAATATGTAGAGGAGTTCAATAATAGAGGCCAGTACATGAGTTTGATTCCTCACAGTGGAGGGTAATCCGATGGCAATGACAAAAACTAGCTTCATGCGTGGTATGCAATGCCCGAAGATGCTATGGCTGGATAATCATCATCCGGAGTTGAAGGTGATTCCACCGGAGATACAAAAAAGACTTGATGCGGGAAACGACTTTGGCGACCGCGCTATGAGCATGTTCGGGCCATACGAAGAAATGACCGTTTTCAAGGAAGGAACTACATATCCGGATAAAGCCGCTATGGTTGAACGGACTAAAGAACATCTTGAAAAAGGAACCCCGGTCATTTGTGAAGCGGCATTCAGCAACTACAATAACTACTGTGCAGCAGACATCCTGCGGAAAACGGAGAGTGGATATGACCTCTATGAGGTTAAAAACTCTCCGGAAGTATACGATCAATTCATCCGGGATGCCGGTTTCCAATACTACATTATCAGCCGGTGCGGAGTGAAAATCGGGAGGATTTTTATCGTGCTCCACAGTATTGATGATGATCTCATTCCCGTTGATGTGACAACTCAAGCAAAAAAACTATATAAGTGGGTAAATGACCATATTTGGGAGCTCAACAGGTTGCAGAAAGAGCCAGAGGAACTGCGCATAGCTCCTGGAACTCAATGTACCGATCCTTATGAGTGCTGGTACTATGGGTATTGTCATAACACTCACATCAAAGAGTTTGACGTTTAGGAGATACAACAAACAACATGAGAGCCTTTATTCAATCGGCAAAAGGTATTCCGAAAAGCCATAATTACTATATTGCAGAGCAAGGTTTCCGTGAAATGGGTTTCGAAACCCTTTACTTTCAAGACCTGAAAGACCTTTCCGCATGTCGCCCTGATGATCTTGTAGTTGGCGGTATAGGAGCTGTAACTCAGAAGCTTAACGATTATGGCGTTACCATACCGAAAATCAACTATCCAAATGAACTGCAAGGTTATTTGGGCCGCAAAATATGGATAACAACCATCGACCAGGTAATCAATGACCCTGAAATGAGACCCATTTTCGTTAAACCTATACGTGAGAAGCGTTTTACTGGACTGGTTTTGAAAAAGGAAACGGATATTCCAAGACTGTCCTATTGCGAAGCAGATGAGCCTGTACTTTGTAGCGAGGTGGTTACATTTCAAACAGAATGGAGGGCCTTTGTTCGGTACGGAAAGATATTGGATGTCCGACCGTATTTTGGAGATTGGAGGAAGCATTATGACCCTCGTGTCATAGAGTGTGCTGTTGCTGATTATCATTCGGATCCTGCAGGCTATGCTATTGATTTTGGTATCACAGATGATGGGCGAACACTTATGGTTGAAGTGAATGATGGCTTCTCGTTGGGATGCTATGGGCTTGCAGCATTAGACTATGCAAAGCTGCTCGCAGCAAGGTGGTGTGAATTGGTGGGAATCCATGATGAATGTGATACCTTGTTTGACGGCTATGAGTGGAGAAAACGAAAAGAAAACAACTCGTTAAAATCTGGAGTTGTAACTTGATATATCCTATTGGGAAATAGGGTTTTCAAAGGTTCGAAGATTGTATGTTTGCCAAGCTGACTTCAAACCTGTTTGCGAAGTGCAATAAAGGAAGTGACGCGAATGAACAGTATTTCAGAAGAGTATCGTGACGAGATTATGATAGATTGGAGTACCGGAACAGAGGACTGCCTAAGACAATTACAGACAGTCTTCAGCCGTTTTCTTTCTGGCTCTGATTACAGCGTCGCACGTAATACCACGAAAAAAGAGCAGAATCTGAATATCTTTAGAAAAGGGTGTGCCAGAAGGATCGGTCAAGTTTGGCCAAAAGTTCAGTCTCAAACTATGGATCTCATTTTTACGATTGAAGAGATAGACAGTTTGAAGACGAAAGTGAACCTTCCGATTGATTGCGATGTTAAGCAACCTGGTCGTTATCCCGGTTTGCGCAAATTCAAGGGAGTTACTCTGACTCAAGGAGCAGAGATCATCTTAGCACTTGCGGGGTGAGATGATGACTGTCATAGAGGCCAAGAAGATTTGCCAAAGCTATTACGAAAACACCAATCCCACAGAAGAGGATACCTTTCTGTACATTGAAGCATTGGATTACTTGATCGAAGAGACTAAAGACTCTGACTGTATGGTTGAGCTTGGCGGCCTCTATTATGAAGCATGTCAGTTTGACTTGGCTCGAAAATACTATGAGTTGGCTGCGGAGTATAACAACATCTATGCAATATCAAATCTCGGATATGTGTGGTACTACGGACGTACAGGAGAAAAGAACTACGAAAAAGCTTTTTACTATTTCGACAAAGCGCGGCAAATGGGAGACATGATTGCGGCTTACAAGGTCGCGGATATGTATAAAAACGGCTATTTTGTTGAGAAGGACA
>JAEEGL015082043.1_pt1 | contig 13830 bp, 13 predicted proteins | sample 9134231 | NCBI WGS metagenome assembly JAEEGL01 (sample SAMN16246548, study PRJNA631951) | gut metagenome | biome: gut microbiome; feature: rumen; material: fiber-attached | host: Bos | place: Iran: Karaj | collected 2018-10
GATCCTGAAGAACAGCCTCAATCAGATCGGTGTGGATGCCACCATCACGCCTCTGGATCAGGCGACCTACTTCAGCGCTCTGATGGATGCGAGCGGATTCGATATCGGCTTCTACTTCGCCTCCAGCCCGAGCATGCTTGCTTCCGACGTTATCGCCAACTATCCCGACTTCGTACCGCTGGATTGGACAGGACCGGAGCACGATGCGTTCTCCGAGGTCGCTCATGCCTGCGTCCACGAGTTTGATGAAGCGAAGCGCGCCGAGCTGCTGTCCGAAGCTATGGTCATGTTTGCTGACGCCTGCATGTGGATCCCCGTTAACGAGTCCCTTGCCCTCCGCGGCTGGGATTCCGACGTTGCCAACGTCGTTTACATGCTGGCCGGCAACTGCGACTACGGTCAGATCACCTTCAAGTAATCCGCAAACAAGAACCCTTTAACCGGGAACCCGAATCCGGGTTCCCGGTTTCTGAACAAAACAAGGCATCTGCCGGAAAGGAAGAAGTATGGCAAAAAAGTATGAGAATATGATTCACGTGTTCGAGCCGGAGGACGCTTCTTTCGGTGAATGGAGCAACAGTCCGCAGGCATATCTGCACGGCGAGAAAGCTATTCCCGGCAGCAATCTGACGGCCGGTTTCCAGGTTATCAAAGGGCCTGTGGTGCTGGAGGACGAACCGATCTGCCATCGTGAGGAGGAAACGATGTTCTTCCTCGGAGCCCAGCTTCCGGATGTGTTCAGTTCCTTTGACGCGGAGATCCATTTCTACATGGGGCCCTCGCTGGACAAGATGGAGAAAATCGTCATCACGGAGCCGACGGCTATCCGTGTTCCCAAGGATTACTGGCACGGTCCTTTGATGTTTGTCCGGGTGGACAAGCCCATCCTGTTCCAGGCGGCCATGTTTACGGGCAAACCCGGCTATCTCAAGAAAGTCCAGACCACGGACGGAGAACTGATCGAGTTCATTGAAGGAGAAGCCCACCGCAAGCCCCACGAGGGTGAAAGGAAATCCGTTCCCTGGACCGTAGTGAACGAGGACGGAGTGGATCTGTATACCGATACCGGCGCTTATGATGAAAGCAAGGCGCCGTACTGGGAGGATTGTGTCAGGGTTCCCGGCTATACTCCCATTTACTACTCCGACGCAACGACGCTGAAGGTTCCGAAACCCGAACTGTCACGCGACATCGCCAAAAGCGTTCTGGCTTTCCCGAAAGAAGTCACCGACTGGGGCAACTGGATGCCGAACCCCAAGGTCTATCTGAGAGGACAGACCTATATGGAAGACGCGCAGTATCATATCGGCTGGCAGGTATTCACCGGGGCCAACGATATGGAAGAGCCGCATTTCCACCAGGGCAAGGACGAGTATCTGTTCTTCATGGGCGCAAACCCCATGGATCCTACCGAATTCGACGCCTCCATCGATATTATGATCGGTGACGATCCTGATCACATGGAGAGTTATCATATTGACAGGCCGTCCGTGATCCGCTTCCCTGCGAACGTATGGCACTGCCCCATCAAGTTCCGCAGTCTGAAGAAACCCATCATGTTCCAGGCTGCTTTCCAGGACGGCGTGTGGGGAACGATAACCCGCTCCAAAGGCCCGGAGGGAGCCTCCCAGAAACAGTACTTCAGCCGGAAGTACACCTATGACTATATGGGTGACAACGTCCGTCGCTGCAAGTTCAACGAGGATAAGGTCTGCATCATCTGCGGCAAGTGCTTCCCGAAATTCGACGAACTGATGAAGGAAGACAACGAAAAGGCCAAACAGGGATAATATCGCTGTAATAATGAAAAGAAAGAGACACCGGGCCCTGCTTTGCAGAGTCCGGTGTCTTTTTGTCTGTCTGTATGGGAAAAAGAAAACGGCAGGAATCTGTTGTATGACATTGAAACACAAGGTGTTTTATGATACGATTTTTTATAGAAAGACAAAGAATTGTACATACCTCAGGCAAAAAGAATTCTGAAGGAATCTAATATCAGAAATGAGGGCAGAATAATGACACTCACGCAGATGCAATATGTGATTACTCTCGCAAAATGCCTGAGCTTTACCGAAGCCTCTCGTTTGTTGTATATAACACAACCGACGCTGAGCAAACAGATTTCCATTATTGAAGAGGAAGTCGGATTCAGGATCTTTCATCGAGGAGCAAAAAGCACGACTCTCACGGAGGCGGGAAGCCGTTTTTGCCAAGGCCTCGAGCATATTCTCGCGGACTATGAAAACTATCTTGATATTGCCCGGCAGATTGACCGGGCGGAAAAGGGAGCTCTTCGTATTGGCATTACAGAGTATCGCGCTGTACGAGGAAGGGCATTGTATGCTGTGCGGCAGATGAAAGCCAAAGGGTACAATGTTGAGATTGTATCTCGTAACCTGCCTGATCTGTCGTGGCTTATGACGAAGGGAGATATCGATATTGTCATACGGCCGGAACAATACAATCTGTCTGCTCCGCCAGAATACAATAGCCAGTTTCTGTATGAAATCAACAACTGCCTTGTCGTTCCGGCTGACGTACCCTTGCCGGAAGAGCGTAAGCCGCGCCTAAGCGATTATTCCGAAGAAGATATCCTCATGGTTGGAGAGCAGATGCCGGTGTTTGAAGAGAGTGTCAGGGAATCCTTTGCCAGCATTGGGCTGACACCGAAGCTAAAACGTGTGGAACAATTCAGCGATCTTGTTGTCATGCTCGCATCCGGCCTTGGAATTTCGGTCCTACCAGAAGAACACTTTCTAGCCTCCATGCCTGGTCTTCAGTTTCTGCAGCTTCCGGAGATTCTGCCATCCCAAATCCACGCTGTATGGAGAAAAGATGCGGTCAACCCGGCTATTTCTGAATTCTCCAATCTTGCTGCAGCTTGCCCACCAGAGGAGAGATAAAAATGGAATCCCACAGGAGTTATACCTGTGGGATTTTTGTCAGATATGCATAATAATAGAAAGAGAAAATCCCGCATCTTTATGCAAAAAAGGAATAGCGCCATGATGAATCATAATTTTACAGTGCCGATGTAACAGCCTTATAATATCGTTAGAAGGACTATCAGAAGGAGTTTGCCGTAACAGACGGCAGATAATATAGAAAAAGGAAAGGAAGGTTCAGAGATGTACGAAAAACTGGTGTTTGAGTTTCCTCAGGAGCACAACGAAATCCTGACACCGGAAGGCGACGGCGGATATGTGGTTCATCCGCAGGCGTATTTCCGAGGAGCGTCCCAAATCCCCGAGTCAAAGTTCAACTGTAGTTTTCAAGTGTTTGTTAAGCCATTTTTCCTTGACCGCATCCCTCACCGGCACCCGGAGGACGAATATCTGATCTTCCTTGGGGCACATGTGGCCGACGGATGTACTGACGGTCACACAGACGTATTCAACTTTGATGCGGATATTGAGTTTACTCTCGGTGAAATCGGTAAAGACGCGGAAGTCTTCCATATTACCAAACCGACAATCGTCCGTATTCCCGCCGGCGTTTATCACTGTCCGCTGAATTTCAAACGTGTTGATAAGCCAGTGCTATTTCTAGCAGCTTGTATGATGCCCATGTTTGGAGCCATTTTTGATCAGCCGGATGGCACGACCCGAGAGGCGTTCTATAACGGACCCATGCAATGCAAGTACAACGACAAAAAGAAATGTGACTCCTGCGGCAAATGTCTTATGGAGAAATGGAACGGATGATTCCTCCGACCGTAAGCATTGCCTGAACGATGTCTTTTACAGAAAACGGGGGTAAGGCAATGGCAGAATATGTAGAACTGAAAAATATCAACAAAGCGTTCCCTGGCGTACGGGCATTGAAGGATATCGACCTTCGCGTTGAGGGTGGAATGGTGACTGCTCTGATTGGAGAGAACGGGGCGGGGAAAAGCACGTTGCTCAAAGTGCTCAGCGGAGAAATCCGTCCAGATACGGGTACAATCGATCTGAGCGGAGAAATCAAGCATTTCACGCACCCGAAGGAAGCCATTGACGCCGGCATCAGCGTTATATACCAGGAGCGGCAGCTGGTACCCATGATGTCCGTGATGGAGAATATCTTCATAGATAATATCCCTTCAAACAAGGTTGGTCTGATCAATCGACGAGAACTCCGGAAAAAAGCGGCAGAAATTATTGAGAAGTTCGGTCTGGAGATAGATCCAGAGGAACCGGTCGGACGACTATCTGTTGCTCAGCAGCAAATGGTCGAGATCATGAAAGCATATCGTCGTGATTCACGTGTAATCTGTTTCGATGAGCCTACCGCACCGCTTATGGATGCGGAGATTGAGACGCTTTTCCGCATTATCGGGGAACTGAGGGATCAGGGCAAAGTGGTCCTGTATGTATCCCACCGCATGGGTGAGATATTCCAGATTACGGATCGGCTGGCCATCATGAAGGATGGCGCAATGGTGACGACAAGAGTTACATCCGAAACAACGGAAGCGGAAGTCGTGAAACTGATGGTCGGCCGTGATGTCGGCGACACTTACAAGAATCTTGTGCGCAATGAAAATATCGGCCCGGTTCTGTTGGAGGTAGAAGGACTCAATACAGAAGCAGTTCATGATATTAGCTTCCAGCTGCACGAGGGGGAGGTCCTTGGATTTGCCGGACTGGTTGGAGCTGGGCGTACGGAAGTCATGAGGGCACTCTTCGGAGATGACAAGATACTCTCGGGGACGATTCGGCTGGACGGACAGATAATCAGTTTCAAATCTCCTCGGGAGGCGATTGAGGCAGGCATTATGCTTTGTCCGGAAGATCGAAAAGAGGAAGGGCTGATCCTGCCCCGCTCCATAAGCGACAACATCAGCGCGCCTGTATTGAGCAAACTTAAGAAAGGTTTGTTCATGGACAAGCGTTCTGAGACGGAACTGGCACAGGCAGGAAAGGACAAGTACAACATCAAAACGCCGACCCTTGACAAGCGCACAATTGAACTTTCGGGTGGTAATCAGCAGAAGGTTATTCTTGCCCGCTGGACCTCTGAAAAGCTGAACACCCGCATTCTGATTCTAGACGAACCGACAAAAGGCATCGACGTGGGAACCAAAGCGGAAGTGTATCAGATGGTTTGCGATCTGGCCCGGGAAGGCAAGGGCGTGATCTTCATTTCTTCTGAACTTACAGAGGTGCTCAATGTGGCGGATCGGATTATCGTTATGCATGATGGACATATTACAGGTGAAGTCATGCGAGAGGATGCCACTGAAGAGAATGTCCTCGCACTTGCCATGAAGGAGTAAGAGGGGGGAGAATATGAAAACAAAAGGATCGTTTTTCTCAACGAAGTATTTCACACTGCTGATTATCATCGTGGCACTTTTGGTCATCTTTACAGTTTGGTCAAAGGGCCAGATGATTATGCCGATAAACATCAGAAACATCCTTAACAACCTCGTGCTGCTGGGACTGATTGGAATCGGAGCCTGTTTCCTCATGCTCTATGGCGAGCTGGATATTTCCGCCGGCGCCATTGGGTCCTTTGCCGGATGCATATGTGCCCTGTTGGCGATGCGTATGGGGATTCCCTCCGCTATTGCTGCCATCATTGCCATTTTGGTAGGATGTGTCGCCGGCTTGTGTAATGCGCTGATGATCAATATCCTGAGGTTCCCACCTTTTATAGCAACGATGAGTATGTCATACATCCTGCAAGGCGCAGGATATATGATAGCTACCAGCCAGGGAATCTCTATTAAGAAATTGGCATTTCTGAATTTTATTGGGGATACCAAATTCTTTAATGGGTTGGTTCCAGTCATGATTATAATTACGATTTTGTTTCTGGTAGTGTATGGAATCATTCTCAGCAAGACACAGTTCGGCCGGACAATTTATCTTTGCGGTGGGAACAGACGTGCAGCAAGGCTGTGCGGACTGAATCCGAAAAAATTATCTTATACGCTGTATATCAACAGTGCATTCCTTGCTTCTGTGGCCGGGATAATTTACATTTCCCGTGTCAAGACGGCACTTCCGACTGCACTGACCAGTTTCCAGTTCACTGGTGTGACGGCAGCCATTCTCGGCGGCGTAGCGTTTGGCGGCGGTTCCGGTAATATGGTTGGGTGCACCTTGGGTATGCTGATTCTTGCCATATTCAACAACGGTGTCTCAACGGTTGGCTTCAATGCCAATTATACGAAGGTATTCAACGGACTTCTGCTGATTATCGGATTGGCGCTGGATGCTATTGCCGCAAGACGGAACGCACGAAAAGTTGTTGCCACCTCACTCGCCGCTGCGAAGACGGGAAAGAAGGAGGAGACGGCATGAACAAGCTGATCAAACGCCTTACAGGATCGAGAAACTTCTTTTTATTTCTATTTACGGTCCTGATAATCATTATCTTCCAGATCGCACAACCGCTGTATCTGTCTGCAGATAATATCCGGAACATCTTTTATTCCGTTTCGGTCACAGGAATTCTAATGGTCGGTATAGCAAATCTTCTGATCAGCGGCAACATGGATCTGTCTGCAGGCGCTGTAGGGTGCTTCTGCACGATCCTCGGGTGCAAATTGATCAACCTGGGTGTTCCCTGGGTCCTCGCTGCTTTGATGACGATTGGAATGGGCATCTGCTGCGGACTCCTCAATGCTTTCATGACATATAAGCTCGGTATTATCCCGTTTATCGGCACGCTGGGTATTGCAAGTGTGTGGAGCGGTCTTGGCGCAGTAATTACCAAGCAGGCCAGCGTGACGCTGACGAACGAATCCTTCTTCAAATTCGGATCAACCAAATTCGGTATTATTCCTATTGCATTTCTGTATGTGGTGTTCCTCTGCGTTCTGTATGGACTGATCATGAAATACACCAAGTTCGGACGCAAGGTATACATGTGCGGAGGTAACCGTATAGCGGCCCGCCTGGCAGGAATCAAAATTGAGCGTATCGGAACAATTATGATGTGCAACTGCTCGGGTTTGGCGGCGCTTGCAGGTATCGTTATGGCCTCGCGTATGCATCTGATTCATTATCAGAATCTGCAGGACACTTCCACGATGGGAGCCATTACGGCAGCTCTGCTCGGCGGTGTTGCATTCGGCGGCGGAGCTGGCGGAATGCTGGGAGCATTCATCGGCTTGATGCTGCTCAACTGCTTCAAAAACGGCATTGATATCATCGGTTGCAATGAGTATGTTCAGATTCTGTTCAACGGCGTGCTGTTGGCAGCCGCCATGGCAGTTGATTTCTTCAACAACATGTCACGTCAGAAAGCCCTCAAGGCTAAAAATGCTGTAAAGTGAATTAACGCATCAGGAAAGCAGTTCACAGGAAAACCTGTAAACACATTATTATTTTATAAGGAGGAAAAGACATGAAAAAGCTGTTATCAATCGTTCTGGTTCTGATTCTGGTCCTGTCTTTTGTCGCCTGCGGCAATGGAGGATCAAAGCCGGATACCACACCTTCAGACGGAGGAAAACCCGATACGACACCCGCTGACGACGGGGCGGGCGGAAGCGGTCTGGAACAGTTTACGGCAGCTTCCGGATTCGCGCTCACACCCGATTCCGTCAAGAGCACAGGAGAGCCGTACAAAGTTGTATATATCAGCTTCTCCTGGGATAACACCGTTGAGCACTTCTCCAACGCTCTCGGCACAGTACTGAAAGGCTATGGCTGCGACTTCACCGCCCTGTCTTCAGAGGGCAATGCCGACACCTTCATTACCAATATTGAAAACTATATCTCTCAGAAGTATGACGCGATCATGGCAAATGTCTATTCCGTGACCACCGGCCGCGCCAGCGAAATCCTGAATGAGGCGGGAGTTACTTGGCTACCCGCAACCCAGCCTGCATTTGACTATGACGACAACATTGTTACTCCGTATGTCTGCGTGGATGACAATTATGTTGGAAAGAGACTGACGGATGAATCCCTGGCTTGGGCAAAGGAAAACTGGAAAGACTTTGATGTTAAGGATTGCTACATCTACATCATTGACGTGTCCACAGGTACCGAACTCCACAACCGTTGCCTTGCCATGGAGGCAGAAGCAAAGGCTGTTGCAGGTGATGCATTCAAGATTGAGATTGGAGACTCCATCGCAGAAGGAGGAGGCTTCAGTCCGGAGGTCGCGTACAACATGTGCGTGCGTACCTTCGCGGCAAACCCAGATGTGAAGTACTGGATCGTTCTGCATCCGTTTGACTATTATGCAACTGGTACCTGCCGTGCTGCTGAAGACTATAATATGGTCGACAGAGTTTGTACCGCGACTTGCAACGGTGACAATTATCTGCCCATTTTGAAGGACGGCACAACTGGCGCCTGGCGTTTCTGTGTGTACTGGGACAACGGCCTGTGGGGGTACCTGTATGGCTGCGGCCTGTATGCCCTTGTTTCCGGCGCCTGCAAGCCTGAGGAGCTTTGGAACGACTATATCGCTCCCGGTGAAAAGTATGCCGGACTGCAGATGGCCAGCGTTATCATGGGGCCTGACAATTTCAAGAATGTTCTGGGATTCTATGACAACCTGATTGGTGACAACTTCTTTGGATATAAGGATGAATGGGACGGCACGGAACTGCCCATCCTGTATAAGCCAGAGTAAACTGCACAGTCCTAAAGGGGGATGCTTTTTGGGGCATCCCCCTGACGAAAGGAGATGAAACCATGCCGTATATGCGTGTAAGCCTGTCAAAAAAACTGACGGGAGATGAGAAACAGGCATTATATGGGAAACTGGGGCAGGCATTGGCACTGATTCCCGGAAAAGAAGCATTTATGCTTATTGCCGATATAGAGGATGGAAGAGAGATATTTTGCGGAGGAAAGAAACAGGATAATTTCGCTTTCGTGGACGCAAGATATTTCAGCAGGTTTGAGTTCCATATCAAAAAAGCATTCGCGCAGGCCGTTATGGCTGCCATAGGGGAGATTGCGGGGACACCTAAAGAGTGTATCTCCATGACGATTACGGAGTTTTCTACCTGGGCAGGTTTTGGAGACCTGGCGGATGAATACTACAAAGACGATACGCCATAGAGAAACGGAGAAGCAGAATGAACACCTATGTGGTCACCGGAGGAGCAAATGGCATAGGAAAGGCAACTGCGGAATTGCTACGTCAGCAAGGGAATATAGTATGTGTTATCGACAATGAAGGCGGCGACGTGATTGCAGACCTTGGAAAAGTCTCTGGACGGGAGGCTGCTGTTGCCGAGATTCGGCAACGATATCCGGAAGGAATTGACGGGCTTGCCTGCATTGCAGGGATATCTTTCCCAAAGCCGGACAACGGAAGCATATTGTCAGTAAACTATTTTGGAGCGGTAGCAATGGCCGAGGGGTTGTTTGATCTTCTGAAAAAGCGTGGAGGATCCTGCGTGATGACGGCCTCAGCATCCGTAACATGGGTCCCTAAAAATGGTGGCGGACATGTGGCGGAACTACTTACAGATTGTGGAGACGAGGAACGGATATGTTCTTTGGTAAACTCGTTTCCTCCAGATGCACCGTACAGTATGTATCTGACCTCAAAGCTGGCACTGGCACGCTGGGCACGCCGAAACAGCACTCAATGGGCTGTTGAGGGAGTACGGCTGACGGTGGTAGCTCCGGGGTGTGTTGATACGAGGCTGGGGAATCTGGCACCGCCTGGAGCCGCTGTCAATGAATCATTCCATCAGACCATTCCAGGGTGTTACAATGACATGTCTCTCATGCCGCCGGAGAATCTTGCAGAGGTTAACGCGTTTCTGCTGAGCCGAGAAAGTGCTGGTATTGTTGGTTCCGTAGTCTATGCAGATGCAGGACAGGAGACGTTCTTCAATATGGACAAGGTCTATTACTGAGGAGGGGACCAAGATGACGATTCTTCAGCGGCTGCTTGAAGCCTGGAAATCGGAGAATTATCAGGCGACCGTGGAATGCTTTACCCCTTCTGCGGAGGCCAGATTTGTGGATTATGCTCCTTCATTGAGTGGACAGGAGCCAATCCATCTGTATGGGAACAAGACGATTGAAATGTACTTTCGGAATGTTTTTTACCCGATGAATCGTCTGTTTTCGATTTCGGAGGTAAAAGAACTGACAGAAAAGGAAGCAAACTATTTTGCTTGCTACCGAGGACGGTACGTTTTCGTCCGGCTTTCGGTGGAAGAGACGGACGAAAACGGCAGAATCGTGAAGGCTGTTGTCCGTCCGGAATAACAACTTTTATGTATTTGTTTTTTAGAAAGGAGTTGCAATTATGGCAGAAGAAAAGAAATTCAATCTACTGGATATGAAGGACCCCTACAAGGAAAAAAAGTATATCCTTACGCCTGAGGAGAAAGCAACCAGCAAATTTGGCAAGCTGGTCTTTGCCTTTCCGCAGGAGGATAATGAGATTGTAGCTAATGGTGATCCTGCCGACTACGTCGTCCATCCTCAGGCTTATTTCCGTGGCGCTAGCCAGATCCCCGGTTCCGAGTTCAACCAGAGCTATCAGATCTTTGTAAAACCGTTTTTCCTTGACCGTATCCAGCACCGCCATGCAAAGGATGAGTTCCTGGTCTTCCTCGGAGCTACCTTCCCCAATGTGTTTGATTTTGACGCGCGCATTGAGTTCACCATCGGCAAGGACGAAGAAGCAGAGACCTATGTCATCGACAAGCCCACTATCATTCGCATTCCCGCCGGAACTTATCATTGCCCTCTGAATTTCAAGGAGGTCAACAAGCCGGTTATGTTCATGGCAACCCTTTTCACTCCCATGTTCGGAGGAATATACGATCTGCCTGACGGCACTACGACGGAGATGTATTACAACGGCCCCGTACAGTGCAAGTACAACAAGGACAAGAAGTGCGACTCCTGCGGCAAGTGCCTCCAGGAAAGCTGGGAGAGGTAAATAAGATTTGAACATGTGGGGCAGGACGATCTGCTGAATCGTTCTGCCCCATCAGTATTCAGTAAGGAGAGAAAAATGCCGTTCATAAGGATTAGCATTGCGAAAAAGATTACTGAAGAAATGGAACAGAAGCTTATTGACGGACTGGGGAAAGCGTTAAGCGTAATTCCAGGAAAGGAACCTCAGTGGACTATGGTTGAGGTAAATGATGGCCAGAAGCTCTATTTTGGAGGAAAAAAGCAAGAAGAAATGGTGTTTGCAGACGTAAAATACGTCAGCAGGCAGGAGTTTCACAAGAAAAGAGAATTCACACGGGCTGCATGTCAGATGATACATGAGATTCTTGGAACACCGATCGACAGAATATGTCTGACCATTACAGAATTTGATAATTGGGGAGCTGTAGGAGATTTTCGCGATCAGTACTATATAGACTAGAAAAAGACTGAAGGACCCTATAATTGTGGGCGATATTCTCCACCAGTTGCTATTTTCGGGCATTCCCGATGGAAGGGAGACAGGTAATGGCAGAGAAGACGATGGCAAGAGATCTGACACAGGGCAGTGTACTGAAATTGCTTGTGCGGTTTTCTGCGCCCATAGCGGCAGCGAACATACTCCAGATTGTATATACTCTTGTGGATATGCTGGTAATCGGGAAATACGTAGGAACTGCGGGAATATCAGCCGTATCGTCCGCAGGAGACGTAATGATGCTGTTTACAAACTTCAGTATGGGGGTCAGCAGTGCAGGCCAGATTATCATTGCTCAGTATCAGGGAAAAGCGGATAAAGAGGCGGTCAGGAAAACCATCGGGACAATGTTCAGCTTTGTAGCCATACTCTCATTGACGTTGACGGCTATATCGCTCCCGCTGACAGAGAAACTGTTGGGGATTCTGAATACGCCGGAAGAGGCCTGGACGATGGCGGTTGGATATGCAAGAGTATGTTTTGCAGGTCTCTTTTTCATCTTTAGTTATAGTTCCGTCAGCGCTATCCTTCGCGGGATGGGAGACAGCAAGCATCCGCTGATGTTCATCACCATCTCCACAGTTACCAACATGATTCTGGATGTGCTCTTTTGTGGGCCGCTTCATATGGGAGCAAAAGGAGCTGCACTGGCAACGGTCATCGGACAGGGGATTTCCTTTATCTTCTCCATCTGTTTTCTCTATCGGCATAAAACCGAGTTCGGCTTTGATTTTAAACGGAAAAGCTTTCGAATCCATGGGCCTATTCTGAAGATGATTGTGAGGCTGGGTATCCCTATGGCTCTTCAGCATCTGGCTGTCAGCATCTCCGTCATGTATGTGGCGGCTAGTATCAACGTATACGGTGTTGTAATATCCGCAATGGCGGGGATCGGCAACAAACTTAGGTCGGTTATTGCCATATTTACTGCGTCCGTAGGTGTTGCTGGAGCTTCTATGACGGGGCAGAATATCGGCGCAGGAAGATTTGACAGGGTAACTAAGATTTACTGGATATCTTTAATAACGCTCCTGGTGGCCTGTGGAATACTGGGCGGAATCGGAGCGCTATTTCCCCGTACTGTGGTGGGAATGTTTGACAAAAATCCTGCTATATTGGAAATGGCGCCGGAATTCATGGTGATCAATCTGGTTGTTTGCTTGTCCTTTGCGGTTTATCAGCCTTTCATTATCCTTATCAATGGGATTGGATACGCGTCTTTTGCGTTTATCACTGGGATTATAGACGGACTGGTTGCTAGGATCGGACTGGTCTGGCTGTTCAATAAGGTGCTGGGGTTAGGATATTGGGGTATCTGGTGGGGAGCGGCTCTAGCGGCTTATGTTGTCGCGACGATAGGCTTCATCTACTTCATTTCCGGACGCTGGAAAACCCGTAAAATAATAACGGACACCGGAAATAAGGAGAGATCGGTACTTTAACAAAAAAAAGAAGTGCTGAGACAGCGGATAAACACTGTCTCAGCACTTTTTGTCTGACAGTAGAAGCAGACTTATGCTGTATTGGATGTCATTTTTCCCACGTTTCCTGCAGACATTTTCCACAGGAATCGCACTTCTTGTCCTTGTTGTACTTGCACTGGATAGGCCCGTTGTAATACAGTTCGCGGGTGGTGCCATCCGGCATGTCGTAAATTCCGCCAAACATAGGAGTAAAGAGAGTGGCAAGGAAAAGAACGGGTTTGTTTACCTCCTTAAAGTGAAGGGGGCAATGATAGGTTCCGGCGGGAATGCGAATGATAGTGGGTTTGTCGATGACATAGGTCTCTGCTTCTTCGTCCTTGCCAAGAGTGAATTCAATTCGGGCATCAAAGTCAAACACATTGGGGAAAGATGCGCCGAGAAAGACCAGGAACTCATCCTTTGCATGGCGGTGCTGGATACGGTCAAGGAAAAACGGTTTTACAAAGATCTGGTAGCTCTGGTTGAACTCGGAACCGGGGATCTGGCATGCTCCGCGGAAATACGCTTGCGGGTGGATGACGTAATCAGGAGAATCGCCTTTGGCTACGGCCTCATTGTCTTCCTGAGGAAACTCAAAAACCAGTTTGCCGAACTTGCTTTCCGCTTTTTCTTCAGGAGTCAGGATATACCTTTTTTCCTTATATGGATCCTGCATGTCCAAAAGATTGAATTTTTTTTCTTCTGCCATAGCTGCAGCTCCTTTCTTTGATCTTTAACCATTATACTATTCTGCAAACAGTAATTGCAAGGAGGAGGGGAAAGCGATTATACTTAATAAGAAAAATGACAGATTAGAGAAAGAATGGAGTTGATATCGTTGTTTGAAAAACTATCGAGCCTTCTGGACAGCTTTTTGGATATGGGGATTCCCGGGTATGACTGTGTGGTCTGGCACAAAGGAAGAGAAGTCTTCCGTCGGTTCGGAGGTTATTCTTCGGCTGAGGAAAAAACCCCTACCAATGGGAACGAACAGTATTTCATTTACTCCTGTTCCAAGCCGATTACTGCC
>JAEEGL016044562.1_pt1 | contig 13830 bp, 11 predicted proteins | sample 9134231 | NCBI WGS metagenome assembly JAEEGL01 (sample SAMN16246548, study PRJNA631951) | gut metagenome | biome: gut microbiome; feature: rumen; material: fiber-attached | host: Bos | place: Iran: Karaj | collected 2018-10
GGTTTCTCTCTTCCGCGAAATCCCGGCAGAAGGCGACGATCCTTTCCTCCTTGCGGGAACCTCTGGGGATCTGGGTGATCGCTCCGAACCACTCGAAAAAGCAGCGGGGCTCCAGGCCTTTCAGCACCTCATACATTTTGCCAACACCTCCCAAGCCTTGGAAATACAGGCTGAATACATGCCTTGATCAGGTCCGCGGCCCCTGTCCGGGGCGAAGGACCAGGAACGCATATCGTCCGAACAGACTGTCGATCAGCCTGTCTGTTTCTTCTGCCTCCATCAGGCGGGGGACCTCACCGGCTTCCCATGCCCCGATCAGGCCTTCTCCGGTATAGAGGCAGAGAGAGGAGCGGCTGCCAAAGGGGTCGTCGCTGAACCAGAGGACGTCCCCGGGTTCCAGATCCCTGCGGGTAAGGAGAGTGGCGCGCATCCCGTGGCCTTCATTCATTTCTGGCGTGATGACGCCGCTGCCGCCGAACAGACCGTAAACCGCCAGATCCTCCGGCGGACGCTGCGTGTGCCGTATAAGCACGTCCCCCCGTATGGAATCCACGGGGGAGAAATGGGTCATGGCGCAGTTGAGGCTGTCGGGAAGCGCAATATCCTGTGCCCGGTAAGCGAGGATGACCGATTCTTCCATGCTGCGGCCTTCGCCCAGCGCGGACATGACATCCTCTTCCAGCCGGCCGATCTGAAGATCCGCACGCCGGGGACAGAGCAGAACGGGATGCGCAAAGACGCGCATCCGGTTGACGGTCACTTTCGGGCCTTCCAGCCAAAGCCCGCCAGGGTGTTCCACCCGCACCGGGAAAACGGCGGTGACCGACCCGCCCGAGGGTATCCGGTAGGATACCTGATCCCGTTCCGGAAGGGAAGTCCCTGCAGGAGCCTCAAAAACGATGTCCGCAGATTCTTCCTCTGCTCCGAGATTGTCTATGACGACGCGGTATTCCACCAGGTCGCCCGGCGCCGCCTGCCGGCCTCCGGGATGGGAGGATTCCACCGAGCAGCGCAGGTTTCTGCAGGCGAGCCTGGCAAGCCCGTTCTGCGTCGGTGCCTTTGCGGCCTCCAGGGGACGGCAGACGGAAAAACGCTTGATATGTTTGTCAAACAGGCAATTCAGGGTCTTGCCGTTCACCTGCAGCCCAAACAGAGTGTCAATGGGGTCTATCCACATATTCCCGCCCGGGCGGTGACGGTTTCTCCGGCTTTTGTAGTCATAGCTCCGCACTTCTCCGTGCTGCGAGCAGTGGATGTACTCCCGTTCGTTGAGGATCATCATGACATGGCCGTTTCCCTGTTCCATCTCATAGGTGACCAGGTCGCCGGGCTGCAGGATCTGCCGGACGTCGTCCTCGATCTTCTTCAGCCGCTTAGAAGTCTCTTTGTGGGTCAGTTCGTAATAATAAAGGCGTGGTTTCACCTGGTCGATGATGTTCCACGTCAGCTTTGCCGGTAAAACGTAGCCCAGCGCCTCGTAATAGGCAGCCTGAACGAAACCGGAACAATCCAGATACAGAGTATACTGGCCGGTGGCGGCCTCCGGGGGAAGATGGATCCGCCTTCTGGGCGTGATCCGGAGCACACGGTCCATGCTGTACTGATCGTACTGTACTGCATTGCCCCGCCGGAAATAGGCCAGGGCACAGGCAAGCAATACGTCCTGTTTGCTGCTCATCATACCGTCTCCTTACGTATTCGGACTGTTCTGCGGCTTTGCCGCCTCTTCCAGACTGCGGATCCGCGTGACCACATATTCTGCCACCCGGAACCGGGAGGCGGGATAATCGTGGGAATCATCCAGCTCCAGATAGTCCACGCAGGTCCCTCTGCGCCGGAGTTCCCGGACCAGGGGGAAGATGTGCCTGTCCGGCGGCGTCGCGGTATCCCGCGTTCCTCCGATGAAGAAGCAGGGCACGGAAGGGTCCAGTTTCTCCGCGGCGGAGAGGAACCGCCATTCGCCACAGCGGCTTTCCAGTTCCCGTTCAAAGACATCCTCCCGCTCCAGCCGGAAATACCCGCTCAGGGAGCACCGGTTCAGTTCCTCGAAACGGGCCTGATCGTGCAGATACACCTCCGCAAAATCGCAGGGGGACATGAAAAAGGCCCCCTTTGCCTGCAGACCGGCCGCCATGGCGTTGACAAGGGCAAAGCCACCCATGCTGTGGCCGAACACATACAGCCGGTCCGCGTCCACGCCCGTCTCACGGGGAAGAGAACGGATATGCCCGGCTGCGGCAAGGGTGTCCTCGATGATATGGGACAGGGAATAGAAGCCGTGGCTGCCCCATACGCCCCGGTAGGAGAAGCAGACCACAGCGAATCCCGCCATGCGGAACAGCTGGGCAAGGTCGTAGTTTTTCTCGTTGCCAGGAAATCCGTGGGCCATCAGGATCACCGGGCACAGGACTCCTTTTTCTGCCCGGGCAGGGAGAAGACAGCGGCCGAACATACGCGCTCCGCCGCTGTCTATAAACAGAACCTCGTTGGACGGCATCACCGCAGAGTCCCGCGGCGCGTCCTGAAACAGTTCGCCTCTCATAAGATGATCCCTGTCCGATCTACTTGTATCTGCGCCCGTTGACGAACACAGCGACGGTTTTGGTCAGGGTATGGAAGGGATGGCCGTCGAATACCACCAGATCCGCATCCTTGCCTGCGGCGATACTGCCGACGCGGTCGTCGACGCCAAGAGCCCTGGCGGCATTGATAGTGATGGCACGGAGAGCGGCATCCTCAGGAAGCCCTTCCCGAACGCTGATACCGGCAAAGATCGGCAGCATCCACAGCGGGGTCACGTCGTGATCGGTGGTAAGAGCCACTTCCGCACCGGCCTTGTACATCCGTCCTGCGGCGCCCGTGGAATTGTGCATCATCTCGTGCTTGCTGGACCAGCAGAAGGCGGGGCCCATGATGGGAATGGTGTGCTCCGCAACGAGCTGATCGCGGATCCGGTCGGCGTCAGTGGCATGGACGATGTTGTACTTCAGGTTGAATTCATGGGCGATGCGGATGGCGGTGAGGATGTCGTCCGCCTGATGGGCGTGGAAATGGGCGGGGATCTCACCGCGGATCAGGGGCAGCAGCGCCTCCATCTCAAGGTCACAGACGTCTTCGCCGGCGTCCTTCTTGGCGGCATAACGCTGCGCGTTGGTCAGGTATTTGCGCAATATGGCTGCGATCGCCATACGGGTCTTGGGAGCCGTGCCTTTGGCCTGGCCGTAAGTCTTCTTGGGGTTTTCGCCCATCGCCATCTTGATGGCGGCGCAGGGCTTGATGGTCATTTCCTCCACCGTATCTCCCGCCAGTTTTGCCGCCATGATCTGTCCGCCGATCACATTGGCGCTGCCGGGGCAGATGGCCACGGTAATGACGCCGGCGTCCCGGGATTTTTTGATGGAAGGATCCCAGGGGTTGACGCCGTCGATGGCCCGCATATCCGGAGTGGCCGGGGCGGAACTCTCGTTGCAGTCATTGCCCATGGGGCCGCCGGAGGACTCTTCACAGATGGCGATATGGGTGTGGGCGTCGATCAGGCCGGGCAGGATATAGCCGCCCTTCGCATCCAGAACCTCCCCGTCCCAGGCGGGGGCGTCCTCCATGGAGCCGAACCCTGTGATGATCCCGTCTTCAAAATCAACGTAACCGCAGGGGAAGGTCCCGTTTTCAATGGTTACCAGTATTCCGTTGCAGATCCTCATATCGTTCCTCAGCTTTCCGGCATTCCCGCAGCAAGGGCGGGAAGCAGCAAAAATGTAGTGCCGAATGTGGCTTGTCTTTATCATACTCCTTTTTTGCGGCTGTGGCTAGAAGGTTTCTACGATCTTGTCAGGCGAGACGTACTCGTAGCCGTGCATGTCGGCGGTCTCCTTCCAGCAGACCTGGCCGTACCAGAAGGTCAGGGCGTTACGCAGATGCCTGTTGTCCTTCAGTGCCTGTCTGACGCCCTTGCCGGCGATCTGCAGAGCGAAGGGAAGGGTGGCGGAGGACAGAAGGATCGAGGAAGAGTTGGCATACAGGGAGGGGATATTGGGCACGCAGTAGTGCAGAATGCCGTCCGTATAGTAGACAGGGTCGTCGTGGGTAGTCATATGACAGGTCTCCACGGCTCCCGCGTCGTCGCTGGCAATGTCTACGATCACGGCATGGGGCTTCATCAGTTTAAGGTCCTCTTTGTAGATGATGTGGTCGGTACGGCGATGATCCCAGAGGATGCAGTTCATCACCACGTCTGCGTCCTTCAGGGTCTTCAGAACGTTGGCACGGTTGGAATACAGCACTTCCACGTTGGGACCCAGGTGCTGCTGAGCGTTCTCCATGGCTTTGCGGCTGATATCCAGCATGGTGACATGGTTCCCGAGGGCGGCCGCATATTCCGCCGCGGCCATGCCGGTGCCGCCGCAGCCGATGATCATGATCCTCGGCGTCTCCAGACCGCAGACGCGGCTGAGCATCTTGCCGATGCCCCCGTTGAGAGTCTGCATATAGGTGAACGCGTTGATGAAACCGCCCTTTCCGGCCATCTCGCTCATCGGTGCCAGCAGGGGCAGTTTGCCGGCGTCATCGGTAACATCCTCATAGGAGATGCCGATGATCCTGCTTTTCACCAGATCAGCAGTCATTTCCGGACGGTTCTCCGAATGGATGAAGGTGAACAGGATCTGCCCTTCGCGGTAACGGCCGAATTCCTCGGGCATGACCTCCTTCACCTTGTAGATCATCTCAGCCTTCTCGTAGATCGTATCGGCGTCGGTGATGACCGCCCCGGCGGCGGCGTATTCTTCATCAGGGAAGCCGGCCCGTGCACCGGCGCCGGTCTCGATCAGCAGCTGGTGACCGCGGCGCGTCAGCTCCAGGGCGGAAGAAGGCACAACGGCCACACGAAACTCGTTGTTCTTGATTTCCTTAGGTACTCCGATAATCATAGTAAGTCTCCTCCGTTGTGATTTTTCTCCTCTTGAACAGAAACTGTCTGGAATGTACAGCGGTGCGGAACTACGTGCCGCTGACCAGACGGCAGGCGACGGAATGACCGGGTTCCACTTCCGTTGTGGCGGGTGTCTGCGCGCACGCTTCCGTGGCAAAGCGGCAGCGGGTGCGGAACCGGCAGCCGGAGGGAGGATCGACGGGGCTCGGGATCTCGCCCTCCAGCAGGATGCGGCCGGTGGCGTCATGCTGACCCACCTTCGGGATGGCCGACAGAAGCGCCTGCGTATAGGGATGCCTGGGATTATCGTAGATCTGGTCGACCGTACCGATCTCCATCAGCTGGCCCAGATACATGATGGCCACCCGGTCGCACAGGTGCTCCACCACGGACAGGTCGTGGGAGATGAACAGATAGGTCAGATTCAGCTTCTCCTGCAGTTCCTCCAGCAGGTTCAGGACCTGTGCCCGGACGGAAACGTCCAGGGCAGAGACCGGCTCGTCGCAGATCAGCAGCTCCGGATTGGTAGCCAGGGCGCGGGCGATCACGATGCGCTGACGCTGACCGCCGGAAAACTCATGGGGATAGCGATCCACATAGGACCTGTCCAGACCCACCATGTCCAGCAGTTCCAGGATGCGGGGCATGCACTGGGCTCTGGTCTTGTGGATACCGGAAATCAGCATGGGTTCGGCGATGATCTCGCCAACCTTCATGCGGGGATGCAGGGAGCTGTAGGGATCCTGGAACACGATCTGCATGTTCTTGCGAAGACTGCGGAGTTCCTTTCCCTTCAGGGCGCGCAGATCCCTGCCGTCGTAGGTGATACCGCCGTCGGTAGGTTCGATCAGACGCAGCAGGGTCCGCGCCAGGGTGGACTTGCCGCAGCCGGACTCACCCACGATGCCCAGTGTTTCACCCCGGTACAGGGTAAGGGTGACGTCGTCCACAGCCTTTACGTAGTTCTGCTTTTCAAAAAACCACTTCTTGACCGGGAACCACTTCTTGACGTGCTTTGCTTCGACCAGGATGTTGTTGTCACTCATTGGCCCTGCACCTCCTCATAGCGGAAACACCTCACGGTATGGCCTTCGCCGACGGTCCTGGTTTCCGGTTTCCCGGCGTGACATTTATCGGTAGCGTACTGGCACCTCGGCGCAAATACGCAGCCCCGGGGGAACTGGCCTGCCGGCGGCACCATACCGGGGATGACATACAGTTTGCCTTCGCGCTGGCCCGGCTTGGGCAGTGCGTTCAGCAAGCCCTCAGTATAGGGATGCTTGGGATTTCTGAACAGTTCTTCGGTGGAGGCCTCCTCCATGATCTCGCCGCAGTACAGAACGATGGCCCGTTCGCACATGTCGGACACAACGCCCAGATCGTGGGTGATGAAGGCGATGGCAGTACCGGTCTCGTCCCGCAGATGACGCATCAGATCCAGCACCTGGGCCTGGATGGTCACATCCAGGGCGGTGGTGGGCTCATCGGCGATCAGCAGCTGGGGCTTGCAGGCCAGGGCCATGGCGATCATCACGCGCTGGCGCATGCCGCCCGACATCTCATAGGGGTAATCTTTAACGCGCTTTTCCGGCATGGCGACATGGACCGTGCGCAGTGCGTCGATCGACGCCTTCCAGGCTTCCTCCTTGCTCATGCCCTGGTGCAGGCGGAAGACCTCGCTCAGCTGGTGGCCGATGGTGAACACGGGATTCAGGCAGGTCATGGGATCCTGGAAGATCATGGAGATCTCGTTGCCGCGGATGCGGCGCATCTCCTTCATGGGCAGCTTGAGAAGATTCTGCCCCTTGAAAAGGATCTCGCCCTCGATGCGGGCGTTGTTCAGGCGCATGATGGACAGGGCGGTCTGGGACTTGCCGCAGCCCGACTCGCCCACGATGCCCAGGGTCTCGCCGGCGCGGATGTCGAAGGAGATATCGTTGAGGATTTGGACCGTGCCGTAATCCCCGTCAAAAAAGAGCTTCAGATTTCTGATTTCGATAACCGTATCTTTCATACCCGCCCCTCCTATCTCAGCTTCGGATCCAGGATGTCGCGGACGCCGTCACCGAAGACGGAGAATGCCAGAACGGTGATCATGATGGCAAGGCCGGCATACAGGCACTGCTGTGGCTGCATCATGACCATATCCTTGCCCTCGTTGATGATGCCGCCCCAGTTGGGGGTGCGCGGATCCAGGCCCACGCCCAGGAAACTCAGGGACGCCTGGGTCAGGATGGTGGCGCCCAGACCGGAGGTGAAGCGGATGATCAGGGGGGAAGAGCACAGCGGCAGCACATACTTGAACATGATGCGGAGATTGGAGGCGCCGGACGCCCGGGCGCACTCGATGTGCTCCTTCTCCTTGATGGACAGCACCTGGGAGCGGACAAGGCGGGCGATGCCGGGCAGATTCACCACCGTCAGGCAGAGGATCAGCTTGTCCACGCCGCTGCCCATGACGGTGATCAGCGTGATGGCCAGCAGGATGGTGGGAAGGGCGTTGATGCCTTCCAGGATGCGCATGATGATCATGTCCGCCCGCCGGTAATAGCCCACGATCAGCCCCAGGATAGAGCCCAGGACGATGGAGCAGACGTTGACGACGATGCTGATCATCAGCGAGACGCGGGAACCGTACACGATCCTGGAGAAAATGTCCCTGCCGTACAGGTCGGTGCCCATGAGATGCTCCGCATTGGGCAGCTGGTACATATTGTACATGTTTGTGGCATTGGGATCGTGTGTCGCGATCAGCGGCGCGAAGATAGCGACAGCGAAAATAAACAGCAGTACAGTCCCTGCAACGATGATACGGAGATAGCGCCGCACAAATGCGCCGGGTTTCATTCTGCGTTTTTCCATAGCGACACTCCCTCCTTATCAATCAAACTCGATGCGGGGATCCAGCAGCTTGTAGATAATATCCAGCAGAATGTTGGTAAACACGAAGATGATGGCCACGAACAGGATGATGGCCTGCTCCTGGGTATAGTCGCGGCGCATCAGGGACTGATAGGCGAGCCTGCCCATGCCCGGGATATGGAAGACGGTCTCTGTGATGGTGGCGCCGCCCAGCATGCCGGCAATGGCAAAACCTACCGTCGTGATGACCGGAGCCAGCGCATTCTTAAGAGCGTGCTTATAATACACTTTGCGCTCGGCAAGGCCCTTGGCGCGGGCGGTCCGGATGTAGTCGTTGTTCATGACGTCCAGCATCATGGACCGGGTATAGCGGGTAAAAGAGCTGAGGTACTGGATGGACAGCGCGATGGCGGGCATCGTCAGCGAATACAGCGCGCCCCGCAGACCGCCGCTGGCAATCGGCGTATAGCCCTGTACGGGGAACCACCGCAGACGGACCCCCACATAAAAGACCATCATCAGGCCCACCCAGAAGGACGGCGCGGACAGGCCGAATACCGCCGTGGTGGTCAGCGTATAGTCCAGGAAGGAATTCCGCTTCTTCGCTGCCAGAACGCCGAACGGTATGCCGACGATGATTGCCAGTGTGGAGGCGTAGAGCGTCAGCAGGATGGTGGGTTCCAGGTGGTCCCGGATGTTTTTGAAAACGGGCTTGTGGTTCTGGAGAGAATCTCCCCAGTCGCCTTTCACGATATCTTTCAAGTAATTGAGAAACTGGATTCCCAGCGGGTCATTCAATCCCATCCTCTCCCGGAGGGCATCCACGTCCTCCTGTTTCGCCTCGTCTCCCAGGATAAGCCTCGCGGGGTCGCCGGGAATGATGCGCATCATGAAGAACACAAGCGAGATAACGATCAAAAGCACCGGGACGGCGGATAAGATCCGTTTTATAACGAACTTTAGCAATATATCGCCCCTCTCGTATAAAACTGCGGTTTAGGGGAAAAGCGGCAACTGCGGAACGCAGTTGCCGCTTCTTTTCTATGCGTCAGTCTTCAAAATAGCTGTTCCAGTAGTAGCCGATGATGCCCTCATAGTTCAGGTAGACGTTGGGCTGGCAGTAGATCTTGGAAACGGTGGTGGTAAAGATGATCCAGGGGACTTCGTCGACGACCAGCTGGCAGAAATCCTTATAAGCCTGGATGGAAGCCTCGGAACCCGTGGGAGTGTTCGCCAACCTGTTGAGGATCTCATCCTTCTTCTCGCTCTTCCACCAGCCTTCATGCGCGCCTTGGACGAATTCGGCCTGGGTGATGGGGTTCACGATGGCTTTCTGGGTCTCCCAGGCGCCGATGTCGTGGCCGTTGCTGGGATCCTTACGGAGGGTACCGTGGGAAGCACCGTCGACGACCTGCAGATCCACATTGATGCCGATGGCTTCCAGCTGGGGGATAGCGCCCATGGCCGCCCGGTAGAAAGCGCCGCCGGAGGACACGAGCCACTTGATCTTTTCGCCGTTGTAGTTGGCCTTGGCCAGATACTCTTTGGCCAGCTCGGCGTTGGGCTGGTTCCACTCGGTGTGGAGGATGTCGTTATAATAGGGCGAATTGGTGACGATGGGGCTGCCGTCGATCTCCATCCTGGTTTCGTCTCCGGTGTACAGGGACATGCCGATCTCATGGACGTCCAGAGCGGCGCGGATGGCTTTGCGGAAGTTGACGTCATAAACGGGGCTGTCGGAGTTGGACTCATCCAGGTTGAAGAAGATGGCGTGGGTCCACTGGTTGTACAGGGGCTGAACTTTCAGACCGACCTGCTCGGCATAGGGGGCCATCGTGGACAGAATGAAACCGGCATGATAGTCTCCGGCAATCAGGCCGGCGGTACGGGAGGCTTCATCCCCGTTGATGGCGAAGGTCAGCTCATCGCAGTAAGCCATACGGGGGGCAGCCTGGCCGGTGGCGCCCTCGATCACGGTGGGAACATAGTTTTCGTTGCGCTTGACGGTAACGCCGAGTTCGGGACTGCCTTCCACCCAGATATAGGGGCCGGTGCCGCAGCCGTCCCAGATGGACTGGTCTTCAATGGGTGTGGCGCCGTACTCGTCACAGAGCTTCTTGGGGATAACGAAGCAGGGACCGTAGGTGTTGGACAGCTGCCACAGGAAGTCAACGACGAGGGTGTCCATTTTCAGGGTCAGGGTGTCCCCGTCAATCTTCTTATCGATGACATGAGACCATGCGCTGCTGTTGAAAGAGGCACGCAGCAAAGCGGCGCGCTCGAGAGACGCCAGGACGTCTTCGATGGTCACCTTTTCGCCGTTATGGAAATAATACTCGCGTACGGTGAAGGTGTAGGTAAGGCCGTCTTCAGACTCGGTGAAGTCGCAGATCAGAGGGAAGATACGGCCGTCGGCGCCGCGGGCAACGGGCGTTTCGTAGATGTGCTGCATCCAGATGGAGGGGCCCATGGAGCCGTTCGTGTTCTGGGGGTCAATGCTGGCGTAGTCCTGGTTGTTGACGATGACCATGTGACCGCCGTATCTGTCACCCTTCGAAGAATCGTCGGGACCGGGCGTCGGCGTCGGGGTCGGGGTGCTTCCGCCGCCGCAGGCTACCAGGGACAGCAGCATCAGGGCTGTCATCAACAGTGCGACCAGTTTCTTGCTCATTTTCTTTTCTCCTTTCAGAATGTTTATGATCACTTTGATACTGACTGGAAAAGGCGGGGAGTTGGTCTTCTCGCTTTCAATAGGCATCACCCCTGAAAAACGGATAGATTTGTCTGGAGATAACTGTTCTGAGGAGCGGCGGCAGGATGAGGAGGGTGTTCTTTACAGGAAGAAGACTTCAACATGACACATGAACCTGCCGCCGCTCCGGAGATGCGTCAATCCGGTGCTACCGCCTGGAGACTGCCAGACGGTGTTCGGCCTTTACTTCGGCCATGAAGGCCGGGTCTTTGATCAGTTCCAGCGCAGTCAGGCCCAGAATCTGGGAGCCTCTGACCATAGAGTTGCGTGCTTTTTCGGTTTTTCCGTTGTTCAGATAATCTACCGTATGGGCAGGGTAATCGCAGTAATAGGTATTCATATTGAGGTTGGGGGCGACCCATGACACATTTCCGACGTCTGAGGAGCCGCCCAGACCGGTGCTTTCGGTCAGCAGGTTTTCCGCACCGAGTTCCGCTGCGATCGAAAGAGCTTTTCTGCGCAGCGCCTGAATGGGGAGTATGTTCCAGTACACCGGCAGACGCTCGATCTCATAAGTCGTATCCGTCATCAGGCAGGCGCCTTTGAGCACGTTTTCCATGCGCTGCTGCATCTCTTCGAGATAATACCGGTTGGGGGAGCGCAGAGTGATATGGGCACGCGCCTTGGCATGGATGATATTGGCCGGACCGGTGCTCTCAAGGACCGTATACTGGATGCGGCTTCCGTCCTTTACGTGCTCCCGCATGATCTCAAGGCCGTGAAATGCCAGCATCATGGCGTCCAGCGCGCTGCGGCCGTCCCAGGGTGCGGCGGCGGCATGGGCGGCCTTGCCGTGGAAAACGACTCTGTGGGGCGCCAGCGCCATATTTCCCTGGGACGCGCTGGTGCTGGAACCGGTGTGGAAAGAGAAGATCACATCCACATCCGTAAAGCAGCCGTTGTTGACCATGTCGATCTTTCCGCCCCGACTCTCTTCATCGGGTGTACCGTAAAGAACAAGCCTGAAAGGTTCCCTGACCGCTTCCCGGAGGGCCAGTGCAGCTCCGATCGTGACAGGACCCTGCAGATGATGGCCGCAGGCGTGTCCCAGATTCCGAAGAGCGTCGTATTCCATCATGAATCCGATGGAGGGGCCGCCCTGCCCCTGTTCCCAGGTGGCTCGAAAGGCGGTTTCCAGGCCGCCTGTGCCCCTCTCCACGGAAAAACCCTTCTCCTCCAGGTATTTCACCAGCAGATCGCTGGCGTAGTATTCCTCTCTGCCACATTCCGGATGATCAAAGATGTCGCAGGCGACAGAGAACAACTCTTCCGCATTGCTTTCTACAGCCCTCAGGATCGTTTGCTTGTCTCCGTTCATGTCATATCCTCCTGCCGTAAATCCGACAAAAATGCCGACAATGTATGCAACTCCGTCTTCAATAATAATGTTAACACAATTGTTGACAATGTAAAGCGGTTTTTAGATTTAACCAGAAAAAACTCTCTATGCAACAAAAAGCATAGAGAGTTTTTTAGCAATATTCACGAATCGTTTTCCGGCAGGCAGGTGCAGTTAGATGTCCCAGGATTTTACATCCTTCAGTCCGTACAGACCGGTAGCGTTATCCAGCCGGATAGCCTTCTGAAGCTTTTCCAGATCACGCTCTTTCAGGGCGTCGAGAATCATTCTATGCTCCTTAAGAGATTGGGTGTTGTCGGGGGCGTCGTCATAGAAGAGCATGAAGATGTGTACAACGTTATAGATCTCATTCAGATATTTGGTGTAATACTCATTATTGGCAGCTACAACGAGTTCCCAGTGAAAAGCCCTGTTCAGATCTGCATATGTGGTGATGGAGTAGTCTTTCAGCAGTTCCACCTGGGCCGCATAATTATCTTCCATACGGGCGATGGCTTCCTCCGTGATATTCCGGACCGCCAGTACCGCCACCCCCAATTCCAGATGAAGACGAGTCTCATAGACCTCGACGATCTTTTGCGGAGTAGGCTTCGTGACGATCGTACCTCTGTTGGGGATGATCTCCACAAATCCTTCATTGAGCAGCCTGAGCATAACGGTTCGGATGGTTGCTCTGCTGACATTAAATGTCCTGGCCAGGTCGTCCTCAACGATCCGGTTTCCGGGGAAGATGCCGCGAGACATGATCTGTGACTTTACGCTTTCACAGATGAGGTCTATTGTATCACTTTTTTTCACGAAATAACGTCCTCCGCTGTATTGTGCTTTCAATCTCAGGTTAATATTTTATCATGTTAATTATCATATTGATCTTTCTGACCATTGTCAACATTTTTGTGCACACGACAGAAATCCGGGTCATTGTCAAAGCGGACGAGAATACGTACCAGAAGATAAAGAAGTAGTCGGACCTGATGAGGGTGTTCTCCCCTTTGCAGGGGGCTTAACCCAGGCAGATCCGACTACTTTTAAGACTGCAGCAGACCTCGCGCAAGTTAATCCTCAACTGTTTGAGTGGTTGAGAAGTATTAACGCGGAATCTGCGGTTTTGGGAAATCATTCAGAAGAAGAAATGCTTTGAGAAAAGTATGCGTGCAGCAAAGACGCGATGAAGCTTTCGTCAGGAGAGAAGCTGCCGGATCACGTCGGCGCTGTCGCCGCCGATGCAGACCGACTGGCGGGAGATCTGGACGGGGCAGTACGCCTCGCTGTAGTTCAGGCAGGCATAGAAGGCATCGGGATTCTCTGCGGTCATCTGCCAGAACGGATATTTGATGATGACCGGAGTGTTCATCCCGACCCCGATTTCCATGTAAAGGATCCGGCCTTTCCGGTGACTGTCCAGAAAAGCCCCGTAGGCGGCGGAAGCACGGTGCCAGCCCTCGTCCTCCACGAAAGAGTCGTCGGAGCGGAGATTCATGGTCATGGGGGTACCGTCGTCCGGACATACCGGAAGAAGCTCCGCCGGGATCTCCATGCGGACGCGTCCGTCCCGGGGGAAATCGAAAAGACCCGCCGCGTTCCGGACGAACCCCTGAGCCTCCATGGCCGCCGCGACCCATTTCCCGTTGTCGTAGGTCCTCTGGTTGGCGGGATCTGTGCTCTGGAAGAGGCCGTAGTCGCCCTGGGTGTAGAAGAGCCGGGATCTGTCGAACCCCGCCTTCTGGAAGCAGTGATCCACGTTGGTGGTGATCACGAAATGATCCCTGTCCCGGACCAGGGCCAGGAGATCCTCGTAGACCGGCTTTGGCGGATCCATGTAGCGGTTGATCCAGATATACCTGGCCCAGTAGGCCCAGAAGATCTCCCGGGACGGGAAGGGGTAGAACCCGCCGGAGTACATGTCCCGGATGCCGAAGGCCTCGATGA
>JAEEGL017226266.1_pt1 | contig 13830 bp, 14 predicted proteins | sample 9134231 | NCBI WGS metagenome assembly JAEEGL01 (sample SAMN16246548, study PRJNA631951) | gut metagenome | biome: gut microbiome; feature: rumen; material: fiber-attached | host: Bos | place: Iran: Karaj | collected 2018-10
ATCATCAGACGGAAAGAGAACGTTGTTCAATGGAGTTTTTATGGACTGGGTGCGAACTGTAAACAATGCAATTGAGTTTATGGAAAATCATTTAACCGAAAATATTACGCTTGTGGATATTTCAAAAAATGTGAATATTTCGGCGTATCATTTTCAACAGGCTTTTACGCTGCTTGCGGGAATTACTCCGTCGGACTACTTGCGAAAAAGACGTCTTTCGCAGGCGGGCTCTGAAATTGCTGCGGGCGAGCGGGTAATTGATGTTGCTCTTAAGTATTGCTACGAAACTCCTGAAAGTTTTACAAAAGCCTTTACAAGATTTCATGGTTTTTCGCCGATTCAAGTGCGAAAAGGCAGCGCCGTAAAGTTTATGAACCGATTTTCCGTCCAAATTAAAATTGATGGGGGTTGTATTATGGAGTACAAAATCGAAAAATGGGAAGCAATGGAGCTTTTGGTTCATACAAAAGAATTTCATTGTGAAACAAGCGATAAGGAAATTCCAAAATTTTGGGACGAATATTATGCGAATGAAGAATTGCGCAAAGTGCCGGGCTATCTTGGAGTTTGCGCGCAGCAGAAATCAGACAGCGATGTGTTCAAATATGGAATTGGTTGTAAAGCAAGTGATGTTAGTGGAGTGCCGGCCGGTTTCGAGATTCTGCACATTCCCGAGTACACTTGGGCTGTTTTCAAATGTGTAGGCCCGGCCGGCCCTGCAATTCAGTCTACATGGGACAAAATTTACCGGGAGTGGCTTCCTGTGGCAGATTACGAACAGCTTCATGATTATGATATTGAAAACTATCTTCCAGGCGATCCCTCTGCTGCCGATTATGTGAGCGAGATTTGCATTCCGGTTAGAAAGAAGTAGAATACATATATTGAACAAAATCCGAGCCACGTTTTATAACGCGAGTTTTGTTTGTAAAATGCATTCCAACTTTTTCGTAAAAGTTTCTTGCGGCGGTGTTTTCCTTTAGAACCCATAAAACTAAAGGTTTAGCTGCTGCAAGATTTTTTATAAAATCAAAAGTTTGTTTTCCTAATCCTTTTTTTCTGAATTCTTGGAGAATATAAAAACTGGAGATTTCAACAAACTTTTCATAGAAAATCAATTTAACAATTCCGGCAATTTTTAAATCATTTTCAATAATCAAATATAAAATATTTGGTTCGCTAAGCGAATCCAAAAATTCTTTTTCGCGCTTTTCTGCTGAATCAGAGTTCAAAAAATCTTTTGAAAAAATATTTTTGTAAGTCTGTTTCCACGCAGCAGAATGCACAAAACCAATGATTTTAGAATCTGCAAAAGTTGCCTTTTTAATATTAATCACAAGTGTATCCGGGATTTTTGAACAAAAAGTCTTTGTCGGCAACAATTTCTTTTGTCCAAACTTCGTCTTTCCAGTCTTCTTCGCGAATATCTTTTATAGCAACCGAAATGCTTGTTGATTTGCAGCCCAAAGTTTGTTCAACAGCTTCTGCAATTCTTTTTGCGCATAATTCTTTTTGTTCTTTAGTTCTTCCAGGAAAACATTTTACAACAATATGTGGCATATTTTAAAACTCCTAATCTTTTGATTATTCAAAAATTGCGTTTTCAACAAGAGAATTAAACCAGGCTTCTGCTTCGTCAAAACAGGCGTTGCAAGCGTCCAGGCTAACTACAAAATAAATATTTGATTCAAGGCGGTTGAGTTTTGGTTTCATAGAAATATATTCAAGACCGTCTTCGGTTTTTCCACTAGATTTTCTTTTAGAAAAATCTACAGGGCGTTCTAAACTTAAACCGGAAAATTCATTGTATGGAACAGAAAAAGTAAGAGTAATACCTTTCATACCTTTACGTTCATCTGAATAAAAATTTGGATTTTCATAAACGTAGCGGTTTGCAATTACTCCATTCAAAGAAACAGTTTTTTTGTTTGATATAGTTCCATTATTTCTTGTCATAGAAGAATTTGCTATTCGTTCAAGTTCATTTCTATCAATATTTGTAAAGGCCATAATAGAAAAAGTTACAGTAGTCCGTAAATCTTCTGTAATATTCATAGGATCCGAGCGGATAGCAATAAAATTTCGGCCGTTTTCATAACCAGTAGCTTTTACGTTCCAGTCGCCGTGTACAGGAATTGATACGCCTAATAAGGTACTAAAAAGTCTTGTTTCAGATTCATTTTCGTCAATGAACCAGGTATCATAAAGATCGTATTTCTGATTTACAGAAGAAACAGATTTGTTAGAATAAATGACAGAATAAAGAAAATAATCTTCAGGTTTTGTTTTTGTATATTCACAGTAATAATGCAAACCTTCACGCGCATGAATTTTCATATCAGCCATATTGCAGCCATAAATATAGTCCCAAAGAAATGCAGGCGTCCATTCGTCTTTTTTAGCTACACCACCGCGCATTTTGCAGGCCGTTTCAAATTCAGGAAAAACAAGATTTGGAGTTGAGCCGGCATAAAAGCGGCCCATAACCCACCAGGTACGATATTCTTTAGGATATTTTTCTTTTAGAGAGTTGCCGTAATCAATAACTTTTTGGTGTTCAATTTCATCAAGATTATAAAGATAAGATTTTACAATTAAATCCAAAAGTTCAATTTCATAATTAGGTTTTTGAGCAGAAAGATAAGAATCAAAATCTTTCAACTCCTGAGCAACAGTTTCCTTAGATTTTTCATAATCCCATTTTTGCGTCCAATGGTCAGAATAGCGTTCGTTTTCAAGAAATAAATCATATTGAGATTTAAATTCCTTTTTAGAAGGAAGTTTGCTTTTTTTATTAGCTGCAGATTGAGCAAAGGTACAGAAAGTCAAAAAAATTAAGAAACAAATAATACAAAACTTTTTCATAAATCACCTCGTGGGGATAAGTTTATTATTGCTATAAGTAAAATACCATTTTTAATAGTTTTGTTACAGTTATAGATTATTTATATAATCTGATATAGAAAAACAATATAAGAGTTATAGCTTTAATTTATAGCTAATGAAATATTTTTTTATTATAATCATTCAATAATAGGGAATTATAGGAGTATATAAATGAGAATCGAATCAAAATGTTTACATTCAGGTTATAAACCAGAAAATGGCGGACCAGGAACAATTCCAATCGTACAGAGTACAACTTACCGTTTTGACAGCTGCGATCACGTTGCAGCACTTTTTGATAAGCCAACAGAATACATGTATTCACGTTTTGCAAATCCAACTTGCGATGCAGTAGAAAAGAAAATTGCAGACTTGGAAGGTGGAGTTGGCTGTATGCTTACATCAAGCGGCCAGGCTGCTAGTCTTCTTTCAGTTTTGAATCTTTGTTCAGCAGGAGACAGCTTTATTGCTTCTTCAAGCATTTACGGCGGAACAATCAACCTCTTTGGATTTACACTTAAAAAGCTTGGCATAGAATGTATTTGGGTAGATGTAGATGCAAGTTACGAAGAAATTTGCAAGGCAATCAAACCAAATACAAAATGTATTTTTGGAGAAACAATTGCAAATCCGGCACTTACAGTATTTGATTTTGAAGTTTGGGCAAAAGCTGCACACGACAACAATCTTCCACTTATTATAGATAACACATTTGCAACACCAATTTTGTGCCGCCCGTTTGAGTTTGGCGCAGATATCGTAGTTCACTCAACAACAAAATATATGGACGGCCACGCAGTTCAGGGCGGCGGTTGTATCGTAGATTCAGGTAATTTCGACTGGGAAAAGGCCTACAAAGCAACAGGAAAATTTGCCGATATGGTTGAGCCAGACGAAAGCTATCACGGACTTCGCTACGTTGGCGATTTTGGCAAAGCAGCTTACATCGTTAAGGCTCGTACACAACTTATGCGCGACTTTGGTTGCTATCCGGCAGCACAGAGTGCTTTCTATTTGAACTTGGGCTTGGAAACACTTCCAGTTCGTATGCAGCGCTATTGTGAAAATGCCCGCAAAGTTGCAGAGTTCTTTAAAGCTTCAGATAAAATTGCAAAAGTAACATATCCAGGACTTCCAGGCGACAAGTATTACGAACGCGCACAAAAATATCTTCCAAACGGAACTTGCGGCGTAATTTCTATCAGTATAAAAGGTGGACGTGCCGCAGCTGTTCGCTTTATGGACGCTCTCAAACTTGCAATCGACGAAGTTCACGTTGCCGACATTCGTACTTGCGTTCTTCACCCGGCAAGTGCAACTCACCGCCAGCTTACAGACGAACAGCTTGTAGCAGCCGGAATTGACGGCGGAATGGTTCGCTTTAGCTGCGGTCTTGAAAATGTAGAAGACATTATCGAAGACATTAAACTTGGTCTTGCGGCTATTTAATAATCTGGGCGTAACCCGGCGCGCCTTTGGCGCGCCGGGTCGGGCTTCTCCAGGTTACGCTACCGCTTCAGCCTCCTCAGGAACGGTAGTTTCGGCAGGCTCAACCACCGTTCCTTGCGGTGGCCGGCTTCGCCGCCTTTCGTATCCCTTACGCATTCTTGACCCACCAATCCAAGAAATCTTATAATTAACCTATGCCTTTACAACTTACCTGGACAGATTACCCCGAATCTTCCGACTCGCCAGATTTTTTAGATAATAAAAATATACAGCCGCCGCTCCCCAATGTTGCAAAACATCTTTTTATAGAAGGCGACAATTACCCGGTTTTACAAAAACTGGCCGCAAAATACACCGGCAAAATAAATCTTATTTATATCGACCCGCCATACAATACCGGAAACGACTTTACCTACAAAGACCATTTTGCTTTTGGCGCAGACAGGCATTCTGCGTGGCTCAGTTTTATGCAGCGCCGCCTTATAGCAGCGCGTCCGCTTTTAGCACAAACAGGCTGCATTTTCATCGCAATAGACCAAAGCGAACTTTACACATTAAAACTTCTTTGCGACCAGATTTTTGGCGAAGAAAATTTTGTGAACGATTTTATGTGGCTTCATGGAAAAGGAAAAAAAGATAAATGGTCGCGCACACTTCAACAACACACACTTTGCTATGCGCGCAATAAACGAAACTTGCCGGCTTTTCGGGAGATTCAAGAAACTTGCTGGGCAACAAAAAATCCAGATAACGATCCGCGCGGCAACTGGTTTTCGGGAAGCATTTCATTTACAGAAACGCGTTCAAATCCAAATCACAAAAATTATTATTCAATAACTTCTCCAGGCGGCAAAGTTTGGACTCGACAATGGCAAAAAACTCAAGCCGAAATGGAACAGTTAATCGCTGATAATCGCATTTTTTGGGGAACTGCACCTTTGTACGATAAAGTTCCTCGCGTAAAAATTTTTAATCAAGACACAACCCAAGTAATTCCACATAATATAATAGAAGAAGTTGAATCAACTCGCGCGGCGCAAAATCATTTAGACCAGCTTTTAGGCACAAAAGGAGCCTTTGATAATCCAAAACCTGTGAGTCTTATAAAGCATTTGATTGAAATTACCTGCCAGCCAGCAAACGCACTTATTCTCGACTTTTTTGCCGGAAGCGGCACAACCTTTGAAGCGGTTTGCGAACTCAATCAGATTGATGAGGGGAGCCGCTGCTGTATTCTTGTGCAAAAAAAAGAACCTGTGCGAACTCAAAAAAATAGTACACAGGCTCCTTTTAATACAATTTCTGATTTGTGCTGGGAACGCTGCCGCCGCACAGCAAAGTTGTACGGCACAGAAATTTCCCACCATTTTTTTGATTGTTAGCCAAACAGGCGGCGGCATTCAAGGTAAAAGCGTTTTTCGTCTGCTTCGCCCATACTAAAGCTCTTGCGAGGAAGCGGGCCGCGTCCGTTAATTGTTTTAAAGAAACTGTCTTTTGCAATTGGTGGAAGTAAAATTCCAACGGCGTTTTCGCGCTCGCCAAGTTTAAGCGTTTCTTCGCTGCCGTGAATGTAGTCAATTTCAGGTTTTGCAGCGCTTTCTGATTTTTTCAAAAATTCATCAATTTCCGGTTGAAGTCTTGCAACAGCAAGTTCTTTGATTTGTGTTTTCAAAAGAACATATTTTTGTTCGCTGTTTCCTTTTTCGCGGAAAGCAAATCCAAAATCAGCTTGCGAAGCCTTTACAGCCTTTTCAAGTTCGTTTGCATTTGCAACTTCGCTTGCTTTTCCGCCAAGTTTTTCTTCAAGGTTCAAAATCAAACCTTTTACATCACAATCAAAAATTACTCTGTGAATTGGCTCAAAAGTAAGGCCTGTATCATAAATATTTACAATTTCAACAAGAGCGTAGCGAACAGCACAATTTTTCAATGCAGTTTCATCAGCGCCACTTGCAATCAATTTTTCTTTATGTTCGTCCCAAACAGCTTTTGCGGTTGCAAGCGAGTGATTTCCATCTCCAACTGCAAAAAGGAAAGTTGAACCGTCTGCTGCGCGGTTTTTATCGGCAATTTCACAAACGGCTTTTGTAACCGCTTCAATTTCAGAATCACTTTCTACAGCCCAGCCTGTAATTGAGCCGCCGTTGCACATAAGATTTCCGTTGTAAACCGGAGTTTTTGCTTTTACGGCTTTTCCTGTTCCGCCAACAAGAATATCATCTTTGTCATTTACAAGAAGCATAATGTGCGGCAATTCAAGTGGAGCACCGCGGCGAATTTCCATTCTCGGTGGAATGCGTTCAACAATTGTAGCTTCTGTTGCGCGGATATTTGCCTTGCTAAACGGTTTCCATTCATAAGTTTCCAAATCAATCTGCGCAATAAGGCCTTTTCTTGTGCGGCCAAATGCAGTTTTTCTTTCTATATAAATCATACTCTTGCGAGGTGAATCAAAAATACCGCTTTCAAGATATTCGTTCATTGTTTTTCTGATTTTTTCAATGCGTTCAGGTTTATCTGATGAATTCAAATAAACTTCCGGCAAAATCAGATTTAGTGTGGAAGGTTTTCCTGCTGCTGCAGCTTCGGCTTTTTTCCAATAATCTAAATCTTGAGTGTACTGGTCGCAGGCAATTACAGACCAGCTCGAAACATCAATGTTTTTTGGCAAAAGGATTTCCGGCACGCGGATTCCAAAATCTTCAATCTTTTTCATAAATGCAAGTATACAGTTTGACTTTGATTTATGCTATAATATTTTAGTTCGGAATAGGTAAAATGACTTTTTCTGGTTCGTTTGAACAAAAGCAGGTTCAAAAACAGGTTCAGCGTCTCTCGCAGGTTCAAATAACCGCGTTGAATTATCTTTCAATGGGTAATTCTGATTTGCGTGATGAAATTTATCGCGCGGTAAGTGATAATCCGGCTTTGGAACTTGTTCGCGATGTAGAAGAAAATCAAAATTCTGCTCTTTCTGAACGGGCTTCTGAGCGCGACCTTACTTTTGGGCAAAAAAATGATTATTTGGTTTCGCGGAGCCGCACGATTGATTCAGATAAATTTCAGCAGATTCTTGAAAATCAGGAATCTTATGGCGAATCTTTGCAAGAGCATTTGCTTCATCAACTTAACGCAATGAAGCTTTCTGAAAAAGAAACGGAGCTTTGCCGCCGGCTTATTTATAATCTCGATAAAAATGGTTTTTACGGTTCTATGCTTGCGCCGCAAACTTTTTTGCCGGGAAAGAATCCGGCGGCCGAACACGAACTTTTGGAACGCTGCTTAAAAATTGTGCAGTCGCTCGACCCGGTTGGAACTTGCTGTAAAACTCCAGAAGAAAGCCTTTTTGTTCAGGCGCAGCTTGCCGAAGAATCAAACGAGCTTGCTTTATTTATTCTCGACGGTCATCTTGATTTTTTGAATCCGCCGGAACCCGCAAAAATTTGTGCAAAACTTTTTGATTTTCAGCAGGAGCGGCGCAAAAAGGCGTTTGCTTCTGAAATTATCCTAGATAAATTAGAAATAAATCAGAAAACCTGCGCCGCCGCCCTAAAATTCATTCTTTCTTTAAATCCTCATCCGGCGCAAGGTTATACGAGCAGCGCTGGTGTTGACACCGGCCGCCCTGATGTTGTTTTGATTGTTACAAAAGAGCCTGGTGCTTCTGTTGATGATTATAGTCGCGGAATTGTTTCTGGAAATTCTGATTTTCATTTTCAAATTAAATATGCTTCGGGAAGTCTTCCTGAAATTCGTATTTCGCCTGATTTTTTAATGGACAAAGAAAATGTTTCAAAAGCTCAGGCTTTTATAAATTCTCTAAAATTCCGCGAATCCAGCATTGTTTTGCAAGGTTGTGCCATTGTGCACGCGCAAAAAGTTTTTTTTGCTAAAGGACCCGGACATTTAACTGTTCTTACTCGGCGTAAAATTGCGCAGGAACTTAAAATTCATGAATCAACTGTTTCGAGAATGACGGCAAAAAACAGCAGCAAATATATTCAAACTGAATGGGGGCTTTTTCCGGCTCATTATTTTTTTACTTCGGGAGTTTCCAGCAACGACGGTCAGCGAAAAATTTCTTCTGATAGAATTAAACAAAAAATTCAGGCGATTCTTAGCCGCCCGGAAAATGAAAATCTTTCTGATAATCAACTTTGTGAAATTTTAAATCAAAAAGGTGCAAAAATTGCGCGCCGCACGGTTGCAAAATATCGTGCTCAGCTTGGCTTAAAAAATTCTTATAAAAGATGATTTTTTTGATTATTTGATTCTTTTTAATTTTTGATTTTTTTGGCAAAAAAAAAGCCCGGTTCAAGTTTTTACACTCAAGCCGGACAAATCCTCCTTCTAATAATTTTCAGCTTTATTTTTGCTGAACCTTATCTTTTTCCTTTTTAATTTTGTTGTCGAGAACGTCCATCATCTTGTTTAAAGCTGCTCCAAAATCAAAATCTTCGCCAGAAACGTGAGCAGAAGTTCCCCATTTAAAGTTTACTGTTGTATCGAAGACAAAGGTTTTGTCGTGTTTGATTTTCATAAGCAAATCTACAATTAAGTCATCTCCATAAGCAATACGCTTAAGTTTTGAATCAATCATATCTGACTGCTTTTGTCCGAGTGTAAAACCTACTGCATTAATTGATGGTGTCATAGTTTGTCTCCTTAGAAGTAAAGCTGATTTACTTCGACTTTATTTGATGTAATATCTGTATACGCAGACAGATGATTACTCATCAATTAATATGCTATCACGGGTTTGGTGAAAAAACAAATTCAGATTTACAAAATTTAGATTCGGTATTGCTAAAATATCTTAAACTGTGTATAGTAAACTTATGGCGGATAAGAAATTCACTGTGTTGGATTTGCTCGACCTCGAACTTTCAGGCCACGATGCGCTTGATTTAAAGTGTATAGCCGGTCGCCGCGGATTACCACGGGCAATTACAGTTCCTGAATTAAACAGACCGGGACTTGCTCTTTCTGGCTTTTATGAATCCTTTGCCAGTAACCGTGTTCAACTTTTTGGACGTGGCGAAACGGCTTATCTTCAAAAACTTCATAAAGAAAAAAATACTGATTCTATTCGCAATTTTTTCCGCTCGCAAATGCCTTGTTGCATTTTTACTTATAATCTTGAGCCAACTGAAGATTTTCGGCAGGTTGCAGAAGAAAGTTATTGTCCGCTGCTTCAAACAAGCCTTACTTCAACTGAATTTTCAAACCGAATTCTTCGTGTTTTTGCAAATCAGTTTGCTCCGCGCCAAACTTTGCACGGCGTTTTGGTAGAAGTTTATGGTATTGGAATTTTGCTTTCGGGACATTCTGGCGTTGGTAAAAGTGAAACTGCTCTTGAACTTGTAGAGCGCGGACATCGTCTTGTAGCTGATGATATTATTGAGATTCGTTGTGTAAATGGTAATATTATTCTTGGGCGCGGTGCGAATACTGTTATTAGTCACCATATGGAGATTCGCGGGCTTGGAATCATAAATATTTCTCAGCTTTATGGTGTTGGTGCCATTAGAAATCAAAAGGAAGTTCAGCTAATTGTTCAGCTTGAAGACTGGAATTCTTCAAAGGCTTACGACAGACTTGGTACAGAACAGAATTACCAGGAGCTTTTGGGTGTAAAAGTTCCAGTAATTGAAATTCCTGTTCGTCCAGGCCGAAACCTTCCAATTATTATTGAGGCAGCCGCTATGAACGAGCGTCTTAAAAATATGGGTTATAACTCCGCAAAAGACTTTAATCAGAATGTTCTTAAGTGGATTGAAACAGGAGAAGCGCAATCCGTTTATAACGGTAATGACGATTCTTACTAAAATAGTAAAACAGGCAGAGAAGCTGCCAAGGAAAATGATATGATAGAGAAGATTTTAACAGTTCAAAACAGAGCCGGAATTCACGCAAGGCCTGCAGCAATCATCGCACAAACTTCAAATAAGTTTGAAAGCGAGATTACTCTTACCAGAGATGGTGCAACTGTAAACGCTAAATCTATTATGGGCGTTATTGCAATGGGAGCTGGTTATAATACTCAGCTTACAATGCAGGTTGTTGGCCCAGATGAATCAGAAGCAGCTTCTGTTATTGAAGAACTTTTTAATAGCCGATTTGAAGAAGACTAAACTGCTGCAATTAAATTATTGTAAGGAGAACGAATGAAGGGCATAACAGATCGGCAAAAAGAAGTTTTAAATTTTATTTCGTCTTATACTGAAGAGAACTCTTATCCGCCAACTGTTCGTGATATTAGCGACCATTTTGAAATTTCAATTCGTGCGGTGCAAGATCATATTACGGCGCTTCAGAAAAAAGGCTTTTTGTCGCAAAGTCAAAAAAGAGCGCGTTCAATTAGAGTTCTTTCTGATTTTAGAGAAAAAGAGCCGGAGCCTTATATTGGAAAAGTTCCTTTGCTTGGAACTGTTGCTGCGGGAAAGCCTCTTTTGAGCGAAGAAAATCTTGACGGTTATTTGAATTTAACAGAACCTTTTGTTCGTCCTGGAAAAAGTTATTTTGCGTTGCGTGTTCGCGGCCAAAGTATGATTAATGCCGGCATTTTAGACGGAGATCTTGCTGTTGTTGAACAGGCTTCTACCGCAGTTGACGGTCAGATTATTGTTGCAGTTATTGATGATGCAATCACACTTAAGCGTTATTTTAAAGAAACCGGCAGAATCCGGCTGCAACCAGAAAATCCTGAATTTCAGGCAATTTACTGTACAGATGTTCGCATTGTAGGCATTCTTTCTAATATTGTAAGAACTTATTGATTTTGATTTTTTGAGTAAAGTGTATGGCAAAAACAAGTCCTATTTATCTTTACACTGGTCCTGAATTTGGAAAACGAAATGATGCAGTTGAAGCGATTCGCGCTGCGCATAAAAAACAGTTCGGTGTAATTGATGAACATTCTTTTTATCTTCTCGAAACTCCGCTAAGCCAGGTTATGACAATTTTGCAAAGCGGAACGCTTTTTTCAGACGGTGTTTTTATTGTTTGCCGCAATGCTGAACTCATCAAAAAGAAAGAAGATATTCTTATGATTTCTGAATGGCTCGAAAATCCAGAGCCTTCTGCGGTTTTGATTTTAGTTTCAGACGAAATTTCAGTTGATTCAAAACTCGAAAAACTTGTGCCAACTGCAAACAGAAAAAAGTTCTGGGAAATGTTTGAAAGCGACAAATTGCCGTGGGTAATGAACTTTTTTAGCAAAAACGGTTATAGAATCAGCCAGTCTGCAGCGCAACTTATTCTTGAGCTTGTTGAAAATAATACGCAGGCTTTGGCAGCTGAATGTTCTCGATTTTTTCTGCTTTTTCCGAAAGAGCATGAAATTACAGAAGACGATATTGATTCTGTTTTAACTCATAATCGCGAAGAAACTGCTTTTACTTTGTTTCGCGAGCTTGCAAATCCTGGCGATTCTGCTTCTACGCGTTTTGAAAAAGGCCTTCAAATTCTTCAGAAAATCCGTTTGTCAAAAGACAATTCTTCTGTAATGATAATTGCGGGGCTTGCGTCTTGTTTTAGAAAACTTGAAGAATGGCACAAAAAAGGCGAGGCTGCAATTCCGCAGGCAATGTTGCAAAAACAGTATAGAAATGCGGCAAAGGTTTGGTCGCTCGGCCAGGCTGCGGCAATTTTAGCTGATTTAGCTTCAACCGATATGGAAATTCGTTCCGGCGGTACACAAATGGAGGATATTTTTCTTCAAAAGTTGCTTTATGAAATCGTTATGCGAAACGGAGCGCAGCTTTCTACTCTATCTCAAGGTTAGAAAGCAGACTTTTTAGAGCCTTTAATTCTTCGGCTGTAAAAGTTGAGCCTTTTCCCATTTTTTGATGATCTGGCGACCAGCTTCTTAAATCATATTTTGCAGGACGGCCGCCCCACGAAACAAGATTAAGCTCAAGATTCCAGCCGCCTTTTCCTTCGGCAACAGTTCCAAGATTCTTTACAATTTGAAAAGAAAATTCATCAGCCATAAAATCTCCACTTTTAGGGATAAATTCTGCTTTTTTAAGCAAATTAATCGATTTTTTTGTAACTTTTAGGTTACAATATGATTATCGTTGTAAGATTGGAAAAAGTAGAGTAAAATATATCTATAATGTTTTTTGTAGATACCTAAGTTTTAGGAATACTATGAATGTCATGAATGTGAGGTTAACATGAAGAAAGTTAGTTTAGTTCTTCTTTCACTTTCCACAATTATGTACTTTGTATCATGTGGTTCAAAACCTGCTGCTGATCAAAGTGCACCGGAAGCTCCAGAAACTGCAGTTGAAACAACGGTAGAGGATTCTACAGATTCTATTGCACAATTAATGGAAAAGGTTAATGATGCTAGAAAATCTGCCATTGAGGCTGGTGCTGATAAAAATTGCCCAGAGCAGATGAAAAAATTGGATAATCTGCTTGCTGGATTAAAAGATAGTAAAGATCCAAATGGTTCAGCTAAATCAATTATCGAAAAGTACAATTTGCTTGCAAATTACAGCAAAGCAAAAGAATCTAAAAAAGAAATTGATGATAACGGATTTGCTTCTTTAGCACCAAATAATTACGACAGCGGTATAAAAAATCTTGAAAAAGTAGAAAAGGTTTTGTCATCTAATCCTGATGAATTCCCAAAAACTGCTTTTGTTGATGCAGAAAATGCATACAAAGATTTTAATGCTGTTCTTAATGTTGCATACAAGAAAATTGCAAAAACAGAACGCGAAGCTGCAATGCAGGCTAAGAAAATGGCTGATAGTGTAAAAGCTGGTGTTGCCCGCAAGGCTGAATATAAAGAAGCTGCAGAGCTCATTCAGAATGGTGATACACTTTACTCTATGCAGAATTCAAAGAAAGCAACTGAAAAGTATAAGAGTGCAAATTCAAAATTTACCTATCTTTATCAGGATGTTTCAGAAAAACGCGCTGCTGCACAGGCTGCAATTGACGAAGCTAAAAAACGTGTAGCTGAAAGTGCTGAATTTGCAGAACAGGCTGACGTAAAGGCTCCAATTACAGAGAAAGTTGAAGGTATTGAAGACGAAGATGCAGTTCTTCTCGAAGCAGATAATTATGAGGCTCCAGAAAAAGCTGAAGCTAATATAGCTGAAGATATTAAAGATGAATATGAAGTGGAGGCTAAATAAGTATGAAAAAGATAGTATCAGTTTTATTCTTAACTGGGCTTGCTGCTTCAGTTTTTGCAGTAAGTTATAAAAACAACACCTTTCAGAAACTAGCTGATGAATATACTAAAAAGGCTGAGATTGCTCTTGATGCCGGCGAGTATAACGATGCAGTTGAGTATTCAAGAAAGGCTGAAGAAAATGCGGCGCTTTCTGAAGCTTATATCAGAATGATGATGGCTCGTGGCGAAGCTGAAACAAACATCAAGCTTGCAAAAAATCAGCTTGCCTGGGCAGAAAAAATTGATGCTCCAAATACTTTCCCAATGGCATATACATCTGCAAAAGATAACCTTGAGAA
>JAEEGL011444399.1_pt1 | contig 13829 bp, 9 predicted proteins | sample 9134231 | NCBI WGS metagenome assembly JAEEGL01 (sample SAMN16246548, study PRJNA631951) | gut metagenome | biome: gut microbiome; feature: rumen; material: fiber-attached | host: Bos | place: Iran: Karaj | collected 2018-10
CAATGTAGTGGAGTTTCTTGAAAAAATAGAAAACGAGGAAATTGACAATATTGACTTCTTGGAACTGCGCGCGTGCGACGAAAGCTGTGCGGGTGGCATTCTCTGTGCCGGCAACCGCTTTTTAATTGCGGAAAGACAAAAAAAACGCGCCAAAGCCCGTCCGAAAATAGTAACGCCCGAAGAGAATAACCTGCTCAACTATAGAGAGTATCTCAAAGAAAACAACCACCTTTCCGAAGTGCTTCCCCGTTCTATGGACAAATTGGACGATGACATTGCCGTGGCCATGCGGAAAATGAAAAAGGTTTTTGAAATCAACAACGACCTTCCCCAAGTGGATTGCCGTATTTGTGGCTATCAAACGTGCAAAGCCCTCGCTGAAGCTGTCGTCAACAACGAGTCCGACATTAAACAATGTGTGTTTGTTCAGCGTATTCTGGAACAAACAGACAAAATGACGACTGCCGAAGCATTGGCATTAGGGAAGAAAGTATGGGGCGAAAGCAAACTGGACAAGTATTCCATTAAAAATCTCAATCTGGAATAAAATTTTTTTCAACAAGGCCATGTTTTGGCGGCGGCATGGAATCATTGCATCCGCAGCGGACAGTAATAATTATTAATGCAATAGAAAGCCATTTGTTCTTTTGCGTGCCAAAGGCACGACATCCTAGTAACCTCATATAAGCGGAACGAAGTGGAGCGCAGTATGAGGTGGCAACGACGCTGGTAACCAGCGTGCAGAATGCACGCTACTTTTTGGGGAGACCGCCATCGCACCGATTCCTTTCCCGAAGAGCACAGGGTTGTAGTGGATGAGCGATATTTCCTGCGTGATGACAGGTAGCGTGCTTTCAGCACGCCCGCACAATCCGCAGCTCACACCTCAGACTGCGGCCTGACGGCCTTGTCTGAGGTTACTACATCCACTACTACTCCACTCCTCAGACTGCGGTCTGACGACCTTGTCTGAGGTTACTAAAATTTCGTGCCTTTGGCACGATTAGATGATGTGCGTTTTTTTGACGTTTTTTTCATCAAGGCCATATTTTGTCGGACAGCCAAAACAAATTGCACGATTTGATTTATGTCCCCATATTACAGGCGGCGGCAGATGACAATAAAAAAAAGCACTCCCGAAAAAGTGCTTTTTTTGTGTAATATCGCTGCAAACGAGTTGCAGCGATAAAGTAGCGTATTATCTTACAACATTGAATTTCTTTGTTGTAGTACCATCATTGGTGATAATTTTAACGAAGTACATGCCGTTAGCATAATCAGCAACATTTACCTTAACATTGGTACCATTGCCATTGATTGTGGCAACCTTTGCACCTGTCAAGCTATAGATTTCAACCATGTTGATTTCAGAAGAAGCAGTCACATTCAAAACGGTATTTGCTGGGTTTGGATAAATATTAACACCAGTGGCAACGTTTTCAGAAATGCCGGTGGCATCCTCAATGGTAACGTTATCGATTAACATCTGTGCACCGTTTGTACCATAGTAGTTGAATTTAATCTTCACATTTGATTGTCCTGCTAAAGAAGCAATGTTAACAGCGGCTTGCGTTACCTCGTAATTTCCAAATTCAGGTTGGTCATTTCTCATATCATAAACTGGAGTGGTAGAGAAAGTATTCCCGCCATCTGTACTAACATAAATCAACAAATTATATTGTTCCTCTGGATCATCATTAGTAACATACCTATAACTTGCCATGAAATCGAAGGTGAGTCTTAAATCACGACCGCTGTAGTTAGAGAAATCAAACAACGGAGTAATCAAATCTTCATCCTGGAGATCTTCAGCATAAGTGCAGGAAGCCCAAGTATCACCTGTCATTTCATAAGAAGTCCAAGTTTCTGCATTCGTACTTTCAACAGTCCAGCAAACAGGAGGGAATGTTCCATCGAAAGTTTCTGTCCAAGAAAGTTGGTTGATAGCGATAGCGCAATCAACAGCTGAACCGGCTAAAGTAACGGTAGCAGAAACTTCACCAGAGGTAAGTTCAACCGTACCCGTATGCGTACCTACTGCAGTTGGAGCATATTGTACATAAAGCGTACCTTCAGCGGCTGTTAAAGTAGCTGTTTGTGCGAAAGTGGCACCATCGAATGAAACTGCGAATGGAGCTGTGGTGGTTGCCGTAATAGGTTCGGTCAATTTAACACTCATAATAGCAACTGTTTCTTCCTTAGTCGTATTAATTCGAACCCAATCAAAATTGATGTCAGTAGGATTAGCCATGATTTCAGGTTCAGCTGCGGCAATCGTAAAGTTATCAATAATGAGATAGTTGTCGTAGAAATTCCAAGAATCCCCATCGAAATACCACCCCATTTCTGTTACTTCAACGGCAACATATTTTGTCCCGGCAGGAAGTAATTGAACATATTGTGCGAAGCCAGTAATATCATAGTCGATTGTAACTTCACTCCAAGTGAATGAATCCTCATCCATATCAGTAGAAGAATAACCCACACGGAAAACATCTTCGCAATCGTAAGTTGCAGCAGGAAGAAGCGTTATATAATCGAAAGAGAGTTTCATTTCCTCTTCGTTCGGTTCAATCAAAGGAGTAATCAGCATAGCCCCTTCTTCTCCGAATGCCAATACATAGTCATCACTTCCTTCTTCCATTGTTCCCGTAAAGAAACTCTCTTCATCAATGTATGTCCAGCAAAGAGGAATTTCTTCACCAAATTCTTCTGTATAGGTAAGTTCTCCTATTGTACCCGTACAATCGTACCCAGTACCTTTTACAAACACTTCATTAGAAAGTTCACCAGAGGTAAGTGTAATTGTTGCAGAGAAGTCACCTTCGGCAACAGGAGCGAATTTAACATATAAATTGCCGCCTTCTACCGCCAAAGAAGCAGTAACATCGTATATTGAATCATCCACAGAAATTGCAAATGGAGCAGTTACACCGGCTGCAATGTTATTTTCAAGCATAACTCCCACTACATTCACTAATTCTGTTTTTTCATCGCCCAAATAAACAACACCAAAATCAATAGTATCCACATTTACACGGATTCCAGAAGTTGCTTCATTAACAGCGAAATCATCTACATATAAATAATATTGCCAATCTGCCGTATAATAAACAGCTGCATATTTGGCATTCGCAGGGATAGTCATGTAATAAGGATTGAACTCCGTAGAAGCAGTATATTCTTCGCTCCAAGTGAAAGCATCCACATCATTGGTTGTGGTAGAGTATCCTATGCGGAAAGTTTCCGTGCCGTATGAAGCATAAGCTTTAGCGATAAATGAAACTTCCATATCGGCTGTCCCGTCATAAACGAGTTCAGGAGAAATCATATATTGACCAGCAGAATCTGTTCTGCTATATGAGCTAAAACGGATAACATAATTGTCGCCACTCTCATTATAATTAATAATCGTGTTTACATCCGGATCCTCGTCAGCATAAACAAAAGTGTAGCACATTGGAAGTTCTCCCTCATAATTGTCAAAGGTTTCGGTGAAAGGAACGGTTCCGTTCGTAGAACAATCGATAGCCGTACCTGTTAAGGTGATGGTATAGTCTTCAGCGCCATCGCTTGCCAAAACCACCGTACCATTATCCGTTCCTTCAGCAGTTGGAGAAAAACGAACATATAATGTTCCACCTGCAGCAGGGATTGTGGCTGTAGAAGCATAAGTTGTATTATCGGCAGACACTTCGTATGGAGCAGTCGTCGTCGCAGTAATATTATTCGTAATATTGTAAGAAGTAACAGCAACTTGTTTCACATTGCTATTTCCCAACAAAACAGTGCCAAAATCCAAAGTGGCAGGATTGGCTACAATCGTAGGATCTGTAGGTTGTTCAAAAATTTCCACATCGTCTATATTGATATAGAACGCATCTGTACAGTCGAAATGGCGGAAAGCGATGTAAACGGTTTGTCCAGTATAACTTGACAAGTCAACCGTTTTCTGTTTCCATGCACCTTGAACACGTTGACCGCCGTTGGCGTCCAAATCTTCCTCATAGAGAAGTGTAAAGTTTGCCGGATCAGTCCCCGTGGTAGAGATGTACACTCCATAGTGTTCAGTAGGATAACTGGCATCTTGAGCGCAAACCCAAAACGTCAACGTAGAGTTGGAAGTCAGGTTTGTGGCAGGAGTAATCAACCAGTTGTCTGGAGTAAGAGCGCCGGCATTATTGTCGTAAGACTGGGAAGTGGCACAATCTGTACTAGCATCATGCCCAGGCATTGCCATACAACTCCACCCATATCCATCCCCATCGGCATCAATAGTAGTCCACGTTTCCGGGATGCCGTTTTCAAAATCTTCACTCAGAAGACTCTGCGCTTGCATTGCCACCATAGCAAACAGCGCAAACATCAATGTAAATAACTTTTTCATAATAAAAAAATTGGTTAATAAATAATTGGTTATAAGTGATTTATATTTCTAATAATTATTTTTTGTAAAAAAAATACACTAATACATTTCATTGGCAAAAATAGCAATTTTATTTCATATTTATCCCACTTTTTACAAAAAAATATGTTAAAATATAAATATGCTATCTGCCAAGGAATATTTGACAATAAGTCTAACCAAAGTCGTTTCAACCATCAGCACACACAATCCGCAGTTTCACACCCAGCCTGCAGCCTGACAGCCTTGTCTGAGGTTACTGGAATTTCGTACCTTTGGCACGATGCATGAGGCGCTTTTTTTAATCAAGGACATAAGTTTAGCAACAGAAGGTAATGATGATTTATAAGGGACGATTTTTCATTTGCAAAATTAACGGTAATCATTCCAATTAAATTTGTAATTTTGCAAGTCAAAAAAAAATAGGAATATGTATCAGAAAGAATTCATGTTGGAAGCAATTGCTCTATCAAAATTATGTTTAAAGAGCGGCAAGGGCGGTCCCTTTGGGGCAGTAGTGGTAAAAGACGGGAAAATTGTCGGACGTGGGAGCAACCACGTTACCATCAACAACGACCCAACAGCACATGCCGAAGTAATGGCTATCCGCGATGCTTGCAAGAATCTAAATACCTTTCAATTAACAGGTTGCGAAATATATACGAGTTGTGAACCCTGTCCAATGTGTTTGGGCGCTATTTATTGGGCACGCCCCGACAGAATCTATTACGCCGCGAACAAAGACGATGCCGCCGATGCCGGCTTCGACGACTCCTTCATATACGAAGAAATTGCGCTCCCCCATCTCGAGCGAAAAATACCTGCCATTCAAGAAGACAGGGAGCCTGCCACAGAAACTTTCAAACTTTGGAAAGAGAATACCCAGAAGATCGAGTATTAGAGAGGAAAGGATGAAGGGAGAAAGAGATTAGGAGGAAGTGAGGAAGTGAGGAAGTGTGTTTAGGACGTGGTAATCATTTTTCAAAAAAACAAATTATTCCTTTTTTTCTCCGAAAAAAGAAAAACGGCATCGTTAAAATGCTTGAGTTTCAACCATAAAATCAAAGATTAATTTCTCTCTGAACAAAATTATATTATTGGTAAACAAATAATTAGATTATACAAAAAAAATGTATCGCATTTAGTACGCACAAATAAAAAAAATTGTATTTTTGCGGTCTCAAAGATTGTCCAATGGTGTAACGGTAGCACTACAGTTTTTGGTACTGTCTGTCTAGGTTCGAATCCTGGTTGGACAACAAACTCTCACTAACTTGACTTGGTGGGAGTTTTTTGTAGGGTTGAAAGATGCGGGGTACAATCCCCGTTTTTTATTGTAAATTAGAAAATTAATATTAAAATTAAACATAAAAAAATGGAAGAACGCTTAAATTTAATTGAAACCTTTGCGGAATTCAAAGACTTCAAAAATATTGACAGAAAGAGTCTTATGCGCATTTTGGAAGATATTTTCACTTCGGTATTGCAAAAAAAATACGGTCCCGATGCCAATTTCAATGTCATCTGTAACGTAGATCGCGGAGATTTGGAGATCCAACACTTTCGCGTTATCGTTGAAGACGGCGAAGTGGAGAACGAGAACACACAAATTGCCTTATCGGAAGCCATCAAGATTGAACCCGATTTTGAAGTGGGAGAAGAGGTGATGGAAAACATCCACATGCAAGATTTTGCCCGTCGTGAAATCTTGTCCCTTCGTCAAAGCCTGATTTCAAAAGTGATGGATTACGAAAGAGATATCGTTTTCAAGAAATACGAGCCACGCATCGGAGAACTTATTACGGGTGAAGTGAGTCAGGTATGGAGAAAAGAGATTTTGGTTCTTGACGAAGAGGGCGTTGAATTGATTCTTCCCAAATCGGAGCAAATTCCTGCCGACCATTATAAAAAAGGGGACAGCTTAACCGCCGTAGTTGAGAAGGTGGAAATGTTATCAACCACCCCTCGTATCACTATTTCACGTACTTCTCCCCGTTTCTTGGAAGCACTGATGGAGGCCGAAATCCCTGAAGTGGATGATGGCTTGATTATCATTAAAAATGTAGTTCGCCAACCGGGAGAAAGAGCAAAAGTGCTGGTTGAATCTTATGACGACAGAATTGATCCGGTAGGTGCGTGTGTCGGACTCAAAGGAAGCCGCATTCACAGCATCATCCGCGAACTAAGGAATGAAAACATCGACGTTATCAACTACACTACCAATCCACAACTTTTGATAACCAGAGCTTTAAGTCCCGCCAAAATCACTTCTATTGAGCTTGACAACGAAAACAAAACCGCCAATGTATTCATGAAACCCGATCAGGTTTCGCTGGCTATAGGTAAAGGGGGTGCTAACATCAAGTTGGCAGGGAAACTTTCCGGATACGAAATTGATGTGTTTAGAGACGACCTTGACAGTGAAGAAGATGTCGATTTGAACGAATTCACTGACGTGTTCGATCAATGGGTTATTGATGAATTCAAGAAAATCGGATGCGACACCGCGAAGAGTGTGCTCAAAGTTCCTCGCGAAGAACTGATTCAACGTACTGACTTAGAAGAAGAAACAGTTGACGAATTAATCGCCGCAGTCAAAGAAGAACTTGAAATTGAAGACTAATTCATTCTTTAAAACCACAAACTATTTCAGAAATTAATCAAAAAAAATAATATGGTCGAGAAAAAGAAAATACGATTAGGCGCTGCAGCACGTGAGTTCAATGTCGGGCAAAGTACCATCGTTGAATTTCTCCAAAAAAAAGGGCATCCTATCGACGATAGCGGAAACGCCAAGTTGACAGACGAGATGTACGAAATTTTAGTGAAAAATTTCGGTGATGAGAAGAAGGAAAAAGAGGAGGTGCAAAAATTAAATATGGATTTCTCCAACAAGTCCGCCACTTCTGCCAAGACAGAAGAAGAACCTGTAGAAGAGGAACCCGTGGAAGAGCTTTTAATCAAAAACACAACTCTCATTGAAAATGAGCATATTGTCACTTCCATCAACAAACCTAAAATAGTCGGTAAAATTGATTTGGAAGCACAATCCTCGAAGAGAAAAACAGTTTCTAAAGAAAAAGAAACCACGGAAACAAAAGAAGAAGAGAGTGCACCAGCCGAACAAGTTGACAAGACAACCGTCACGGAGGTTGCAACAGCCACTTCTTCCGAAACTGAAAGCAAACAGGAAACCACTCCGGAACCTGCCAAGGAAAAGCCCGCTCCTGAACACATCGGCATCGTTGTGGAAAAGAGTGAAGGCCCTAAAATATTGCGTACCATTGATTTGGAAGCCGCCGGCAAACCCAAACACGTGGAACAGTCCCAACCTGCTGCGGAACCTGTAACCGAAAAACCACAAGAGGCAGAGGAACCTATAGAGGAAAAAGAGATAACCACGCCCGCCCACCCCGAACCGGAACGCATAGAAGTGAAGGTGGAAGCCCTCACCGGGCCCAAAGTTTTAGGCAAAATAGAACTTCCTGTTGAGCATAAATCCGTAAAAAACAACGAGAAAAAAGATGCCAACAAAAAAGAGGTGGCGAATCCTAAAAAAGCAGAACGAAAAGGGGAAAAACGGAAGAGAACCTACACACAAAACACCGCCAAACCCGTTAATAAAAACAATAACGAGAACAATGCGGCTAAAAAAGTGGAAAAAGTAGAGATTTCCCAAGAAGATATCGACCGCCAAATTAAAGAAACACAACTTCGTATGGCACCCCACGGCAAATCAGCCGGCTCCAAGCACAAACGGGACAAACGCCAACAACGGCAGGCAGAACATTTGGAACAAGAACGTCAAGAACTCGAACAACAAAAAATATTAAAAGTTACCGAATTTATTACAGCCAACGAATTGGCTACTTTGATGAATGTTCCTGTCAATCAAATTATTAAGACTTGTATGGATGTCGGGTTATTCGTTGCCATCAATCAACGATTAGGTGCCGAAACCATTGCCTTGCTGACAGAAGAGTTCGGATACCAAGTTGAATTTGTGAATATCGACGATGAGCATGCAGAACATGCAGAACAAGATGCTCCGGAAGATTTGCAACCACGTCATCCTATTATTACCGTAATGGGGCACGTTGACCACGGTAAAACCTCTTTGTTGGACTACATACGCAAGTCTAACGTCATTGCAGGCGAAGCAGGCGGTATCACACAGCATATTGGTGCTTACGAAGTGCAACTCGCCGACGGGAGAAAAATCACTTTCTTGGATACCCCCGGCCACGAAGCATTTACAGCAATGCGTGCCCGTGGTGCGAAAATCACAGACGTTTGTATTATTGTAATTGCGGCCGACGATGCCATCATGCCTCAAACGGTGGAAGCCATCAATCACGCCCAAGCAGCTGGTGTGCCAATGGTGTTTGCCATCACCAAAATTGACAAACCACAAGCCAATCCCGACAAGATTCGTGAAGGATTGGCCAACATGAACATTCTTGTAGAAGAATGGGGTGGAAAATACCAATGTCAAGAGATTGACGCAAAACATGGCACCAATGTCAATGAGTTATTGGAAAAGGTATTATTGGAAGCTGAACTTCTTGATTTAAAGGCTAATCCAAACAGATTAGGCATAGGTACGGTAATTGAATCCTCCTTGGATAAAGGAAAAGGATATGTTGCCAAATTGCTGGTACAAAACGGAACGCTCAAAGTTGGAGATCCTATTCAAGCAGGAAGTTTCTTTGGAAAAGTAAAGGCATTGTTCAATGAGCGTAACCAACGTGTTCAGTCGGTAGGACCCGCTTCTCCAGTACTGCTATTAGGTTTGAACGGAGCGCCACAAGCAGGCGACACGTTCAAAGTTTGTGAAAGCGAGCAAGATGCCAAGGCCATTGCCACCAAACGGGCAAGCCTTCTCCGCGAACAAGGATTGAGAACACAAGTTCACGTTACCTTGGACGAAATCGGACGCCGTATTGCCATCGGCGATTTCAAAGAGTTGAATGTCATTGTAAAAGGTGATGTGGACGGCTCTGTTGAAGCATTGGCAGATTCATTGATGAAACTGACCACAGAACAAGTTCAAGTGAATGTTATCCACAAATCGGTTGGTCAGGTTACAGAAAGCGACGTATTGTTGGCTTCTGCCTCGAATGCTATCATTGTCGCCTTCCAAGTACGCCCGTCCGTTGGCGCGCGCAAATTAGCTGAAAAAGAACAAATTGACCTCCGCACCTACTCTATTATCTACGATGCCATCAATGAAATTAAAGATGCTATCGAGTGCATGCTTACACCCAAAGTCCGCGAAAAGATTCTTTGCAACATTGAAATCCGCGAAGTTTTCAAAATCACCAAAGTGGGCAATGTGGCCGGATGCGTTGTTTTGGATGGAAAAATCCAACGCAATACCAAAATCCGCCTGATTCGCGATGGTATCGTTATATACACTGGCAAGTTAGGCTCTCTCCGTCGTTTCAAAGATGATGTGAAAGAAGTGGTTGCCGGTCAGGATTGCGGTTTGAATATTGAAAATTTCAACGATATTAAGGTGGGTGACATTATCGAGGGATATGAAGAGTATGAAGAAAAAGCAACATTGTAAAACGATTCTTTAAAGTAGGAGTCCTCAAAAATTCCTACTTTAAAGATAGATAAAAGATAAATCAAATGAATTCATATCCCGTATCAGCCGATAGTTATATCCCTCAAAAACAACCTATCGTATTGATTGACAATGTACTATTCTGTGACGACAATAAAACGGTTACAGACTATCACATTGCAGAGGATACACTTTTTGTTGAAAACGGGAGACTCCAAGCGGTGGGGTTAATGGAAAACATTGCACAATCGTGCGCCGCCCGTACGGGACTACGCAAAAAAATGGGAACCGACGGAAACCCTGTAAAAATTGGCGTTATCGGTGCAGTGAACCATTTTACTATACACCATTTGCCCGCTGTAGGCGACCATATCACCACAACCGTCACGGAGATTTCTGACTTTTACCCTGCTCTTTTGGTGAGTGCCGAAATCACCCTAAACGCTCAAACATTAGCTACTGCCGAAATGAAAGTTTTTGTTATTGAAAAAAATTAATGAAAGATTCTATACCAACTCTTACTGCCGAAAAAACTATTGATGTCCGTTTTAGTGAAGTGGATTCAATGGGTATTGTTTGGCATGGCTCCTACTCACTGTATTTTGAAGATGCGCGTGAGGCCTTTGGCGCAAAGTATCAATTAGAGTACCTTTATATGTTTAAGATGGGATTCTATGCGCCTTTGGTTGAACTGCACTTTAACTACAAAAAGCCCATCCGTTATCAGGATAAAATAAAGATAATCATCACTTTCCGTCCCACTGAGGCGGCCAAAATCATTTTCGATTACGAGATTTTTCATTTAGAGACCAACGAACTAATGGCCACAGGACATACCGTTCAAGTGTTTTTGGATACCAATTATCAATTAGTATGGGAAACTCCCCCGTTTTTTAATGAGTGGAAAAAACTAAATGGCTTATTATGAAAGTGTTGTATAATATAGGTGACTGTATCTTTTCTCCAATGGGGAGTACTACTTCTGAAAATGTGCAAGCATTGTCAGAAGGGCATTCTGCCTTAGCCTATTACGACGGCGCCTTCAATCTGCCAGAACCGTTTTTTGCCTCTTTGTTTGAAAAGAACCACATTGAGCACACTTTTGCTAACCGAGCAAAAGAAGCGTTCCGATACACAAGATTTGAAAAAATAGCCATTTTGGCAGCCGCCGGCGCCATCCAAAACGCCGACATAGACGCTTCCCGCAAAGAGGTACTTTTCATTTTATCTACGACCAAAGGGAATATTGAATTACTTGAAAATCAGGATGGTTTTGAAAAAGAACGTCTGTTTTTGTGGCGTTCTGCCCAGCTCATTGCACAATATTTCGGGAACCCCAACGAACCGTTGGTGGTAAGCAATGCCTGTATCTCCGGTTGCGCTGCCCAAATTGCCGCTGCCAGAGCCTTAACCAATCCCCAATATAAATATGCAGTAGTCATTGGGGCGGACGTACTGTCTAAATTCGTCATTTCAGGATTCCAATCATTCAAGGCGCTATCGCCAGAACTCTGCCATCCTTTTGATGCAGACCGAACCGGTTTGAATTTGGGCGAAGGGGCAGCTGCCATCGTCTATACCCACTTTGACAACCACCCAAAAGTAAATGCAAATACACTCTGCTTGCTTCGTGGGGCAATCTGTAATGATGCCAACCACATTTCAGGACCCTCGCGTACCGCAGAAGGACTTTTTGCTGCCATAGAAAAAACAATGCAAAACTTTGATAAAGAATCTATTGCTTTTATCAACGCCCACGGAACAGCCACACGCTACAACGATGATATGGAATCCATCGCTATTCAACGCGCCCAATTATCTGCTTGTCCTGTCAATAGTTTGAAAGGATATTATGGTCATGCCTTGGGGGCTGCAGGAGTTATTGAAGTTATCCTCTCTGCCCAAGCCCTCTTGCAAAACCGCATTTGGAAAACACGGGGCACCCAAAATACAGGTACAGCCTCCCCTATTCGGGTTCCCCTTCATGAAGAAAAGACCCTCAAAACAGCATTTTTAAAAATCATTTCAGGCTTCGGCGGCGGCAACGCAGCACTCCTTTTAGCACAGAAAGGAGGAATCCGATGAAAAATATACAACCTAAAATCCTCTCTTATAGCCGACTCACCAATCAGCAACTCATCCTTAATGGAGAAACCCTATTATCAAACAAAGAATTATCACCAAACGATTGGTTATCAAATATTTACAAATATATCAAGATGGACTATCCGAAATTTTTCAAAATGGATAGACTTTCAAAAGCGGGTATTTTGGCATCTGAAATTGCCATGAATCATCTCGCCCAAAATTCATCTGAAGTAAAAGATAATTGGGCAATTTGTTGTTTCAACCATGCGGCTTCCCTTGATGATGACCTCGCCTACCAAAAGACGATTGAACCAGATAACTTCTATCCAAGTCCATCGGTTTTTGTCTATACCCTTGCCAATATTGTAACCGGAGAGATCGCCATCAAATATAAAATAAAAGGAGAGACTTCATTTTATGTTTCCGAACAATTTTCTCCTACATTGTATATAGAGAGCGTACAAAATATTTTTAATGATAGTCCTGACATTGATTATATTATGGGAGGTTGGGTGGAATATCTTGAAAATCATTGCGATGTATTGATGATGATTGTAGCACGTGAATGCGACGGATCATCTTTGGATTTGAATGAGGAAAATTTAAAAAAATTAATATAAAATATTATGGAAGAATTAATTAACGAATTAAAAAAAGAAATTATTGAAGTACTCAATTTGGAAGGAATGACTCCTGAGGACATTGACGAGAATGCTCCATTATTTGGTGAAGGCTTGGGGTTGGATTCTATTGATGCCTTGGAACTCATTGTTTTAATGGAAAAGAACTATGGTATCAAATTAGCCAATGCTGCTGAAGGTCGTGAAATATTCAAGTCGGTGCGCGTGATGGCAGAATATGTGAAAGAACATAGAACCAAATAGATGAATAAAATTGCAGTAACTGGCATAGGCATTATCAGTGCATTAGGTTACGGTATTGAGGCAACGGCCAAGCGGATTCTTGCCGAACAAACAGGAATCGGGAGGATACGTTACCTGCAGACCAAACACCAACACCTTCCGGTAGGTGAAGTCCCATACAGTGATGCAGAGATGCGAAAAATATTGCACATCGGGGATGAGGTACTGATAACACGCACTTCACTCATGGGCAGAATGGCCTTAAAAGAAGCATTGCAATTTGCCTCTTTAACCACTGCTGTACCCTACAAAGTAGCTTTTGTATCAGGGACTACTGTAGGAGGGATGGAGCGCACAGAACAATACTATCGTGATTTTGTAAACAATGATAATCACAAAGAGTATATTGCCTTGCATAGTTGCGGTGCCAATACTGAAATGATTGCGGCGCAGTTTCCCCATCTTTTCCATACCACATCAACCATCTCCACAGCCTGTTCTTCCGCAGTGAATGCGATTATTGTTGGTGCCAATATGCTCAAAACAGGTCGCGCGGATATTGCCGTGGTAGGTGGTTCAGAATGTTTGAGCAAATTCCATCTGGATGGGTTTAACACTTTGATGATATTGGACAAACAACCATGCCGGCCGTTTGATAAATATCGTGAAGGACTGAATTTGGGTGAAGGCGCTGCCTATCTCGTGATGGAACGCGAGGAGATTGCAGCCCAGCGGGGCGTGAAACCACTTTGTTATCTATCGGGAAGCGGAAACCGCTGCGATGCTTTTCATCAAACAGCCTCTTCCCCTGAAGGAGAAGGTGCTTTTTTGGCAATGCAGGAGGCACTCAGAGATGCCCAACTGCAACCATCCGATATTAGTTATATCAACGCACATGGAA
>JAEEGL011517722.1_pt1 | contig 13829 bp, 11 predicted proteins | sample 9134231 | NCBI WGS metagenome assembly JAEEGL01 (sample SAMN16246548, study PRJNA631951) | gut metagenome | biome: gut microbiome; feature: rumen; material: fiber-attached | host: Bos | place: Iran: Karaj | collected 2018-10
ATCCTGCAATTTATATATTGGGAAGGAGACATACCATGAAGAAAATCACATCTCTCTTGCTTGCACTATGTATGCTGCTGGCGATCACTCCTGCTCTGGCTGAGGAAGGACCTGGCGGAAACTGGTATATGACCCTGGCGGATGTTACGCTTGGATATTTCCTTCTGAATGAAGACGGTTCTGCCGTTGTGAATATGATGGACGATGAAGACACAAAGGGAACCTGGGCGTGCAGCGAGAATATCGTGACCATCACCATTGACGGTCAGGACCTGAATTTTGCATATGACGGCGCTTCCCTTAGCACCGAAGAGTTTCCGATTGCATTGACGCGGGAAGAGGGAAAACTTTCCTTTGCGCAGCTCGATAGCTATATGGGCGGCGGGGAGAATACCCTGCCGGAAGGCATGACCGAACCTGAGATGATGTCCATTACCATGAATTTTCTGACTGAATATCAAAATATCATGGAAGCACAAACTGCAGGCATCGCTGGCGGCGCGGCTCCGTCTGGAAATGCTGAAGTGACAATCCTGAAGGAAAACTTCAAGATTGTAAAGAGCTACAGCGGCTATAATGGATTGTACATTGCCAAGATCCAGAACCAAATGGAATATCCCATGTTTGTGACTGAGGGCAGCATGCAGCTTACGAACAAGGACGGCAAGACCGTGGGTGAAGCCAAGTATATGTATCCTACCGGATCCGTGTATCTTGAGCCCGGTGAAATCACCTTTATTGCTATGGAAGCGGATCTGGAAGTGAACATCGAAGTTAACGTAGCAAAAAATATAGATGCAAAGTTTAATGACTATCGGAATACTGACTTTGCTGTGACTCTTGAGAATCCCACCTATGTCAAGGCAACTGACAAATATGACGATGATACCATGCGGGTGACCGTGATTAATAATTCCGATAAACCCCTGGCCGGGATCGAGGCAGTGCTCGTGCTGGAAGATGCTGAAGGCAACCTGCTGGGCATCTACACTGAATCCCTTTACCGCTATGAACTGGGACCGCACAGCTCCCTGACCATGGTTTCCGCAGTGGACAGAAACATCCGTGATTACTGCGCAGAGAACGGTATTGAGCCGACCACCGTGGAAGCTTTTGCCTGGGTTGAAAATACAGACTGGTAAATAATCTAAAGTATAGAAGATAAAAGAAATTGCCGTGCTCAATGTGAGTGCGGCAATTCTCGTCTCAACGAATTCAGCTTGCATAATATGCAGCTGGTTCAAATTATGAAGCAGTTCCTTGTGATACAGACTCTTTGGAGCCAATATATCGCTCGGTATTAGAAATAAAACAACACAGAGTGATAATCCCAGAACATGCGGCTTCAGTTGGCTGCGTGTTTTCAACTATGAGTTCAATGACAACAGTGCCAGCTCAATATACAATACACAAGCTGATGATGGAGGCATTTGCAGATCAGAAACCCCGATATAAACAAGACCAACTAATAGATAGGGGGTATATGAAGCATGGCACTATACAGGGATCCTACCGCGAACGCAGCAATCGGGTCAGTTGGCAGGGAATGGAAACAGATGGTGAAGCTTGCCTTGTTCCTGAGAAAGACAAACAGGGAACCTTCGGAGAAGGAGAGGATCCGCTTTACAGGGATCTACAGCCGGCTCCTGACAGACCCGATCGATGTGCTGGAAAAACTTGAGAAAGGAAGCTGAATCAAGAACAAGGCAATTACATTTAAGAGATCAGTATGAGGCATATGAGACAGCATATTGCGATACCGCATGGTACCTTATGGGCCATGCGCTTTTCGTTGTCGGAAAATGATTGGATATGTTTTGATAAAGATGCCTGGAAAGATTGACAAACCCATTAATTCCAGTTAAACTTGAATAGATTATTTCAAGTTCAATTTGAATCTGCTGTTTACCGACAGATAGACATGATACCCTGTAAACGGAAATGGGGGATGAGCAGTGTCAGAAATTAAAAGAACAAAAGAAATGATCGGGGAACGCATCAGAAAGGCAAGAAAAGTCAGAGGAATGAGCCAGGAGGAACTGGCCGAGAAGCTGGATGTCAGTTTTCAGGCTGTCAGTACCTGGGAACAGGGCAAATTCATTCCTGACTCAGAGCACCTTCCTTTGCTTGCAAAAGAGCTGAACCTTTCGCTGGATGCACTTTTTGCCGAAGAAGAGAAAGCCTGGGAACTGAAACCGGTCAATTATAATTTCAGCCATATGTTCACATTTGTAAAAGGAAGGGCACAGGTGCTTGGAATGCCGCAGACACTGGCTGTTCTGGAAATACTCAGAAAAGCGCATGGTGCCCAGCAGCGGGAGAGCAGTTATGGCTTTGAAACATCCTACATGGTCCATCCGCTGACAATGGCCTGTCATGCGCTGGCAATGAGCCTTAAGGAAGACGACATTATCGCTGCTTGCCTGGCCCATGATATGGTCGAGGACTCGGGCATTAAGCTGTCCGAACTGCCGGTAGGAGAACGGGTACGTGAAGTGGTCAGGCTGGTCTCATATAACACATATGATGAGTCACGTCCAGATCTGGATGATATCTATTTTGAAAACATCCGTAAGAATCCGCTGGCATGCCTGATCAAATGCCTTGACCGCTGCAATAACATGGCTGGGATGGCCGACTGCTTTACCAGGGAGCGGATGATCAGGTATACGATTCTTACGGACACGTATTATCCCGCTATCCTGGAAGCCATCAAGAAAGTACCTGAGTGGAACGATGCCTGGTGGCTGCTACGCTATCAGCTGATGACCATGACCGAGACCTTTAAGAGACTGCTGTAATAGAATGGAGAAAGAATATGGAATACGAAAAGTCCTGTGGTGCTGTCGTATACAAGATTCGGTACGGCAGAGTGTATTTCCTTGTTGAACATATGAAACTAGGACATATCTCGATCCCCAAAGGTCACATGGAGGACGATGAAACCGAAGAAGAAACCGCGGTCCGTGAGATCCGGGAAGAAACGAATCTGGAAGTAAAGCTGGACACTGTCTTCCGGCACGATGTCTGCTATTCGCCAAGAGAAGGAATCAATAAAAAGGTGATCTTCTTTGTCGCGGAAGCGGTCACGGAGGACCTAAAAAACCAGGAAAGTGAAGTATCGGATTTAGAGTGGCTGCCATATGATCAGGCGATAGAAGCAGTAACCTATGCAACAGACAAGGAAGTCTTAAGCCATGCGGCAGTATACCTCTATATGAAATATCCTGACCCATTTGGTCGTATTAGCCGCCGGAAACTGTATATGGGGAAGTGCGGGAATGGCGTGTTGTATCGTGAGCATGCTGCTGATATCCACAGTCATGTGATCTGGGGTGTGGATGACGGTTCGCAGACGGAAAATGAAACGATGGAACTGCTGACTCTCGCGCGGGAAGAAGGATTGCGTGTCGTATTTGCAACGCCGCATTACGGAATCGAAAACGGATATGCTCCGGATAAGATGACTGTCGGATCCAGGTATCAAAGTCTTTCTGAGTCTTTATTCTTTTCCTCTTTCGGCATAAAAGTCAAGCTTGGCAATGAATGGTACTGTTCAGATGAGATCGTTGACCGCATCAGGAGAGGCGAAGCCTATCCCATGAACGACACGGATTGGTATATGGTCGAGTTCCTTGAGTGGGGCGATACTACCGAGCCGGCAGATGTGATCCTGTCCCGCCTGAAAAAGATGAAGGATAACGGGATAAAAACGATCCTTGCGCATCCCGAGCGTTATAAGGCGATCCAGCATGACTGGGATCTCGCGAAGAGGATCTGCGATCTGGGCGTGCTTCTGCAGGTCAATGCCTACGATCTTTTCCTGAACAAAAAGGACGAGACCCGTAATCTGGCACAGTGGATGGCAAAGGAAGAGATGATCTCTTTCATCGGAAGCGATATGCATGGCAGAAAACGTCCTCCGAAGGTGAAGGAGGGTATCAATTGGCTGTATGAGAACGTTGACTATGAGTACGCGAATGCTATCGTCCGTGTCAATGCTGAAAAGTATCTTGGGGTCGAGAGGCTGCCTGTTTACTCTGTCGAAGGATCTCTTGGACAGGGTAATTGGCAATGGGAGAAAGAGTGATCATATCCTGAGACATTAACGTTCCGGATAATCTGATATAGGTAGGAGAGGGCTATGCAGAAGATCTATCATAACAAAATCAGGAAGTATATATTTTCAGCTGCTGTTTCGGCATTAATGATGGTTTTACTCATCACTGTTGCAGCAGCTGCGTTAGCCGGATGCGCTGCGGAGCAGGGTGAATATGCAGACAATTATTCAGAAAAAACTGAAACAGACAACAGGAATCTTTCAGATGATGATGATGCATTCTTTGTGTCTGCTCCGGAAGTGATCTATGTGCAGCATGACAGCAGTAACAGGGACATTTATCTGCTTGCTTCACAGGGAGACGCGACAACAGTCTATCAAATAATCAATGTTGATCTCACAGCGGCCAGACAATGGACAGAAAACGGGCTATATATCAGCGACCCGGAGAATAACTGCTGTGCTACGGCACCGGATGATTATGTCAGCGTAGCGGAAGGGGAAGTATATTACTTCAGGCTGTTTGGGCTGCATGATGATTATCAGGATGAAAGCGGAGAGATCATTTCACGGGTCACACCGGTATTGTTTACAGACGATAATGGTAACGTTGTTGGAAACGCCCTTGGCGGATCATATTCAGACGGGGAACTTGGTGTGGAAATATCAGTCCCTGCCGGAGCCGCCAGAATGCATATAACATATGCCAATCTTCATGATTTTTCGGTTCAAAAGAAGCTGCTCGTAAACAGGGAACAGTTAAGCATAATGAAAGCCCGCCAGGATACATTGCTTTCTTCACTGAACGGTAACTATGAAGAATACAAGAATGATCCTGTTGTATTCAATGAGCTTGACAAGGCATATATTACCTTTGTTGACGAAAGCGCAAATGCAGATATAGACAGAATCGCGGATCTTTTCATTTCGGAAAACATGCCTTTATGCTTGGCTACTTATTCGGAAAACCTGCTGAATACTGCATCGAACGCGACTGAAATAAGGCTGGATGCTGCGCTTCGGATACAAAGAGCCGGCGGAGAGATATTGTCAAAGAATTATGAGGTTGCAACAGCTGATAAACTGAATGAACCCGAATTTATGTATGAGTATTTTGCAGTATCCGGACAGAAACTTACTGATATGGGGCTTGATGTGAAAGGGATCCTCCTCACGGGCGGCAATGGTCAGGTCATGGGCAGTCCAGCTTCGGCAAAATGGGCATATTCAACTTATGATTATTCTGACCTGTTTGGTGAACCTTATGATGGAATAGAAGGACTCAGTTCGGTATATTACCGCTGGGGAGGTCCGGGACTATACGAATTCAATGACGATATAGAGGAAATAAAGTCCTATATCGATCAGTTGATTCTGAATAACAGCTGGGCTGTGCTCAGCTTTCAGGGATTATCTGATATAAGTGCGGAAACATTTGGTGAAGTATTGGATTATATAAAAAGCAAAGGCGATGATGCTATCGAGGTCGTCACCTACAGTATGATGTACGAACGGTTTGCTGAAAAAGAATCCGTAATCAGGAATACGAAAAGAACATATTATGTAGCTGCAGACGGCATCAGCCGGAACGGAACAGACATGGAAGACCCGATAAGTCTTGACACTTTAAACACGAAAAAGATCAAAACAGGCGATACGGTATTATTCAGATCCGGCGATACTTTTTTCGGAAGTGTTAATCCTTCAATCCTTTATACGAATGACGAAAAGATTACTGTTTCCAGTTACGGTAACGGAACCCGTCCGACAATAAGCGCGTACAAGTATGTCGATAAAAACTGGGAGCAATACAGCGGGAATATCTATCGGATCGACATCTCGGATAAAAACAATTACTCAGGCTATGATTACCCGGGCCCGGATGGATTCAATATTGGGTTTATTGAGGATGACAATGGGAACAAGTATTATCACAAGAAGATCTCCATTGATCAGCTGACAGAGGAATATGATTTCTTCAGTGATGGTGAACGATATATATACCTGAGATGTGACCGGGATCCATATGAAAAGCTGGGCGGCCTGAAACTGGCAGCCGATACAAAGCTCTTTATACTGGCTTCAAATATGGATATCAGCAACCTGCGGTTTGCGTATACTGGCGGGCATGCGCTTCAGATAGGCGGATCTCCGGCTAAAAACATCAGGATCTGCAATTGCCTGATCGAAGATATCGGCGGCAGCTACCTGGATCCGGAATATGAGGAAAGATATGGCAACGGTATCGAGTTCTATGCAAGTGATGCGGAGAATATTGAGATCTCAGATAATATAATTCGTAACGTATATGATGTCGCCTTTACGATCCAGGGCGATGCCGGATCCGGAAGGAATGTGCTTGTACATGATAATGTGCTTGTGAATAATGCGCAGGATTCAGAGATCTGGGAAGGAGGCGAAGCCGGGGGAGTCAATAACTATCAGTTTTACAATAATATATCGATCAACCAGGGACGTGGATGGGGTTATGATGCGCGTCCGGATCAGGATGCCGCTGCGCATATTCTCTTCTATGAGTATTATCCGGAAACTGCAGATATATGTTTCCATCATAACCAGGTCTATAACCCGAGAAGAGTGTATGCCATCAAGCCGTCCATGGAAGGTTTCTTCACTGACAGTTTCATAAAATCTGATGATAATACCTACTACATGACTGAGGACGCCAGAATATTCAATTATATTTACACATCGTGGGAAAAAGAAGATTTTAATACTTGGGCACACAAGGAAGAGAATTCATCGTTCATTCCTCTTTCGGAAATTGATCAGGATATCGTTGAGCTGGCATGTATTGCAGATGATATCAGTACTATCCGGGACGCTTTCGGGAATGTTTTGAAACAGTGATATTTGTCAGTTTGATCTGGACGTACAAAGGAGAGTTTGATCCTGCCTGTTTGAAAAGATTTTCAGCTGCTCTTATGTGTTGGCTCAGTGTGCACTTTGAAAGGAGAATAGCATGGCTTATGTAGATGAAAAGCTAACGTTTCTTCAGGATTGTCTTGAACATCCCGGGAAGTATCTTCCCATAGTCGATCACGCTTGGCAGACCTTTCCTGCGCGGAATGAATTCGACGAGGTGAATATTGGCTGGAACGCCGGGCTGATCGATGGCAAACGGCCGTTCTTCTGCGAATGCTGGGCTGATGGATGTACCGTTATCACATACTTCATCTCAACTAAGGGAATCGAAGACTACACTGTTGGACAGCTGGAAGAAATGCTGAGTAATGCGGATATTATCTCGTATAATTGCCAGGAACATTATGAGGCTTCAGTTATGACTATTACTGATCATTCCGGTAACGAGTTCTACTCAGTCAACATGGTCGTTGGTGATGAAGAGAAGACATATACAGACGGGGGGATGATCTTCTCCTTCTCATATCTGAATAAGTTTAATCAGAAAAGAAACAAAGCGCCTACCGAAAGCTGAACTTGAAAAGGGGCTGTCTCATTAAGAGATGGCCCTTTAAAACGCGAAAAAGCCAGCCAAAAAGGAAAAACAAACCAAAAACACCCGAGGCCTAAAAGGTCCTGGGCATTTGCAGTATAATGTAATTGATGAATAAAACACTAGAACTGCAGTCCAATTATAGCGCAATTGATAACGGATATCAACTGTGGATTCCATTGGACTGAAGCATAAACATTCCGAAGGACGATCCGGTGAGACTGCTCAGCGCCGTAACGGAAAGCTTACAAATAAAAAAAGCAAATCGTATGCTTGAATAGCCGTGAACAGTGTTTGGTCTATAGTTGAACATGTGCGACGTTTAGTACCGTTGCACTGCACAAACAACCCGCAAAGCGTTCAGCAAAAACGCAATGCGGGTCATTTGTACAGCGTCATAATACCAGTCCTATGCACCGGCATTATTTGTCAAACATACAGCTTACTTTAACAAGTCGCTTCTGTCGGTATAATGTGTATGGAGCAATTCGTGGGAAAGATGGCCGCCAGGCTGGCCCAGGTATTCATCATACAGTCTCTTGACAGCCTGGTTCTGATGCGATTTGCGCAAAGGCAACTTCCGGTCTGTATCATATACCGCCTTAGCACGATGCTCCATCTTTGCCCAGTTCTTGATCGGATTCCCGCCGCCGCCGATGCAGCCGCCAGGGCAGGCCATGATCTCAATGAACTGATAATCAGCCTTCCCTTCACGAATCTGGTCCATCAGCTTTCTGGCATTTCCCAGGCCATGAGCAACTGCCACCTTTACCGGGATACTGCCGACCTGGACCGTCGCTTCCTTGATGCCCTCAAAGCCGCGGACATCCTTGAACTCGATATCAGCCAGCTCTTCCCCGGTGACGATCTCGTACACGCTGCGCAGAGCAGCTTCCATCACGCCGCCGGTAGCGCCGAATATCTCGCCTGCGCCGGAACCCAGGCCAAAGGGGGCATCAAAATTGCTCTCCGGCAGGGCTTTGAAATCAATGCCGGCCTGATCGATCATACGTGCCAGTTCCTGGACGGTCAGCACAGCATCGATATCCAGATAGCCATTCCGTCCCAGCTCCGCCCTGGCACGCTCAAACTTCTTTGCAGTACACGGCATTACGGAAACGCTGAATACATCCTGAGGAGATTTGCACAGACGCGGAGCGAAGTATTCCTTGATCAAAGCACCGAACATTCCCTGCGGCGACTTACATGTACTTAGATGGGGAAGCAGATCCGGATAATAGGTCTCACAGAACTTGATCCATCCGGGGCTGCAGGATGTGATCATCGGAAGCGTACCGCCGTTGGTCAGACGCTCAATGAGCTCAGTGCCTTCTTCCATAATGGTCAGGTCAGCGGTAAAGTCCGTATCAAACACTCTGGCAAAGCCCAGACGCTTCAGCGCTGTTACAAGACGTCCTGTGGAAACGACACCCGGATCCTCACCCAACGCTTCTGCGATGGTAATGCGCACAGCAGGTGCGACCTGAACAACGGTTATCTTTTCCTCGTTATCCAGCATCTTCCAGACTTTCTGTCTGTCATCGCGTACACTCAAAGCGCCAACAGGGCATGCCTGTACACATTGTCCGCAGCCCACGCAGGGGGACTCTGAAAGCTTTCTTCCGTAAGAGGGGCTGATCACGGTATTGAAACCGCGTTTCCCGCGGGCCAGAGCATGAACCGTCTGGATCTCGCTGCAGGCATAGATACAGCGGTTACAGGCAATACATTTTGATGGATCAATGGTAATGCTGGGAGAAGACAGATCCTTCCCATTGCCGCGCTGAGCCTGTTCATAGCGCAGATCACGGTCAAAATGCATCTCCTGGGAAATGGTCTGTAGCTCGCAGTTGCCATTGCGGCTGCATTGTAAACAATCCTTGCTATGATGCGCAAATATCAGTTCGAGAATATTCCAGCGCGCCTGGCGGACACGGGGAGAAGAGGTCTTGACTTTCAGGCCTTCCCTCGCAGGGAAAGCGCAAGCAGGTACAAGACCGGGCCTTCCTTCTACTTCCACCATGCAGATACGGCAGTTGGCTTTGACTTCCTGATCGGGATGATAGCACAGGGTCGGAATCCTGATATTCAGCTTACGTGCTGCGTCAAGCAGGGTCGCTCCTTCGTTGACGAATACTTCTTTACCGTCTATGGTCAGTCTGATCATTCTTTTCCGCCCCTTTCGATCCTGTTAAGATAAGCATTGCGGAAATTCCTTAAAGTGGACAGTACGGGCGTCGGGGATGCCTGTCCAAGACCACACAGTGAACAGTCCTTCATGGTCTGGCACAGATCCTGCAGCGTATCCAGATCCTCCATGGTTCCATCTCCGCGGCGGATCTTGCGGATCAGCTGAAGCAGGCGGGTATTGCCCTCACGGCACGGCGTACATTTGCCGCAGCTCTCATGCGTAAAGAACTCAAGCAGATTCTCAACAATCTCCAGAACATCCTGCGTATCATCAAACACCATGATATCACCGGTACCGAAAGTAGCGCCGGCTGCCGCACAGTCCTCCACATCCATGGGGAAATCGATCATGTCAACAGAGATGATATTACCTGAAGCACCGCCGGTCTGTACGCCCATCAATCTGTGCCCGTCAGGGCATCCGCCGCCAACATCTTCGATCAGCTGCCGCAGGGTGATACCGCGGGGATACTCATACACGCCGCGGTTTACCAGATTTCCGGATAGAGTAAACACTTTGGTGCCATGATGATGCCCGATGCCGATGGAAGCATACCAGTTGCCGCCATTCAGCACGATAGACGGAACGATCGCCAGAGTTTCCACGTTGTTGATCACTGTCGGGCAGCCGAAAAGCCCGGTTTCACTTGGATAAGGCGGCTTATAGCGCGGTTCGCCGCGCTTTCCTTCGATCGATTCCAGAAGTGCAGTTTCTTCGCCGCATACATAGGCACCGCCACCGGAAACGACTTTTACGTCAAAGCTGAAGTTGCTGCCAAACAGATTACGTCCCAAATAACCCGCTTTGCGTGCATCATCAATTGCTTTCTCCAGTACAGGGAACAGCTGAGGATATTCATATCTCAGATAGATATAACCCTTATCAGCTCCCACAGCAAAGCCGGCGATAGCCATGCCTTCCAGCACGCTGTGCGGATCACCCGTCATGATCACACGGTCTTTGTTGGTGCCTGGTTCGCCCTCATCAGCGTCACACACGACGTATTTCTGCTTGCCTTTTGTGGCCGCAACAACGCTCCACTTCTTGCCGGTAGGGAAAGCAGCCCCGCCATAGCCCCACAGGCTTGCGTCGCTTACTTCCTGAATCAGATTCTTCTGACCCATCTCCACTGCTTTGCGAAGGCCTTCATATCCGCCCAACGCGCAGAATTCCTCAATGGAATCTGGATTATACTTGCCCATAAAACGAAGGGCTATCCGTGTTTCCTGCATCATTCCGCCCCTCCCTGCTGAAAGCTCTTGATCAAATCTACAGCGGATTCTGGTGTCAGTCCGGAATAGGCCGAATCATTGATCATGATAGCCGGTGCCGTATCGCACATGCCGATACACTCGCAGTATTCCAAAGTGAACATACCATCTTCCGTCGTCTGTCCCGGAGCGATACCAAGATAATCGCCGATTGCCTGGGCTACCGCCTGAGCACCGACAATATGGCAAGGTGCGCTCTTGCACATGCGAATGATATGTTTTCCACGAGGCTTGTCTGAGAACATTGCATAGAATGTTATATATCCCCAGATCTTCGCTTCCGGAATCCCGGTTATACTACTGATCACCGTCGCTGCTTCTCGTGGTATGGAATTCCCACAGCAGGACTGGATCTCCAGCAGAATACGCATCAGCTGATCCGGTTCGTCCTTATAGCGCGCAGCAATAGCGGCAATCCGGGACATATCAACCGATGCCTGGCAACTTTGTTCTTGCATTCAGATGACCCCCTTATTCCTGGTTTGGCTCATTAATACCAACTATCTTTATGAGGATATATGAATCCTTAATCCCCAATACAGTATCCAAACATCGATATTTTGATATCCATATTTAAAAATCGATAACATAATATCATATTAATAATGCAAAATCAATAGCTTAAAAGACCATTTTTTCAAATAAGTAAATTCTCAGAGTAACTTCCACAGTGGAACTTTCGGCGGACGTTACCTTGAGAAATCTGGCGGTGGACGTTACCTTGAGAAAGAAAGGAGGTTTGCCGCCATGGTAACCAGTGAAGAAAAATTCAAGCATCTCACTGACGACAGCAGAATGGAGATTCAGAACGGATTAAACAGCGGCTGCACGTTCAAGCAGATCGCAAGGCGGATCGGCAAAGATCCGATGACGGTCTCCAAATAAGTCAAGAAGCACATTGAGGTACGGCCGACAAAAGATGAGACAAGCGCTGCCTCACCTTGTGAATTGCTTCTGAAAGCACCGTTTGTCTGCAACGGATGTAAAAGAGTTCATTACTGCCGGAAAGAACGCCATATCTACCCGGGGAAGAAAGAAAGTCGCTGCAGAATGGCTCCTGTTAAGTCTGGCAATCAACATCCTGAAGCTTCACTTTAAAATACAGAAAGGCCGCTTGGGAACAGGGCTCAAGGTTCCGAAGACATATCCGGCCGGTTTGTAATTCCTGGAAATCAGGTTATCCCCAATTTGTACAGAAAAACACAGAACCGACTACGATCCTGTGTTTGCTGTACCCTGAAACGCTCAGTCTGCGCCTTTTCCTTTGTAAACGAAGAGGGGCTACCTCTTATGACCTTGTTAGATCATTTTGAGACAGCCCCTTTTGAAATCGTATCGTATTACTTCAGCTTTTCCGCGAGGGTATCAATGGCTTCTTCTGCCATCCCATGAGCGGCGAGGAATGCACGGGCACAGGCTTCGAGGTCGATGCCTTCCAGGGACGCACCCTTTTCAAGACCGCATACAGTGCACATCATCTGCATGATGTTCTTATTCTTGAGCATCTCGTATCTTTCAGAGCCTTCCTCAATGCCGTAATAGTTCACATAGCTGAGCATATAATCCCTGGCGATCTCGTCAGCAGTAGCGCCTGCCAGCATTTCAAGGATCATGGAAGTGAAGCCGGCACGGTCCTTGCCTTCGGTGCAGTGGACCAGGAACGGGGTCTCGCCTTCAGACAGGAAGACAAGGCCTTTTACGATGCCTTCGGCAAACTCATCGGAAGCGTAATTGACCGGCATACCCAGTGCGATGACCTTGCCGTCAGCATACAGGGAAGCGTAATACTGGGAAGTGAAGCCTTCCGCAGACATGAGACCCACAACTTCCTCATCCGTATTGGCCAGGTTCATGACGGTCTTTATGCCGGCTTCCTCGACGAGCTTGTTCGCGTATGTGGCACGGCCGTACTTGTTGTCAATAGGCGAGGCGGCGCGGTACAGCCTGCCTTCGGCAATCTCGCCTACCGTTACGCCGCGGAAGTTTGCGAACACTACTTCGTCCCCGCCGTAGTCGTTGATGTCATACGTATAGACCAGGTTGTTGATCTCCTGCAGCGTGAGGGCGCCGGCCTTTTCCTTAAGTGAGATGGTTACTGCCTCCCCGCCGCTGACACCTGCAACTTCGCTGAACTTGCCGTAGTTGACGCTCAATGCGATGTTCGTGTGCCCGGGATATGCGCGCAGCATGCACTCACCGTTGTCCACATAGTAGCCGTTGAGGTAAGGCATATCGCCTTCAAACTGGCCGACTTTGACCGAAACGATGTCACCCAGTTCATACCCCTGGGCATTGAAGTCCTCAATGGTGATATCAAGTATGGCATGGCCGTATTTGTCGATGGACGTTACGATACCGTTCACAGAAGGGACCTCTGCGAGAGACGGCAGCATGGTGAAAAGAAGGCACAGGCATACAAGCAGGGGGATAAGCTTTTTCATAGTGGGAACCCCTTTTTCATATATCACAATAATCAGGTCTCCAGGTATTCCTGGGGAACGCTCTCAGCCATATGCTCGGCACCGGCAAGACTTGGATGCAGATGGTCGCCGGAATCGTAGAGGGCTTCGCGCATGTCAGGATCTTCCTTGCTCCGTGTGACACCGTCGAACTCGACAAACCCATCGGCCTCATTGTTAGTACGTATCCATTCATTCACGGCATGGCGTACGGCCTCGCGTTCCGCCCGGTACCCTGTCCAGCCCTTGATCGTCGGGATAGTCGCAATATAGACTTTTTTGCCTGCTTCATGACCCACCCGAATATACTCCTTCAAAGCGCAAATAAGGTCTTCAGGCTTGGGCAGCTGCTCCCAGGGTCTGAACTCGC
>JAEEGL014850568.1_pt1 | contig 13829 bp, 10 predicted proteins | sample 9134231 | NCBI WGS metagenome assembly JAEEGL01 (sample SAMN16246548, study PRJNA631951) | gut metagenome | biome: gut microbiome; feature: rumen; material: fiber-attached | host: Bos | place: Iran: Karaj | collected 2018-10
TCAAACTCTCATGTTTAAAAGTTTTGATTCTTGTTTCAGAACACTGGCACTGTTTCTAAAAAGAAATAGCAAAAGTTGTTCCGTGGTATCTCTCGATACCTTACTGTGTTTTAAGGATTCGTCCTTAAATCTTGATCTTTTAGATCAAGCTGAAAATCTTTGAAATTTTCAGGGTTGTTTAGCTGTTTAATTATCAAGGTTCATTTTGTAACTCGCTTCGTTTTTCGAACTGTTTTGTTTCGTTTTCCGAAGTGCTTGCGTATAATACCACCGAAAAATAACTTTGTCAATACTATTTTTCATCTTTTTTTAAAAATTTGTAATCCTTGTATTTACTGGGTTTGAGCCTTATTATCTAAACAATTGTATAAATTTTCAGTACAATTTAAGTCATAATTTCATCTCCGATTTACTATTCTAAACGAAGTCTTAAATAACTCTAAAACCGCATATTTGCAGGACTTTCGTTGGACTTTTATACTTCTTTTGTTGTACTTTTATTGTTAGAATGAGGTCGTAAAAAAGAAGCATAGATGCTTTCCTCCCCTAATAAGCCTACAAGAGAACCCCTCATAACCCCAATATTTACAGCCCCACAACGAGTGATCGTTGTGGGGCTGTAAAATGTAATGACCTATTTGCTTATTACATATCCTATGTCGCCACACGGATAAATCCGCTCTTGAATTGTAGTTACCGATATGTGATAATATCGCTATATTAATTGAATGCAATATCAGTGCAGCCAACTCCTACATAACAGTGATGCACAGGAAGGACCGGATACCATGACATTAAAAGAATGCTACTCTCTTCTTGAAGGCGATTATAACGGGGTCATGTCAAGACTCATGCGTGAAGCTCTTGTTTCCCGTTTTCTTCAGGTGAGGCCTGAGGATAAAGAATATAACAATCTGCACGATGCTCTTAACGCAAACGACTTTGCCACAGCCTTTCGCGCTGTCCACACAATGAAGGGAACATGTCTTAACCTTGGACTCACAAAGCTTGCAGATGCCGCGTCAGATCTCACGGAAGCATTAAGGGACGGCGAACCCAAAGGTGATTATCTCTCTCTTCTTGCAAAACTTGACAAGACTTATTCTGAAAACGTTGAGATCATACGATCCTTCGCATTAAATCCCGAGATCAAATAACAAAAAAAACATCGTGGTACGTAATGTATCACGATGTTTTTTATTACCGGAGAAAGAGGGATTTGAACCCTCGCGCCGCTATTAACGACCTGCACCCTTTCCAGGGGTGTCCCTTCAGCCTCTTGGGTATTTCTCCATAGAGCCCGGCTAAAAACCTGCTGTTTAATTTGTACCGCATCTTTTAAAAATGCAGAACGGAGAGCAAGGGATTCGAACCCCTGTGGGCTTTCGCCCAAACGGTTTTCAAGACCGCCCCGTTATGACCGCTTCGGTAGCTCTCCAATTGTCTTCGAACACAACATGTGTCCTCAAACGTGCTTTGCAATATTACCACAGCAATTTCTATAAGTCAAGAGATATTTTTCAATAATCGGATATCGCTGTTTAAGGCTCATCCAAGCCTGTCATACTCCGAAAGAAACACAGATAATACCACCCAAGTGAACACCGAAAAAAACATTCCGTTTTTGTCGGTGCCTTTTCTTAAGAGTTCTTCCGCTTCTTCTTTTGAAAGAAGGAAATGCTCACCAAAGCTTTCTGCGCCTACTGCGTTATCACCGGTAAATACCGGGTCTTCTTCTCGGTTAAGGACACAGAGCACTATAGCGTTGCTCTCATCCGTCATTCCGGGTGTGGAGAACAAAAGAGGAGAAACGATCTTAAACTCATCTGTATCAAGTATCTGAACGCCGGTCTCTTCAAAGATCTCCCGTTTTGCGGTATCTATGATCGCTTGTTCACGGATCTTTTCATAGTCTTCTTTATCGATAAGCCCTGCAGGCGGACTTAGAAGATAGTGAGCCGCAGGGTATCTCATCTCATTTGTGAGATACAGTCTCGGCCTCTTTCCTTTTGTGTTTACCACAAGACATACCGTTACAGCATCGGGAAGCATTGCCTTGTACTCTTCCTCACTCTTTCCCGCCACAAGGTTGTCCTGCTCCCGTCTTGATGCCACAAGATATTCTATCTTTCCAAGCCCCAGCAGTTTAAATACCTTAAGATACTTGTTGTAAAACAGTTCTTTCGTTTCCATTTAAGCTCCACCCGGCTCAACACTTTTAACGTGTTAAACCACTATTTTGCCAAATTTGATTCGTAGGCTTCCTTTGCATCCATAACGTCAAAGCCCGTTGCCTTAAGTATATTTATGGCCTTCTCGGGATCGTTGCTCTTAAGTATCGCAGCCGCATCCTTTCCGTTGGCAAAGGCATACATGTATTCTATGTTTATGGATCCGGCCACAAGTCCGTGGATCGCTTTTGAAAGGGATCCGGTGGTATGAGGAACGCGAAGAGCGATGACATCGGTAAGACGGCATGACATTCCCGAGTTTTTAAGAGTTTCTCTTCCTTTTTCCGGGTCTGAAACTATAAGCCTCAGCATGCCGTAGTCAGCTGTGTCCGCAAGGCTTGCAGCCACAATGTTGACATCGTTGTCCGCAAGAGTCTTTAAAACATCATCCAACTGTCCTTCCCTGTTTTCAATAAATACCGAAAGCTGTTTTATCATGTTGTTTTCCATAATAGTTTCACCTCCGTATCAAAGTTTTCTGTTATCGATAACTCTTGTTGCCTTGCCTTCGCTGCGCTTTATGGTCTTCGGGCCTACAAGCTGTACTTTTGCGGATACACCGAGAGCATCACGAAGTATGTCGGATACTCTGCCTTTAAGGCCTTCCAGTTCCTTGATCTCATCGGAGAAATACTTTTCATCAACTTCAACCTGAACCGTAAGGACATCAAGATTGTTCTCTCTGTCAACGATGAGCATGTAGTTGGGTGTTACTTCTCCGCCAAGTTTAAGCAGGGCTGCCTCGACCTGTGTCGGGAATACGTTGACTCCGCGGATGACTTTCATGTCATCGGTGCGTCCGACGAATTTGCTGATCCTGGGCAGCGTTCTTCCGCACTTACACTTCTCATGGGTGATACTTGTAAGGTCTTTTGTGCGGTAACGGAGAAGGGGCATGCCCTCCTTGGAAAGTGTTGTAAACACAAGTTCTCCCACGGTACCGTCCGGAACGGGTTCATGGGTAGCGGGATCGAGCACTTCGGGATAGAAATGATCGTAATTTACATGCATACCGTTGTGGTGAATGCATTCAACCGCAACGCCGGGGCCTGTTACTTCGCATAATCCGTAGATATCGAAGGTGTTTATATCAAACATTTCTTCTATCTTGAGGCGCATCTCATCGGTCCAGGGTTCAGCGCCGTTGATGCTGGCTTTAAGTTTGAGTCTCGGGATGACACCGGCTTCGGTCGCTGCCTCGGCAAGATACATGGCATAAGACGGAGTGCAGGCAAATGCCGTGGCGCCGAAATCCTCCATGCACATAAGCTGGCGCTGTGTGTTTCCGGCAGACATAGGAATAGCCATTGCCCCAAGCTTTCTTGTTCCGAAATCAAGTCCGAGACCTCCGGTGAAGAGTCCGTAACCGTAGCAAATGTGGATCCTGTCGGAGCTGTCCAGTCCCGCCATGGTAAGTCCTCTGGCAACACACTCTCCCCATACATCCACATCATTATCGGTATATGATGCAAGAGTGAGTTTTCCCGTTGTGCCGCTGGTACCCTGCACTCTCGAGATCTTCTCGGTAGGCACCGCAAGCATGCCGAAAGGATAGTTCTCGCGAAGATCTTCCTTTGTTGTGAAAGGAAGCTTCGTGATGTCGTCGATGCTCTTTATATCTTCTGGTGAAAGCCCCATCTCATCAAATTTCTTTTTGTAAAATGGGGAATGCTCATAAACATTCTTAACCTGCTTTACAAGTTTTTCGCTCTGCAGGGCATGCATCTCGTCAGCGCCCATGCACTCGGTTTTTTCGTCTCTGTATTGTTCTTTCCAGTCTTCAAGTCTGATCTTCATGTTTTATCTCCCACATTGGTCATCGTCCTGAGTCACGGCACAGAACTCGTGCCTCACAGCAGACGACGACATTGGTCATCGTCCTGAGTCACGGCACAGAACTCGTGCCTCACAGCAGACGACGACATTATTCTCCAAGCTGCTCTTTTGCTACTGTCTGTACCTTTGCCTCATAGCATGCAAACATCTTATCTACTTCCGCCTCCGGAGGCATCTTTTTGCTGATAAGGCTCACAACAGGCACTATCACAAGTCCTCCCACCATTGCAACAACACCGGAATTGATGGATGACTTGAATATGAATCCGAGAACGCTTCCCCAGCCGGATACGTCGATACCGCCGAGGGTGATCACCATCTGAAGTACGGAAAGTGCGGTACCCCAAACGAAGCATGCAGCAACGCTGGCCTTAGTCGTCTTCTTCCAATACAGACCGTAAAGGAAAGGTGCAAGGAATGATCCCGCAAGCGCTCCCCATGATACGCCCATCATCTGAGCGATAAATGTCACTTCGGGATGTGCATCCTTGATGACCGCTATCACTGCGGAAAGAGCGATGAAGAAAACAATGAACAGTCTCATGATAAATACCTGTTTTTTCTCCGTCATCTTATTATCACGCGCGCCCTTTATAACGTCAAGAGTAAGAGTCGAACTTGATGTGAGTACGAGCGATGACAGTGTCGACATGGACGCCGAAAGCACGAGGACTATCACTATTGCGATTATCGCTTCGGGAAGGGTTGAGAGCATTGAAGGAACTATGGTATCAAATAACGGTGATCCCGATGCGCTGTATCCGATCTTGTCTGCATAAAGTCTTCCGAAGCCGCCGAGGAAATAGCATCCTCCGGCTACTATTATAGCAAATACGGTTGAGATTATGGTTCCTTTTTTGATGTCGTGCTCATTTTTGATGGAGTAGAATTTGCCTACCATCTGAGGTGTGCCCCAGGTTCCCAGTGATGTAAGGAGTACTACGAAAAGAAGCGCAAGAGGCTCTGGGCCGAGGAATGATGAATATGCTCCCTTCCAGCCGGCATCGCCTGCGATGTCCGAAAGGCTCTTTGAAGCCTCGAGAAGACCGCCGTTACCTTTAACTACCGAAACAATAACGGCTACAATTCCTCCCAGCATGATCATGCCCTGAATGAAATCGTTGATGGCTGTTGCCATATATCCGCCGTATATTACATAGAAGCCCGTAAGGATCGCCATTACAAGGATGATCACCCAGTAAGGGATATTGAATGCGATGTTAAAAAGGCTTGAAAGTCCGTTATACAAAGAAGAAGTGTAAGGAATGAGGAATACGAATGCGATTATGGATGCCGCGATCCTCAGCGCCTTTGAATCGTATCTCTTTCCGAAGAAATCAGGCATTGTCTTTGCATCAAGGTGCTGTGTGATGACTCTCGTTCTTCTTCCGAGGATGACCCAGCAGAGAAGGGAACCGATGATGGCATTGCCTATTCCGGCCCATGTGGCGCTCATACCGTATTTCCAGCCGAACTGTCCGGCATAGCCCACAAAGATAACAGCGGAAAAGTATGATGTACCGAAAGCAAATGCGGTAAGCCAGGGACCTACTGCACGTCCGCCCAGTACAAAGCCGTTAACGTTTGTGGCATGCTTTCTTGTGTAAAAGCCCACGCCTATCATGATACCGAAAAAGATGACAAGCAGTGCCACGCAAAGAATGATACCTGAAGTTTCCATAGATTTTGCCCCTTAAGAATTTAGTGGTTTAAAGCACAACGCTTTAAAGTGATGAAGTTATAACGCAAGGATTTTACCATTTTAAGCCTCCGCTTGTCAATAAAAAACTGAAACAAAAAAGGATCGCCGTGCTTTAAACACAGCGATCACGAACTCATCGTCTCCCGGCGAGAGTCATGGATCTTGCAAAGAAGACCGCGGTAAGTATTCCGTAAAAAAGCATGATCACAAGCTCCACAACTATGAAACTGACGTTAAAACCCATCTGATCTCCTGCGATGGAAATGCCTATGCTCACGCCCGCCATTATAAATGTTAAGAGCATGTTGGGGAACATATATACAGCAACTGCAGTTCCCTGTTTTATTACTTCTATCTCATTCTCCCAGTCAAGCTTCATGAAATGAATGCCGCATGCACAGCCGAAAGTTGTTGAAAACAGGCAGAGAACAATGCCCAGAGCAAGGAACAGTATCGTGTTGACTATGCCTGCCTTAGCGCTTATGCAAAGAAGAAGCGTGGAAATAAGCTGTGCGGGAAGAGAGATATACAGTGATGCAAGCATCTTCCCAAGATATATCTGCTTTCCCGTCATGGGAAGGCTCTTTATGATCCAGTAGTTCTTGCCTTCAAGAGAAGGTGAACATGTGGTGAGGGATGCCATTCCCGTACAGAAATATATGATAAAAGGAATGATCGGAAGTATCATCTGTGTTGTTACAGGCGCATCTTGCGTCGCAACCGCTATCAGTTTGTCAAGTCCCACAAACAGCGAGATGATTGCCATAAAGATGGCCAATATGTAACCGAAGCCCACATTTATGAGATAGTTGGTGGAGCCGAAGAATCGTTTCAGTTCTTTTAAGGCCATTGTCTGTACAACACTTCTCTTCTTTTGCTTAGACAGTTTAAAGTTGCTTTTCGCAACTCCGGTTTTCATAGTGCTGTTGAGCTTTTTGTAAGATCTTGAAAGGAGCAGGAACACTCCCTCAAACAGGATCACGGAACAGAAAATGAAAAGCAGCGCATAGAGGATGTTGCCTTCATTTGTTGCTTTTTCAAACCATCTTATGGGGCGATAGACAGCTGCGCCGTTATCAACCGCTCCCGAAATGTTCGTTACGATATCCATTATCTCATTTTCCCTGAAAAGCTTTTCAAAGAAAAATCTGGAGAAAAACATCAAAGACACGAAAATAAAAGTGAGAACGGTCTGCACGATCTTCCAATGCTTAAACACGGTTCCTATCCTTGCGATGCCGTATCCTAAGAAGCTCGCGATGAGCATGGGGATCATGGGGATAAAAAACGAAAGTATCACCCAGAGAAAATAAACATATACAGCAGGTTTCTCCGAGATCCCGTAACCAACAAGGAATGACAGAGAAATGACGAGATTTAAAGGAAGGCTCTTAACGTACATATAGAGGAATTTGCAGCCCACCACAGTCTTCTCGCTGAAGGGAAGCGCCATGAGCATCTCATATTCTTTAAATCCGAAGAGATAACTTCCTGCCTTTATAAGCGTAAGCACGAAGGATGTTAAGGATATGACCACCGCAGTCATTCCGGGCATGGACTTTCCCAGTCCGTTCATGCCGTAGCCTATCGCCATAAGCACACAATAGCCGACAACAAAGAGGTCAAGAACGCCCATTCCTATCCATCCGCCGACTATGCTGCTTTTTTTCTTTTTATCTTTTGTTGTCCTGAAAATGTTGAGGCTGCTGGTGGAAAGGAGCAGCGTCTTTAAAAGGAGCAGATCCTTACTTTTCATCGACACCCTCCAGGAATACTTCCTCAAGCGACTTGTCACCGACAAGTTCTTCCATTGTGCCTTTTGTGATGATCTTTCCGGCTTTTATTATAGCAACCTTGTTGCAGAGCTTTTCGGCAACGTCAAGTACATGGGTCGAAAAGAAAACAGCGGAACCGCGTTTGCACATGTCGTGCATGATTTCCTTGAGATCGTGGGCCGCTTTGGGATCCAGTCCCACAAAAGGCTCATCCATAACCATAAGCTTAGGCTCGTGTATAAGCGCAGAAATAATGGCAACCTTCTGCTTCATTCCGTGGGAATATGAAGCGATCGGATCGCCCAGGGCTTCGGTTATCTCAAATCTGTCACCGTATTCTTTTATCCTTTTTTCTCTTGTTTCGGCGTCAATGTCAAAAACATCGGCAATGAAATTAAGATACTGGATGCCCGTGAGATTTTCGTAAAGGTCCGGATTATCGGGAATATAAGCGGTTATCTTCTTGCACTCAAGAGGCTCCCTTTTAACGGAGTGTCCGTCAATATATATTTCACCGTCGGTAAAATCAAGCACTCCGACAATCGCTCTTATGGTGGTACTCTTTCCCGCGCCGTTATGGCCAATGAATCCGTAGATATCGCCGCTCTCAACGGTGAGCGATATGTCGTCCGCAGCTTTTTTGGTTCCGCTGTAGACCTTTGAATAGTTTTTGATCTCAAGAACGCTCATTTACTGTACCTCGCTATTTTCATCATTGTTATTGGACTCGTCATTTCCCGTTTGTTTTTTCTGCGGTACCACCCTTGATCCGCATCTGTAGCAAAATCTGCTGTTAGGCACAAGCGTTGCGCCACACAATTCACAGTATATCGTATTGTCCGGTGAAACAACCGTACTGCTCTGTCCACGCACAAACCATAAAAAATACCATCCGAAAGCTATCACTCCGAGAAGGAGACATACAATGATAAAATAATAATTCTCGCCGAAAAGGCATGCTATCAAGCCCATAACGGATGTTGCCCCGAGCATGACCGAAACAAACGCTTTAAGAAATTTTACCGCCACCGCATTTTCACGCCTTGCGCATTTTTTGTGTACAAGTATTATCTGTGCCTTAACTTCTTCACGATTGGAAGGATTGACGATCTTATTTAAACGCTTAATCTTATAGTCCCTCTCATTTACGAGATCTCTGAGTTCATACCAGTAAAGAGCCAGGATCGCTCCGGCAAAGGATGCGATCAGGGAATAAATATAGCTTAATGCCTTTCTCTCATAGAACGCATACCACACTCCTATAAAGAAAATGCCTACACATATGAGAAGCATCAGATGTATCAGTATGCCAAGGAACAGGCCGCCCGAAGGCTCCCTGACTTCTTCCTCGTTTTCGTCAAAGGCCACCGGCCTTTCGACCTGAAATTCGGGAATGACAGACCTCACGTTATTTAAGGGCTGCTCTTCCTTCTGATCTTCTTTCTTCTCTTCCTGCTCTTTTGGCTTTTCAACGCCGTCAATAAAAAAGCCGAAAGGCGCAGCGGTTGAATTGGCGTTGCAGAACATGTTTATATAGACGATCCCATAAAATTCACCGGAAGGAAGCCTTCCTTCATATTCGTCTACAGCACCTACAACATCCTTAACAACGGATGTCCCATGCTTTACCCATGTGAGTTTCTGTCCTGAGCTTGTCCTTAAGGATGCAAGATATGCAAATGTTCCGTCCACGCCGTTAGTGTAGACCGGCTTTTCCTTTACTATACCGTATTGATTGTCATCGGTGTTTTTATCCTGTAAGCCGTTATTCTTGACAATGGCTTTCTCCACCTGGGCATCACTTTCCATCACCTTATCGAGCATCTGAAGTGCCTCGGGAGTAAGGCATGTGAAATTATGGCTCACGGAACAAATGCGCACAAATCCAACGATACGTTCTGCGGTCTTCTGGCTCTTCACGTATCTTCTGAATTTGGACATGAGCCTTCCGACAACTGTCTTGTCGTCGTCATTCATCGCCTGTTTTCTGAACCTGACTTCGGAATAAATGGAAAGAATATCCTTGAACTGCGACTCGCCCCAACTTGAAGAAGTGGCACTGCAAATAAACGCAAAAGAAGAAATGATGTTTGCGATCTGGTTAGGACCTCCGGGAAAAAGTACCCTTGCGGTCTGTGATTCGTATTCGCCGTATAGATTATTAAAAACGGGAGCCAGTCCCGGATTTTCGTTTTGAACTTCTTCGCCCATAATGTCACCCCTATAAAAATCAAACCCCATGATCAATGACCGGTGCATAAAAAAGCCATATACTTAATTATAAGCATATGACTTAATTAAATCAATATATTTATCCTAAACCGGACTATCCCCCAAGAAGTTTTCTCACAACATGTGATGCAATGAGCAGTCCTGCTGAAGGCGGCACAAATGCGGTGCTGCCGGGGATGCTGCGCTTTCCTTCCGGAAGGGACATAAGTTCGCTTTCCGGGATATCGGGTTTCATGGGAAGTTCATCGGAATAAACAACATCAAGGCTTTTTATGCCGCGTTTTTTAAGTTCCCTTCGCATGACCCGTGCCAAAGGATCGCCCTCGGTCTTATAGATATCCGTAAGTTTAAGTCTTGCGGGGTCGGTCTTGTTTCCCGTACCCATGCTACTGATGACTTTTATGTTATTAGCCTTTGCCCTTGTGATGATATCAAGCTTTGCGGTGACCGTATCTATTGCATCCACTACATAATCGTAGGCCGAAAAGTCAAAGGTATCGGCATTTTCCGGAAGGTAAAAGCAGGTCCGTTTTTCAACCTCGGCTTTGGGGTTTATTGACAGTATCCTCTCTTCCATCACATCGGTCTTATAACGCCCAACAGTATCACTGACAGCGATTATCTGGCGGTTAATGTTCGTGATGCTCACCGTATCGTTATCCACGATGGTAAAGTGCCCCACCGAAGAACGCGCGAGAGCCTCGACGACGTACCCACCTACGCCGCCGAGGCCAAATATGAGGACTTTTGAATTTTTTAGTTTTTCCATGCCCTCTTCTTTAAAGAGCATGCCGGTACGCATAAATCTTTCGTCCATAAAAGACTCCGTTATTCTGCGGGGATCCTTATAACCGTAAAGGAATATGCCGGGAGTTCAAGTTTTTCCGCACTCTTTAACTCTTTTGTAACAGGCGCGATCTTTTCCTTCTCTTCGATGGAATTAAAGGACATGGGATCTTCTCCCGTAAGCACTTCCGCCACTGTCTTACCGTTCTTTTTCACCTTGATCCCGTTAAACTCCGTCTCAAGCTTTCTCTTTTTATCGGAAGCGTTTGCGACCTTAAGTATTATCTCCTTTTTCTTTTTATCAAAGGAAGCTGAATAAAAGACCTTATCCTTTTCAAAGTTCCCGTCGCATTTAAGCGTGTAGTCTCCCATGTTGTTTGAGTACATGGACTGCACATGATAACTCGGGGTTCCGTAGCTTTCGGTATCATCAAACCAGATCATGTCCGGAGCCCACTGGGTATATCCGATGCGTGCAAAAAGAGGCGCATAGCTTGCCATTACGACAACATCGGAGTTTCTTTCAACGCCTGTGAGGAATGCGGCTTCAGATACGGCTCCCAGCAAAGTGTTTCCGCTCTTCATGCTGCCGGTTCTCCTCGGATGGGCCGCATATTCACCGGAGAACACTTTAACACTCCTGTCGTACTCATCGTAAAAATGGGTATTATCAAGGAACCACTCGGGGGGCATATAATAATGCTCGTCAATGGCATAGGTAAAATCCTTATTCTTTTTGGCTTTTTCCCTGTAGAACTTCCATGCGGCTTCATAGCGGGGAGTGTGTACATCCGGGCCTGCTGAGCCGATAAGCTTTATGTTTGGGTATTTCTTATGGATAGCCTTCTCAAACAGTGTGTAACGCTCAAAGAAGTTGACTCTGTCGGTCTCCCACTGTTCATTTCCGATGCCCAGAAGTTCAAGGTTAAAAGGAGCTTCGTGTCCCATTTCGGCACGTACCTTGCCCCACTTTGTCTTCATATCGCCGTTTGCGAATTCTATGAGGTCAAGAGCATCCTGAATGAATTCTTTAAATTTGGGATCTGTGGTCTCAACAAGTTCCGTGGACTGATACTGGCAGGCAAGTCCCACATTTACTACGGGAAGTGCTTTAGCGCCGAGTGATTCGCATAGAAGAAAGTACTCAAAATAGCCAAGCCCGTAAGTCTGGTTGTAGTGAGAAAATTTACTCGTGTAATTGTTATCTCTTCCGTTCTCGTGTACTGCCCAGCGGTTCCAGTTCACCTTTCTGTCGATGATGTCACCTACGGAATGCTTCCACATATATCTGTTATCAAGGTTGTTGCCTTCGACTATGCAGCCGCCCGGAAAACGGATAAATCCGGGATGTATTGCAAGAAGCTTATCGTAAAGATCTTTTCTGAAAATGCCAAATACCGCATCTTCGGGAAACATTGATACAAAGCCGAGATCGATCTCTCCGGGCTCTCTAAGAAGTATCTGAAGTTCGGCCTTTTTTACCGTCACAGGGCTTTTGAAGGAGAGTTCTATGCACTGCCAGCCTTTTTCCATGTTCTTAAAGATCTGGTCGGAAAAGACCACTGTGTCACCTTCATGTACGATCTTTAATGTTACCGTGCCCTCATAATCGCATGGATCAAGAAGAACCATGATGTTATAGGTCATATCCTTCTTTAAGGAAAGACCGTCATAGGACTTGTTGGAGATCCCGGAATCGGGTCTTCTGGTGCGGATGTGCATGTAGTGAGGATTTGCGGTGCTAAGGGGTTTCTCTGTCTTAAGCTCGAAAGCGGTGAAGGGTGAATCCTTCGGTACCTTGTACCATCCGTATCCGCCGTCGTATTCGTTGGAATATGCGTTGTTAACACCTGTGGTCTTATAGAAATTGAAATTTCTGTTTTCGATCATCTCGGCATAGAGTCCGCCGTCAGCGGCGTAGTTTATGTCTTCGAAAAACAGACCTATAGGTTGTTTACCGATATTTACACCCTTTTTACCCGTAATGGTAAGCTTGTTCATAGTTGATCTTCTCCTTTTCAGCCCAGATCAGGTTCTCCGAAAATGCCGATATGATCCGCGGCCTTTCCTTCGGTCTCAAATACGATAAGGGTATTCTCACCTTCTTTAAGGAGCGGCGCAGGCACATAAAGCCTCTTCTGAGGTCCTATTTCCCAAAATCTGCCGAGGTTGAACCCGTTAAGGATCACCACACCTTTTCCGAATCCTGTCATATCTATAAATGTATCACATTTTTCATCTGCATTGAAGGTATATTTATAAAATGCCGGAACATTATGAATATCTTTGCTTTCACTGAAAGGTAACTTATCGGTATTATCAAGGGGCAGGCAGTAATGAGACCAGTCAAAATGATGATGTCCGTTAATGAACACTCCACCCTTTATTCCCTTCTGCTGCTGTTCCATCATGTAACCGTAGTTTACACGGCCCATATTTTCAACGAGCACGGCCATCTCGCCGCCGATTGGCTTTTCTTTAAAGTTGTACTCCTTTAACAGCTCCCTGTCATAGAGAGTGATGAGTTCTTTTTCATCAAGATAGACCTTTGCCCTGTCTGCTGTTTCATGAAGACGGAGTTTTTCTACCACGGGATCCTTTACAAGAGCGCTCTTGTAGAGGATATATCCGTAATTCTGACCGAGTTTTTCCATGGGCACACAATGAAGTCCCTTTACTTCCTCGGAAATATCGGAAAGCACGTCAAATAATCTTACGGATGAGACAAGTTCTGCCTTTCCGTAACCTTTTTTCTTTATCTTTGTCGTGAATTCTACTTCGGGTATGTCGTTGTACTTTGAGATGACTTTCTTAAAAGCATGATACTTTTCGGTAAGCTCACCATCCTCAGTTATGAGGGCATCATAGTCGTAAGAAGTGACATCGGGCTTTAACTCATCGTAGTAGTTTGCGCCGTTCATAAAGCCGAAATTTGTACCGCCGTGAGCCATGTAAATGTTGACGCTGCCTTCGGAAAGGATCTCGTCGAGGTCTTTTACGTGCTCGTTTACATCGCCGGTGTTATGCTTTTTGTCGCCCCAGGCATCAAACCAGCCTACCCAGAACTCCGCGCACATAAGAGGCGCATTTTCGCCCACATGCTTTTTTAATACCTTAAACTGCTCATGTCCTTTAGAGCCGAAATTTGCAGTCTGAAGGACCCCGGGAAGATATCCGGTATCAAGGTAGTCGTTCCAGGGCCCGTCGGAAGTAAAGAGAGGCACTTCTACACCGTTCTCTCTCATTATACGTTCAAGATCTCTAAGA
>JAEEGL015242592.1_pt1 | contig 13829 bp, 9 predicted proteins | sample 9134231 | NCBI WGS metagenome assembly JAEEGL01 (sample SAMN16246548, study PRJNA631951) | gut metagenome | biome: gut microbiome; feature: rumen; material: fiber-attached | host: Bos | place: Iran: Karaj | collected 2018-10
CGGACATGGTATTGTCCATGATCTGGAGAGCGACCACCATGCGATCCTCATGCTTGAACCTGACCTCCATAAGCTCTCCTGTGCGGGTGAGCGCCTGCCGGATCAGAGGGACGTTTTTGTCATTAAGTCCCTCGGAGTACATATCGTTGAACTGCAAAAGCTGTTCCGTGTTGTCCTCGATGCGGGGCACCAGTCTTCTGGCAATGGTCAGCCGGCGGTTGGAAACGTGTTCCATGATGGTGAGAATTTTCGGGTAGATCACAAAGTGTCCGCGGGTCAGGTAGTCCACCAAAGCCTGGCAGAATTCGTTAAGCTGTTTTCCGGCATCCTCGCGGGAAAGAGTTTTTCCGTCAAGTTCGTCAGGAATGTTCAGGATTTTGAAATAATCCACAATCAAAGTCTCGCGAACCTGGATCATGTCGTTTATCCACTGAAGATTTCCCTTGGATACCTGCTTTGTACGTTCCAGAGTGGTTAACAGCATAATATTCTCCCAGTCGTGTCATCAAAATGATATTTGAGAACCTGCGCTCGTTAAAGTATATCCGAGGCCGTCTTTGAATTTTGCCGGACGGATTGCACTTTGATATTTAACTTTGTTTTTTGAAAGGAAATGCGAACAAAGTGGCATTCCGGCAGCCTTGTTTCTGAAAATTCTTCGCCTTCCCGGGAGACCTCTCCGATCTGAGCCTCCCGGAAACCGTGATTATAACGGGGTAAAACGGCATGACGGGACGAATACTCTTTTTTTTTATGGCAAAGGTGTGCATAATTACCATGGTAGCGTTTTTTGCGGAGTGCTGTGTTTGAAATGATTAACGAAAAAGAGATGCAGACGTACTATCAGGAAATTGCTCCCAGACTTACCAATTACCTTGTGTCAGACGGCACGCCTTATGAGCAGGCCTGCGACATCGTTCAGGAATCATTTATCAGAGTCTGGCAGCACCGTGATAAGCTGACAGCCGAGGACAGCGTATCCGGACTGGTTTTTCGGATCGCCAAGAATATTAAGATCGATAATTTCAGAAAATACCGTAAAGAGGTGCTGGTAGAAGAGTACGAGGATTCTGTGGTGCCGACGGTAGAGGATAACCAGGATAACAATCCTGAGGACACCCAGTATCTCAGGAACTGCATCAACAAGGCTTTGGACAGTCTGAACAAGGATCTCAGAACCTGCTATACGTTGTATAATGTCGGTGAAATGCCCATAAAGGATATTGCTGAAATGCTGGGCATATCCGAATCTCTGGTGAAGGTGCGCATTCACCGGGCGAAGCTTTTCCTGGCAGAAAAGCTGCAGTATCTCCGGGATCAGGGGGATTTCTGACGGGCATTATTATTGACGCGAAATTCTGGAGCTAAATTCGTGAGATCATCTTCTCGGGATTCTGTGGGTATTTTAAAATGGCGGAGCTCTTCTGTTTCCGCTTTTTTTGTTCTTTTTTTCGTCACTCTGGTGTTTATTCTGGGGGTGGTCTGGAGCTTTTCCGCCCGTATTACGGAAAGAGTTACCGGAGAGGGCATCACCCTGCTCAGCGGCGGCATCAGAACCGTTTATGCCCAGGGGGACGGCATCATTACCAATATGAATGCCAAAACCGGAACTCTTATCAGTCAGGATGAGATTATCGGCATTATCCACAATTCTGCGGACTATCAGAAATTTGCGCTCCGGCATGATCATGATAATAACCGCGGCAAAGATCCCGGCGACATCCGCCTCTACTACAGCAGGTACTGGCTCAGAAGTCCTCTCACCGGCCGGGTTATAGAAATTTTTCAGGATGAGGGAACATACGTTAAATCGGGAGATCCGGTGGCTATTGTAGCTTCATCCCCTGATGAAGGCATTTATCTTCTGGCGGTGTTCAGCGCGGAAAACTCCAAAAGGATCCGGGTTGGCATGAGCGCTTTCTTTTCACCCCGGGAGGCCCCGCCCTCCAGATACGGCTATATTCGGGGCGTTGTCCGGGAGATCAGCGGCTCGCCGGTGAATCAGGAGGCGATTGTGCAGGAACTTTCCAACGAATCTCTGGGCCGGGAACTTTCCAAGGGCCGGGCCATGTACCGCGCCGTGATTCAGCTGATTCCCGACCGTTCAAATTCCAGCGGCTATTCCTGGACTTCCGGACAGGAGTTTCAGGACAAAATAGTGAACGGCGTGATGGGGGAGGTTACGGTAAATGTGGAATACAAGCCGCCTATAGCATATATTCTGCCCCGGCTTGCCAGTATTCTGGGATTGCGCTGAGGGACTTCCATGTTCGGAGCACGCTGTTTTAACACTCCCGTTATTTTGCAGATGGAGGCCCAGGAATGCGGCGTCGCATCACTGGCTATGATTCTTGGCTGGTACGGCATTTCTGAAAATCTGGACAGTCTCAGGGATCGCTGCCATACCGGGCGGGACGGCATCAGAGCCTCTGTTCTTCTTGCCGTGGCCCGGGAATGCGGTCTCAAGGCCCGGGGGCTCAGGGCCGATATTGCCTATCTCAGAACTCTGCGTCATCCGGTTATTCTTTTCTGGCAGAAGCAGCATTATCTCGTTTTCAACGGAGTGAGCCGGGACGGCCGGAAATTTTATCTTAACGATCCCGCAGAAGGGGAGCGCACGGTGCTTCTGGATGAGATGGAGCAGAGCTATTCCGGAGTGGTGCTGGAGTTTTCCGGCGGGGCGGATAGCGCCGGCCTGTTCGGAAAAATGCTGCGTCATTTCTCTCGGAGGAAATCCGGCGATTTTGTCCGTTTTCGCAGTCTTTTCGGGGATTTTCACAAGGAACTCCTGCTGATTTTCTGGAGCCTCTTCATTTTTATTCTGACGGTCTCGCTGTTTCCTTCGTTTATCAAGCTATGGGCGGACAATGTTCTTCTGGGCAGCGACAACTGGATCTGCGGCGCGGCCGTTTCTTTCGGGGTGATCATAATTGCTCAGCTGGCAGTTTTGGCTGTTTATTACTGCTTTTCCGCAGATCTGCTTCGGCGGGTAACTGTTAAAAAAAGCTATCAGTCCCTGCGGGATCTGTTTCGGCAGCCCCTGATGTATTTCCGGCATCGCACTCCCGGCAGCATTCAGGGCAAGGTTCTGGCCCACATCCGGCTGACCAGGGAAACCTTTGTCAGAATAACCGCCCCCGTTACCGTTGTTTCCGCTCTGACACTTCTTATCGGAGTGATGTTTCTGGTTAATCGGGAGATGACCAGTCTTATTCTGGTGTTTATTGTTCTTGAGGGCATTCTTATTCGCATTCTCTGGGAAACTCGCGTTCGTCAGGAAAAGATTTATCAGACCCGGAGAGATCATTGCTTCGATGCAGTGCATCAGGGACTGGATATCTACCGGGATCTGAAACTCCTGGGACGGGAGGATGCCCTTTTTGATCATTGGTCTGAGGAAATGCTCCGGCTTACCTGGTCTCTGGAGAATATCAGGTTCCGCAATTCGCTGTTTCGGAGCGTGTCGCAGACCGGTGTGGTGCTGGGCAATGTGATCATTATCGGCCTTGGTTCCTTCAGAGTGGTTTCCGGAGAGATTTCCATCGGAGATCTTACGGAGTTTGTGTTCCTCATGCTGGCAATTTCCATTGCCTTCAGAGAAGTCATTGCCATGAATCTTAAGTTTGATTCGCTGTCTCCGGAGGAAATGAATATTGCCGATCTGGAAAGGATTCGGAATCCTGGCTGCTTCCGGGAAGACCTGCCGGCTGACACCGCCTCGAATTCCGGCGGGACAAGGCCTGATCCGGGATTTGCCATGCGTTTCGCCGATGCTTCTGACAGATCCGGAGAACCGTTTCTGGGGCCCAAAGCCGAACTGGTTCTGGATAATGTCTCCTTCTCCTATCAGGACGGGGGCTTTGCCATCAGGAATTTTTCTCTTAAAGCGGAGCCGGGACGGGTGGTGGCCATAGTGGGAGCCAGCGGTTCCGGAAAAAGCACCGTAGCAAGGATCGCAGCCGGACTTTTGGCCCCGTCCGAAGGCAAGGTTCTTCTGGGCCGTTTTCCCCTTTCTGAAATCACGGCGGAGTCTTTTTATGCTCATGTGGGGTATACCGCTCAGGAAAGCCAGATCTTTACCGGTACCCTGGAAGAAAATGTAACAATGTTTGATCCTCTGGTGAACGTCTACGATTACTGGCGTTCTCTCCGTGACGTAGGGCTGGATGCGGAGTTTATTGAACGAGGGGTGGGAAACGCCTTCCGCATCACCGGCAATGATGACTATCTTTCCGAAGGACAGCGGCATCGCCTTTCTCTGGCCCGGGCCTTTTACCGCAGAACCCCCATTCTTATTCTTGACGAGGTCACCGGAGCCCTGGATACTGTCATGGAACAGAACATTTACAAGGCGGCGCGTCAGCGGAATTCCGGACTGATAACTGTTACCCACCGTCTGGCTCCGGTGCGTTATGCTGATGAAATAATTGTTATGGAAGGGGGGAAAATCCGGGAACGGGGAACCTGGGAGGAACTTATCAGGGCTGACGGGCTTTTTAAGTCCATGGTGATGTCGGAAAATCCCGGGAGGATTCATGGCTGATCAGCAGGTTCATATCGGAGAGGGCAGCCGTTTTTCAGAGGACTGCCAGTATTTCAGAAACGGATTCAGGATTCTTCGGGGTTCTCTGAGTGTTTTCTGCAACTATATCGGGAACTCTGCCTTTCGCATAGGATCCATGGGTGAGGGGGATACTCTCAAAAGGTGTGAGTTTGATGACGTGTTCAGCCTTTTTGTGGTGGCGGAAACCGATCTTGACATTTTGCTGCACTCTGAAGAGGTTCAGGACAGCGTTTTTGAGACATCCCTCATCCGGGCCCTCTATCGGGAATACCCGGAAAGTCCCCGAATCATCACTCTTAAAAATCTTCCGGAAATGGTATATGCCCTGGTAGGAGAACGGGAAAGCTTTGACCGAAATCTGCGCCGGCAGAACCGAAATCTTATCGCTTATGATATAAATACTCTGCTGGGAGAACCGGCGGGGATCGGAGAACCGGAGGAGAATGCTGTTTCCGGCCGCGGCTCCGTTCCCAATAAAAATGCGCTCCTGGGAATAGTCCGGGAAATTTCTGAGTGGCACGGGCTGGAAATCCATGATGGCTGGTCAGTTTTTGACATCCCGGTTATGTCTCTGGAAGAAAAGCTTAAGGCCTTTGCGGAAATCAATGGCTTTCGAATTCGCCGGCTTCGGCTTTCCGGAAATGTTATCAGAGCGGATAACCGCTATCTGGTATTCCGTAAAACCGATGACAGCCGGAAGCGGATTCCTATGGTACTGTCATTAGCGGGGCGCTTTAACTGTCTCAGTTCTTCCCTGAAGGGGGGCTCCCGGGAGTTTTTTAAAAAGACCGATATTCTCCCCGTGGATAACGAGGCCTACGAATTCCTTTTTCGGGAATCCGAGACGGATAATTCTCTGAAGACGGTATTTCGGCAAAGATCCGGCTACCGGATCATTTTTCTGCTGTTTCTCATCTCCTCCCTGCTGATTTACGGTATTGCCCCTTTTTTTGCGGATTATTTCGTATCCGGCATTCTGCCCTTCGGCGAAGAGGATGAGATTTTCCGCTGCTTCATGTTTCTGGCCCTGCTGATTTTGGTCTGGGGCGGTTTTGAAATGATTCCCCGCATGCTGCTGGATGCGGTTTCCGTAAGAAATACAGAGCGGCAGTGCTTCCGGATAATGGATAGTTTCTTTCTCTCCAGACCTGACCGCATTCGTCAGTTCAGCCGGGGGGAACTGATGCGCAGCATTCTCCGTCCGTTATCCGGAGCTTCCAGAAACTATGATTCGTTATTTGCGTTTTTTTTGCATTCCAGCGTGATTATGGCCGCGCTGATTCCGCTTTTTGTTATCGGAGGCCCGGCAGCAGGCGGGGCCAGCCTGCTTCTTGCGGGCTTTTTCGGGGCGGTGGCCTGTCTGGTAACGTTTTTGGCTATTGTGAAAGCCCGGGAGGCGCAAAAGTACCGGGAAACCTATCGCCGGATCATCCGGGAAACTGCTCAGGGCATTGTGCATGTGAGATCCTGCAATGCTGAAAACAATGTGGCCCGGAAGTTTTTGAAGTCTTTTGTTCCCGGCATGGAGGCGGAGAGCAGCATGCGCGTTCGCGCCGCTCTGTACCATTATTGCCTGGCCATTTTTCCGGTGCTGTCTCTGCCGGCTCTGCTGCTTATTATGTCTGTTTTTGAAAAGACTGAGCTGTCTGATAATCTGGCGGTGCTTATAGCCGGATTTTTTCTGGTCACGGCAGTGGTGAATCTGTCAGTTCATGTCGTTCGCCGGAGTTTCCGAAAGCAGGATAGCCAGAATGAGCTTCAGGAGGATTCCGGTAATTCCCAGGCCGGCAAGATCGTGCGGATTCTTGACGGTCATGTGGAAGTCAAGAATATTTCCTTTCGTTATCAGGGGCAGGAGGAGTACGTATTCAAAAACGTTTCCATGGATATTGCTCCGGGGCAGTTTGTGGCCATTGTAGGGCCGTCAGGATCCGGCAAAACCACGCTGATACGGCTGCTTCTGGGAGAACTGGGCCTGGAAAGCGGCCAGATCTTCTGGAGCGGGCTCGGACAGGGGGCGCTGAATCTTCACTTTCTGAGACGGCAGGTGGGCACGGCTATGCTGGACAGCACTGTCTTTGCGGGCACCATCCTTGATAATATCGTGATAGGTACCAATGCCGGGGAAGATGAAGCCTGGAAGGCTCTGGAGCTGGCTTCCTTTGCCGCCGAGGTCAGATCCTGGCCCATGGGAATCCATACTGCCATTTCCCGGGATCGCATTTCCGGAGGTCAGATGCAGAAGCTTCTTATCGCCCGGGCTCTGGTAACCAATCCCCGGGTGCTGATACTGGACGAGGCAACCTCGGCTCTGGATACCATTTCCCAGGATCGCATTCTCAGCAATATTTCCCGCATGCATATTACCAGAATTGTTACCACTTACCGTATGAGCACGGTGATTAATGCCGACAGGATTTATATTCTTGACAGGGGCGGCATTCAGGATGCCGGAACCTACCGGGAACTGATGGGGAGAAGCGAGTTCTTCCGGATGCTGGCTCTGGGGAAAAACAGGGAGGATCTGTCATGAAAATACCGTATATGCTTCCGGTTGTTTACACCTCGCTGGTAGTGCTGCTGTGGGCTGTTTTCGCATTTTCGGAATACACTCTGATAAACCGTGATTTTCAGGAGGAGTACCGGGATGCCCGCAAGGCCCGGGTAGCGGCCTCCGAAAGTTTCATTATCGGAGTTCCCTATAATAATGAATCCCCGACTTCGGTTCAGGCGGTAAACGATCTGGAAAAGGCTGCGGAAAAGATTAACGCCGCCGGGGGCATCATGGGCCGCAAGGTGGTGCTCAGAAAAGAAGGACAGGTACGCAGCACCGTTTCCTACTATGCCTATCTTGAGGAGGTTTGCGCGCCGTTTGACACTGCGGTGTGCATCGGTCCCTTTGACACCAGGCATCTGATATCCGGAAGAGCCATCACCCATGAAAAGTCCGTTCCCTATATCTCGCCTGCAGCGGAAAAGATCAACGGTCTTCCGCCATTGGATAATGACAATTTCGTCGGCTTTTATCCGGAACTGCGCCATTTCACGGATGTGGTATTTAACGACATTGCCGGAAAAGACATTAAGAGCAGTCTTTTTATCTGTCCGGATCGGGATTCCTATGGCGATCTTTTCTGCACGGATATCGAATCCCGGTTCAAGGGGAAGTCGTTTCTGGGTATTTACCGGGTTAATTATCTCTTTCCCCTGAATGAAGTCCCCAGTGTGCTTATGGATACCTATTTGCAGAACCCGGATCTGGGAGCGATTGTTTTTGCCGGGATAAACCGGGATCTCCCGAACCTGGCCCGGATTTTAAGGGACTATAACATCAATGTTCCGGTGTATACCAGTAATGTGATTTCCGCTAAGACTGCCAGTGTTTATAACGGCATTGCCTGGCATATTCCCGTATTGGAAATAGCAGGTCAGGAGCTTAACACCACAGGGGTTCCGGGTTCTGTCAAAAGTTCCTACACCATTTCGGAACTTATTCTGAGAACCCTGAAAAGAGTGCTGGAAAGCACGGAGTATGATCCCGGCACGCTGCCGGACAATTTGCGCCGCGAGGTTACGGAAATCAACGAAAGCATCGAAGCCCGCAAGAACATCAGACTGGAAAAGCTGAAGACCCGCTGACCGGGCGGCTAAAAGCCCGGAACCTGTTCATGGCAGAGATTGATTCATGTCTGACGCATGGCATCAGCGGTACTAATCAGCTGGTTTATCCTGAGGGGGTATGAGTGAAAACACCCCATTGGAGCGGGAAAAAGTACCTTTTTTGACTTTGCCAGGCCCTCCGGCTATACTTGCCGGCGTGCTTATTTCTGTTTTAGCCTCTGTGATTTTCCGGAGGTTTTTTTGATTGACTTCGCAGTTACGGATCGGTCGGCCTTATCTTCTGCCGGGATGCCGTTGCAGCCATTTGGGGATTTGCAAAAAAATGAAGTTTTTCTGCAATAAAGTGTAACCTTGGGAAGATTTGTACGTTTTAAGAGCAGAAAGGCATATCATAACAGTGCAAACATATCTCAGAAAGGGTGAAAGCTATGAACAACGATATCGACTATGTAGACAGACTGGTGCGCAAGGCATACAACGTACAGGCTCCTAAGTGTCCGGATTTTGCAAACATTGCTCTGGAACCGGACAGCGAACTCTGGGGAGAAAAGGAAGAAAGCAGGCAGGGCTTCTTCGGTTCTCTGATGAGCCTCATCAAGAGCAAAAAGGAAAGCGTGAAGAGCAGATTCGAAGAGATGTCCGATCGTTCTCTCGACGGGATCTGCGCTGCCGGCCAGGATGAGAAGCGCGATGAAGAGGAAACCAGAGAAGCTGATGACGAACTTGATAATGATAAGAAGTAACAGCAAAATCAAACAGCAGCCTTTAAGGATCTCAGGAAAAAACGAAACCCCGGAAAGAGCGAGTCTTCCGGGGTTTTCAGATCTTTAATCCTGATGATTATGACCGGGAGAGAGCTTTTCCGGCCAGAGAGTTAAGTTCAAAGCCGCTTTCCGTAATTGCAGTCCTGATACGGTCTTCTGCAATCTCTCCTGAAATGGTAAGCAATGCCTGTCCCTTTTTGTGGCTGACTTCTGCGGCGGTAACCCCCGGAAGCGCCTCCAAGGCCTTGCGGACAGCGCGTTCGCAATGCTCGCATTTCATGCCGGAGATCCGGAGCAGGATCTGGTTATCCTGAAGCTCCGGGGCTCTCTCAAAAACCTTTTTGAATACTCCTGTAATGTTCATTTTCTGGTGTTCTCCGTTATTATGATGGAAAAAATTAAGTCTGAGCGCATTGCCGACAACGGTAACGCTGGACAGGGACATGGCCATGGCCGCAAATACCGGATTCATCTGAAATCCCAGCAGACTGTAAAAGCAGCCGGCAGCCAGAGGAATGCCCAGAGCATTGTAAATAAAGGCCCAAAAAAGATTTTGCCGGATGTTTTTAAGCACGGCCCGGCCGAGCTTTACGGCGGTAACCAGATCATTAAGCCGTGAATTCAGGATTACCGCATCTGCGGCATCTGCGGCAATGGCGGTTCCGCATCCCATGGCAATGCCGAGATGGGCTGTTTTCAGGGCGACGGCATCGTTGATGCCGTCCCCTGTCATGGCAGTGATATGCCTTTTGTTTAACTCCCGGATGATACCTGCTTTGTCTTCGGGAAGGAGTTCGGCCCGGTATTCCGAAATGCCGGCGGCAAGAACAGCCTTGCGGGCCGCGGGTTCATGATCCCCGGTGAGCATCATGGTCTTAATTCCCATCCGGCGGAGTTCGCTGATACTCTCCCGGACACCCTTTCTCAGGGTATCTGCCGCAGTGAAATATCCCAGAATGGTATTTCCGGAAGCAAAATACAGCAAAGATTCCCCGTTTTGAGAGGCTTCCTCCGGCTCCGGGGGCAGATCCGGGATTTCCCGGGAGAGAAACCGGTAGTTCCCGCCCCTTATGATTTTGCCGTTAATTACCGCAGATACTCCCAGTCCGGGAAAACTTTTAAAATCCGAGACTGCCGCGCTGTCTTGAACAGCCGGCGCTTTTCCGGCGGTGTTTTCCCGCAGCTTTTCTTCAGCGCAGGATGTCGCCGCCCGGGCCAGAGGATGTTCGCTGTTGTTCTCCAGAAGAAGCGCTGTTCTGCATAGTTCCGTCATGGTTGTGCCGTTTAGCGGGGTGACGGCGGTGATGCTGATGTTTCCGGTGGTCAGGGTGCCGGTTTTGTCGAAAATCACAGCGGTGAGTCTTCCCGCGGTTTCCAGAGCAGCGGCGCTTTTAAAGAGGATGCCGTGTTTTGCGGCTGCGCCGGAACCTGTTACCACTGATACCGGGGTGGCCAGTCCCAGGGCGCAGGGGCAGCTTATTACCAGAACGGCAATGGCTGCGCTGAGGGCAAAGCCGGCTTCCGCTCCGGAGATGAGCCATGCTGTCAGCGTAACTGCTGAAATCGTGAGAACCGCCGGGACAAACACCCCGGCGATTTTGTCAGCGGTACGGGCAATGGGAGCCCGGGAGGCCTGAGCCTCTTTCAGGAGAGTGATGATCCGGTAAAAGGCAGTATGGGAGCCGGTATTTTCCGCCCGGCAGGTCAGGCAGCCGTCCAGAAGCACTGTGGCGGCTTTAACCTGAGAACCGGTTTCCCGGCATACAGGAAGAGATTCTCCGGTAAGAGCGGCTTCGTTGACGGATCCGCTTCCGGAAAGCACGGCGCCGTCCGCGGGAATTCGGGTTCCCGGACGAACGATGAAGATATCACCCGGAGCCAGATCTGCTGCCCGCATGGTGATTTCCGCGCCGTTTTTCAGAACCTGCGCCGTATCCGGATTCATGCTCATAAGCCCCCGGAGGGAGTTCAGGGTTTTATCCCGGGCTCCTGACTCCAGAAGCTTTCCCAGAGTGACCAGAGTAAGAATCATGGCGCCGGATTCAAAATACAGATGAATATCGGAAGTTTTCGGAATCAGGGCAGCGGGAATAAAATCTGCCATGACGAGGAGCATGATAAGCGACCAGCCGAAACCGGCCAGAACTCCCGTGGCTATGAGGGAGTTCATGTCCGGACTCAGCTTGAACAGAGCCCGGATGCCGCCTCCGATAATGCTTTTGTTTACCATTATGACAGCTGCGGCCAAAATCCCCTGCGTAATTCCGGAGGTCAGCGGAGAAAAAGCGGCAAATTCCCGCACGAAAGGAGGGGGCCACGCCAGAAGGAGCAGCGGCAGCAGCAGAGCCAGGCTGACAAACAGACGGTTTTTCAGCTGGCTGGACACCTCTGATGATTCCGGAATTTCCGGATCATCTCCGGAAACGGGGATGCAGCCGTAGCCCGCAGTTCTGACGGCATTAATGATGCTGGCAGGATCCAGGTCTTCTGCGGCATCGATCCGCAATGTGCCGGTAAGAAGACTTGCCGCAGCTTCGGTAACACCGGGAAGCCTGGTAACAGCCTTCTCTACCCGGGAGACGCATGCAGCACAGCTCATGCCGGTGATTTTAAAGATCTTTTGCATAGACAGACTTTGAAGGAACAATCATGAAAACGGCGGCCGGAGCGCTGTTTTGCAGGATTATTTCTTTCCGGATTCCTCGTTTTCCTCCTCCTCGTCATCACTGTCAAATACCTTGTTCCAGAGAGCCTCTCCGAAATCAAGAATATCCGCCCGGCCGTTGTGGTCGGCATCCCGGGTGGCTGCTGAAAGCGCCGAGAAGGTTTTGCTGACGCCGTTTTTGCGGGATTTCAGAGCGTTGTAGGTGTTTACGGCGCTGTTAACCTCCGCTCTGGAAAAGCCCTGAGATTCCACGGCTCTTTTAAAGCGTTCCGTGGTGGATACGCTGCGGCGATCCCCGGTTTTTTTAAGACGGCGCATCACCTCCCGAAAAATTCTTTCATCCTCGGAAAGCTTACGGGAACTTCTCCCGGAAGAGCTGCGGGCGCCCGTACGGGATGAGGCTCGTTTCTTCCTGATGGTTTTGCCGGCCAGAAAATCAATAATCGTTCCCAGAAGTCCTGCCATTTGTGTAATTCCTCCTGATAGAGCATGTGACGGCGCTTGATTAGGCGCATGATTATTGCGACGCCGCTGATAACTTATGTATATTTTACTTTCATTCCGGAGTCTTTTCAGTGTGATGCAGGTGAGAATAGTTGTCAGGTATGCGAAGAGCCATTATTCCTGTGGAAAATCGCAGACCGAATCAGTAACAGGTAACGGAAAGTATTAACAGTAATCTGTGGATATGTTGTGTCTTGTTACTGTTGGCATCGGGAGAAATGCCATTAATCTCACAGAATTATCCCGGGAATTCACAGTTTTGGTGTGAAAGGATGTGGTAAATTGCGGGAGAACCTGTGGACAGATTGTTGATAAATATTGACTGATGTTTTTATGAGCGCTTCGGATGTCTTTCCGTTTTTGGGATACCGGCGACAAAAAAAGGAACGGTTTCCCGTTCCTCATATGTTTATCTTTATTCCGGCAGTTATCTGTAGCTGGCTACGATGGACTTATCGAATACCTTTTCGCAGTAGCGGCATTTCAGGCGGATCTTGCCGTTCTGGTTAAGCACCTGAAAATTGCTTTCGGCAGTGGGCTCCGCATGGGTGATGCAGTTGGAATTCGGGCAGGAAAAAATATGCTTGATTCTTTCGGGGAGACAGAGCTTCCTTTTTTCCACTACCTGAAATTCCTGAATGATGTTTACCGTGGCATCCGGAGCGAAGAGCGCCAGCTGGTTAGCCTGATCCTCTGTTACGGTGGCATTTTCTATTTTGATGAGATCCTTGTGTCCGAAGGCCTTGGAAGGCAGGTTGAAGCCAACGGTAATAGCCTCATGGGTGTCCAGAAAATGAAACAGCTTGAGAATCTTCAGAGCCTGACCGGCCGGAATATGATCTATTACGGTGCCGTTTCTGATAGCCTCTACCTGGAGCTGAGTCTTGGCAGTCATTTTTATACCTCCTCGTTAAGCACAAGCGAAAGCAGAGCCTCTCTGGCGAACACCCCGTTGCGGGCCTGCTGGAAATAACAGGCATAAGGCGTGCTGTCCACCTCCGGCACGATTTCATCAATGCGGGGCAGGGGGTGCAGGATCTTCATATTGGGTCTGGCTCCCTTCAGGAGATCCGGAGTGAGCACGTATTTGGCTCTGATGTGCCGGTATTCGGTTTCGTCAAAGCGTTCCTTCTGCACTCTGGTCATATAAAGGATATCCACATTGGGCACAATCTCCTCAAAGTGACGGCAGATCTCAAAATGAATTCCGGCCCGGTTGTAGTCATCCAGGATGTAATCAGGCATGGCCAGAGATTCCGGGGACATCAGGAAAATGTTGGCATGGTAATGACAAAGGGCCTGAGAGAGAGAATGCACGGTGCGGCCGTATTTCAGATCTCCCACAAAAGCAATGCTGATGTTGTCTATGCGCTTCTGGGTTTCGAAAATCGTAAAGAGATCCAGCAGAGTCTGGGACGGGTGCTGGTTGCTGCCGTCGCCGGCATTGATGACCGGCACCGGAGAGATATCGCTTGCCAGACGGGCGGCGCCTTCCATGTGATGACGCATGACCAGGGCATCGGCATAACCGGTAATGATGCGGATGGAGTCGGCAAAGGTTTCGCCCTTCTTGATCATGGAGGTGTTGGAGGCATCAGAAAAACCGATTACTCTGCCGCCGAGCCTTTGAATGGCGGTTTCAAAGGAAAGTCTGGTGCGGGTTGAGGCCTCAAAGAAGCAGCTGGCAATAACCTTGTTATGCAGGAGATCC
>JAEEGL015393752.1_pt1 | contig 13829 bp, 12 predicted proteins | sample 9134231 | NCBI WGS metagenome assembly JAEEGL01 (sample SAMN16246548, study PRJNA631951) | gut metagenome | biome: gut microbiome; feature: rumen; material: fiber-attached | host: Bos | place: Iran: Karaj | collected 2018-10
CTATATCGAGGCCGACCTCGAGTTCCCCAACGTGATGACCCCCAACGGCGACGGCATCAACGACGTGTTCGCCATCAAGAACATGAACCCCATCCTCCCCAACAGACTCAGCATCTACAACCGATGGGGAAAGAAGGTGTACGAGAAGGAGAACTACCAGGCCTACATCAAGGACGACCAGCTCTACAACTCCGACCAGGGATTCAACGCCGATAACCTCTCCGACGGTGTGTACTACTACACCTTCCACTATGAGGGCTACACCCGCGGCGTGGACTACCACGGCAGTCTCACCATCCTGAGAGACAACTAACATATAATAATAATATATTGTATAGAAGAGCGACTCACACGAGCCGCTCTTTTTTTTGGCTTCAGAGACCCACCCATCGCCATCCATTCCATATCACTCCATTTCATTCCATCCAGCGGGGACCATCCAACTCCTTTTTACTCCATTTTTTTCCAAAAAATCCCATCTAAAATACCACTTTTCATCTATAAAATAGTTATATTATTATAATTCAGTTATTTATAAAAAATTTCAATCTATTACCATAATACCAAAATTATCAATACTTTAGTGTTTATAAAATAAACTTACCAACAATTTACTCCAAGTCATTCCACACTATATATCAATAAGTTAAGTATGAAAATTACATTAAAAAAAATTTTTTTTCAAAAATGTGGAAATTTAAAAAAAATATAGTAATTTTGTCGCACCAAAAATCCATAAAAGAATGGCTGGAATTAAATATCGTTGGTTTGAGGTCACCATAGAGAAGTACGGGCGGTTGAAGCTGCCTGCTGCTTTGCTGAAGGAGTTGGCGGAGGACGACCGACAGAACTTCTGGGCCACGGTGGGTTTTGGCAATCACATCATGTTGTGGACGCAGACGGCCTACGAGGCGCAGGTAAAATTCTTAGACTCGTTGGACCGTAACCTCATCGAGGTAAAGCGTTATCGCAACATTCTGCTGCGACAGAGCGCCTATTTGGAGTGTGACTCGCAGAGTCGTATCGTGCTTCCGAAGAACTTGTTGGAGAAATATGGCATAGAGCGCGAGGCGGTATTGGTGCTGGACAACGGGCAGATCGAGATTTGGAACGTGGACGCTTTCAATGCGGACTGCGACGCCATCACGCCAGAAGAGTACGGCAAGCTCAATGCCGAAATGCATTCTGGGATGTACGACAAGAACCGAAAGGAGGGCGGGGATGTATCATAATCCTGTGCTACTTGAAGCTTCTGTCGAAGGGCTTGTGCAAAATGTATCAGGGACTTACGTGGATGTCACCTTCGGAGGTGGTGGTCACTCTCGGCGTATTTTGGAGAAGCTGGGAAAAGAGGGGCGTTTGGTTGCCTTTGACCAAGACCCTGACAGTGCCGCCAACGTGCCGGATGACAGCCGTTTCCAGTTTGTGGCCTCCAACTTCAGCCATCTGAAGAAGTTCCTCCAGTATTACAATGCCTATCCTGTGGACGGCATTCTGGCCGACCTGGGTGTATCGTCGCACCAGTTCGACACGGCTGAGCGCGGCTTTTCGCACCGGATGGAGGGTGCTTTGGACATGCGGATGAACAGCAGCAACGGTCTGACGGCCTACCAGATTGTGAATGAATATCCGGTGGAGCGGCTGACGAATATTTTCCGGCAGTACGGGGAGTTAGTGGAAGCCAGACAGATGGCTCTGTTGATTGAGAAGGCTCGTACCCAAAAGATAGAGACGACGACGGAGCTGGCCGAAGTGGTGGCACCGGCGCTACCGAGAGGGAAGGAAAACAAGGTGTTGTCACAGATATTCCAGGCGTTGCGCATTGAGGTCAACCACGAGCTGGAGGTTTTGCAGGAGCTGCTGATGCAGTCGGCGGAGGCGCTGAAGCCGGGCGGCCGGCTGGTGGTCATCTCCTACCATTCGTTGGAGGACCGGCTGGTGAAGAACTTCATGAGGGCCGGCAATTTCGAGGGCAAGGTGGAGAAAGATTTCTATGGCAATCCGTTATGCCCGTTCAACCTTGTGACACGAAAGCCGATCGTGCCTGAAGAACAAGAGATAGAAGAGAACCCCCGTGCACGAAGTGCGAAATTACGAATAGCTGAAAAGAGAGGAGAGAAATAGAAGATGTATAGAGGTAAAGAACCACAGAAAAAAAAGCGGAAGCGCGGCAAGGTGGCGGAATTCTTCATGAATGCCGTTTCTGGCAGGCATCTGCTCCTCTCGTGGAAGAGATGGGTAGGATGGCTGGCAGTTGCCACCATCATTTCTATCATCTTCATCTACAACGAGCGGGTAATTGACGAGAAGAGGGCGCGCATCCAAGAGTTGGAAGAGATGCAACGCAGCAACATGCTACAGCTCAAGGATGTGAACGATATTGTGCTAACAGAAGAACCGGAGGAGAGAGAAAAAGCTAAAGCCGATGGCTTTGTAGATGTGAGAGAATACGACTATTACATTATCCATAAAGATAAAAAGAGTTCAAAATAATGGAGAACGCCAACAAAAGGATACTGATCACCATGGTATTGGGCATTGTGGCACTGGTCGCTTGCCTGATTGGCGTGGTGCGTCTGGCGTTTTTCCAGAAGGGGAAATACAGTGGTGACGAGGAGTTGTACGACATCTACACGCAGGAGCAGTTCGAGAAATTAAGTCCCGAGAAGCAGCAGAACTGTGTGGTGGAGGAACATGTCAACCCGACTCGGGGCACCATTTACGATGACAAGGGGCGTCCGCTGGTGACGAGTGTGCGGGTATATTCCATTGGCATTGACGGACGGAATTTCAACACGAAGCACGAATATTTTGCGGAGAATTCCCCCTATCTTGACACCCTCATCCATGACCTTGCTGTCAAATTCTACGAGCAGTTTAAAGACCGCTATGACACCGGCACCCACACGGTAGGTTTCTACCGTGACAAGCTTTCGCAGGCGTTCAAGCAGCACAAGCGGGTGCAAATCTTCTATGACCACGAGGTGGTGGTGTACAAGAAGATGATTTTAGACAAGGACATTGCCGCGTTGGAGAGCCTTCCGGTGCTGAGCCGAACGATTGCCGAAAAAGACCTGGGGCGGTATGGATTAGCAGGTCGCACCAAGGTGCATTTTTCAAGCGTGTTGGACAAGAACGGGAAACAAACGGTTCGTTTGCGTCCGTACGGTGACATGGCGAGCCGTATTCTGGGCGACCCGCAAAAGAAAAACGGCATTGACGGGTGCGAGATGTTCTCTCCCGTTTTGGCCGGCGAGGCGGGAGTGCGCAGACGTTTATACATGAATGGCATCGCGCTACCCGTGTCCGACAAGAACCCGCCAGTGGAAGGAGGGGACATTTACACCACCTTGAATATTGACATTCAAAACATTGTACACCAATCTTTGTTGGATCAGTGCAAACAGGCCAAACCGGCTTGGGGTTGCGCGGTGGTGATGGAAACGGCAACTGGCGATATCAAGGGCATTTCCAACTTTGAGCGCAAAATCGCCAACGGGGACACCAGCTATGTTGAAACTCGCAACTACGCCATGGTGGCTGAGGTGGCAGAACCCGGTTCCACCTTCAAATTAGCTTCGCTATTAGCCTATCTTGAGAAAACCAATGGTGATACCACGCACCGTTTCAAATACCTGTGTGATCAATTCAAAGTGGGAAAACGCACTTACCTGAAAAAGGACAAGTCGAAGTACGGTTATGACAGAAGTGACAGTGCGACAGTAAGAAAGATCATCCAGAAGTCATCCAATGTGGGTGTGGTGAACATGATGCGCTATGCTTTTCCGACATACGCCGAGTATGTACAAAAGCTGAATGAGATGTACATAACAGTGGGCTATTCCGCACAAATCGGCAAATTAGACCCGGTGGCCAACTTGCGCCCTGACACCAAAATTTTCGAGGAGCAATACTCCAGATATTTCGGAGCAGCCTTCAACATGCAGCCCATGCAAACACTGGTATATTATAATGCGGTGGCCAACGGAGGCAAAATGATGCAACCCCGTTTTGTGAAGTCATCACGTGTAGAAGGTAAAGTTACGGAGTACCCGACGGTGGTGATTGCAGAGCAGATCGCGAGCAAGAGGACCATCGCCATTGCACAGGACATTCTGCGGTCGGTGGTGGCAGGGAGTGACGGAACGGCATACAACACAGCCAGAAGAGTGGCTCCCGGGCTGGCCTTTTCGGGCAAGACCGGCACACGCGACATTTACGACACCCAGCTCGGGGCATACAACAAGAACCGTAACGCGGTTTCTTTCTGCGGCTATTTCCCCTCCGACAAGCCGAAATACACCTGCATCGTATATCTGTTTGACGCCCCCTACCCTGCCAGCAGTGCCAATGCCATCACGGTGTTTGCCAATATCGCGAAACGTATTCTCAACCCGCCACATGAACTCGACAGTGCTGTCCTCGCGACATGTTTCCCGCACCCCGTTCGCACACAAGCTGCCAACCAACTGAATGCCAAATACGGACTCAAGCTCAACAGCTGCAAAGGCAGTCGATACTGCGCCAGCGACAGCGAGGATCCGAAACGCGTAAAATCTGTCGAAGTGAAGCAGAGCACCGACAAGATACCGAATGTAGTAGGACTGAATGCCTCTGATGCGGTGACCGAGCTGCGCAAAAGCGGATATTCCATACGGATTGAAGGACGCGGGGTGGTGAAAAGCCAGTCCGTGAACCATACCGATAAAATTATCTTACTCACCCTCTCACCAGGCTAACGGGGACTCTCCTTTTTGTTGTTCACCTTTTTGATCTTTCCTCCCCGCCATTAACCATTTCTTGAAAAAACCTTTAATGATACGTGAAAACCATATCACAAATCCTGATTAACATCAAGCCCTGCGAGGTGATCGGAAGCACCGAGCGGGAAGTGTCGGCCATCGTCTTCGACTCGCGCAAAGTGTCGGAGAAAGGCGGCGGAGTGGTCTATGTGGCGCAGCGCGGCACGCAGACTGACGGACATCTGTACATCCCGCAGGCGGTGGCCGCCGGCGCAAGCGTGGTAGTCTGCGAAGAGCTGCCCGCTACATGCGACCCTGACGTGACCTACATCCGCGTGGAGAAGGCCGACATCGCCTTAGGGCGCATGGCCGCCGAACTGTATGGCCACCCCAGCCGGAAGCTGAAATTGGTGGGTATCACCGGCACCAACGGCAAGACCACCACCGTAACCTTGCTGCACCGGCTGTTCACTGAAATGGGACACAGCACCGGCCTCATCTCCACCATCGTCAACAAAATCAAGGAGCGCGAGATTCCCGCCACACACACCACCCCCGACGTGGTGACACTGAACGAGTTGCTGAGCGAGATGGTGGCCGAAGGGTGCGAATACTGCTTCATGGAGGTGAGTTCGCACGCTATCTGCCAGCACCGCATCGAAGGACTGGAGTTCGCGGGCGGCATCTTCAGCAACATCACCCACGACCATCTCGACTTTCACAAGACCTTCGCCAACTACATCCAGGCGAAGAAAGCCTTTTTCGACTCGCTTCCCTCCACTGCTTTCGCCCTGACCAACGTGGACGACCGCAACGGAATGGTGATGGTGCAGAACACAGCGGCAAAAGTTGTCCGCTACGGTTTGCAGGGTGCTGCCGACATCAAAGGAAAAATCATCGAAAACAGCTTTGAGGGTTTGCAGATGCAGATCAACGTGCAGGAGGCCTTTTTCTGCCTGTCGGGGAGGTTCAACGCATACAATCTGATGGCCATCTACGGAGCAGCGGTGTTGCTGGGACAGCCAGCCGAAACTGTGTTGACGAAGATGAGCAGTCTGAACCCAGCGGAGGGGCGTTTCCACGTCATCCGCAACGGTGAGGGTGGCGTAGCCATCATCGACTATGCGCACACTCCGGATGCGTTGAAGAACGTACTAAGCACGATTCACGACATCACCTGCAAGGGCGAGGAGGTGCTGACGGTAGTGGGCTGCGGCGGCAACCGCGACGCGCTAAAGCGCCCGGTGATGGCGGAGATTGCCTGCCGCGAGAGCAGCCGCGTGATTCTCACCTCCGACAATCCGAGATTGGAAGACCCGTATGAGATCTTGAAACAGATGGAAGCCGGCGTGCCGGAAGAGTGCCGACGCAACGTGCTCACCATCGAGAACCGCCACGAGGCCATCAAGACCGCCTGCATGATGCTGCGCGACCATGGCGTCATCCTCATCGCGGGCAAAGGTCACGAGAAATACCAAGACATTCAGGGCACCAAGCATCACTTCGATGACAGCGAAGAGGTGTGCCTCAACTGGAACATTCCTTATCAGCATTAAAATAAAAAAACATGTTATATCACCTATTCCACTGGCTCAACCAATACGACTTCCCCGGCGCACAGCTGTTCGAGTACATCTCCTTCCGTGCGGCGTGTGCTTTCATTCTCTCCCTCATCGTGTCGATGATTGTAGGGAAATGGATGATCAAGAAGTTACGCCAAAAACAGATTGGCGAATCCATCCGCGACCTTGGACTGGCCGGACAGATGGAGAAGAAAGGCACCCCCACCATGGGCGGTTTGATCATCATTGCAGCCATCCTGATTCCCGTGCTGTGTTTCAACCGGCTGAACAACGTATATGTGCTGCTGATGATCTTCACCACAATCTGGCTGGGCTTCTTGGGATTCATGGACGACTATATCAAGGTGTTCAAAAAGAACAAAGAAGGACTTCATCCCAAGGCTAAATTGTTAGGACAGATCATTCTCGGTCTCGTAGTGGGTGTGGTGATGTATTTCCACCCTGGGGTGGTGATTGAAGAGAAGGCCACCTTGCCGAAGCAGAGTGTGACCACCGACGAGTTATTCACGGTGACACATCCCGATGAGAGCGGCGTTGCGACCATCGCGGTAAAAAAGGCTGACGCCAGAGAATTAGGTCCCTCGGTGCATTCCACCAAGACCACCATTCCGTTTGTAAAGAACAACGAGTTCGACTATGCGTGGTTCACTCGCTGGCTGGGTGATGAAGACGGCCGCTGGTCATTCCTTTTCTACATCCCCATCATCATCTTCATCATTGCGGCGGTGTCGAACGGAGCCAACCTGACGGACGGTTTGGATGGATTGGCCACCGGCACGTCGGCAACAGTAGCGGTGGGGTTGGCCATACTGGCTTACGTATCAGGCAATGCCATCTTCGCCAATTACCTGAACATCATGTACATACCCAATATCGGAGAACTGGTGATTTTCATCTCAGCGCTGGTAGGAGCCTGCATCGGTTTCTACTGGTGGAACTGCTTTCCGGCGCAGGTCTTCATGGGCGACACGGGCAGTTTGACACTGGGCGGCATCATCGCAGTGTCGTGTGTCATCATCCGCAAAGAGCTGCTCATCCCGCTTCTTTGCGGCGTGTTCCTCATCCAGAGCTTGTCGGTGATTATGCAGGTGAGCTATTTCAAATACACCAAGAAAAAGTATGGTGAAGGGCGCAGAATTCTTCTCATGTCGCCTTTGCATCATCATTACCAGAAAAAAGGCATGCATGAATCCAAAATTGTGCAGCGATTCATTGTCGTCAGCATATTATTAGTTGTATTAACATTGGTAACATTAAAAATCAGATAGTTATGAAGAAGATCAGAAACAGCATTAAGGGAGAATACAATTATAGCACTGGTATTGCGGGAAGCAGTGTACGAGATTTTCAGCAACTGCTGGAGATGCGCGAAGGGCAGATAGCAGCGCAGCGTGATTTCTTTGATAGCATAGAACATCGGATGGAAACGGTGAAGACCTTCCGGGGGGTGGATTTCATCAACGACGCGGCCTGCGAGAGTGAGAACGGCATCTATATGGCCCTGTCGAATATGTCGAAGCCGGTGACCTGGATCACCTCCTTCACAGGCTGGGATCATATCGATGACAAGCTGTTACAGATGATCATCCGGAAAGTAAAGGCCATCATTTTCTATGGAGAAGAAGATGACAAGACACGGAACTTCATCGACATCCTCAATGTTCACAGCGACTACAGCGAAGATATGGAAACGGCTGTTCGAATGGCCTTTTATGCCAGTTCGGAGGATGATGTGGTGCTGTTCTCACCCGGCACTCCCCGCGAAGAGGGAGCCAATACCGTAGCGAAAAGAGGCAATTTGTTCAAAATGTCAGTAGCACAACTATAATATGTCACTGAAACTGAAAAACATCCCTTCCTTAAAATTCTACCACATCATCTACTTTTGTGTGGCGATACTGGTGGCGGTCTCCGTCATCGCTTCGTACAGTTTGACTGGAGAGTTGTGGCAACCCATTCTGCAAGGTCTGGGAGGATTTGCTCTGATGATAGTCGTATCAAAAATCAACTATCAGAAAATCAACAGGTTCTACCAACTGTTTTTTGTATTAGCCTTCCTTTTGCTGATTCTGACAGTAATATTTGGAAGGGGAGGTGGCGGACGAAGTCTGTCTCTTGGTTTCATGTCGTTTCAGACCTTCTATTTAGTAACCATTTTCTATCTGTTTTATCTCTGCACCAAATCGGCCTACGAAATGTCTAACAACATCGTATTAGATGGGAAAAAGGCGGCAGTGAGGCTTTCTGTTTTCGCCATATTCACTGGTTTGATTGCCATGAGGAACATCTCGACAGCCATGCTGCTGTTCGGGACAGGATTGTTGGTGCTGTATGTTTCAGGCATAAAGTTGAAATATCTGGGGATATTCATGCTGGCCATCATGTTAGCGGGCGGATTATATATTGGGGGAAGTGCACTGAAAGACAAGGGCAAAAGCGAGCAGGTGCAGACAGAGGAGACCAAAACCCGTGGTGGCACCGGTTACAACCGTATCAAATACTGGCTGACAGGAGAAAGTGATGTGGAGGGCTATGGTCGCCAGATGACATTAGCCCGCACCGCCGTAGCTCGTTCAGCACACCTGCCTCAACCTGGCAAGGGTATCATCAAAGACAAAATGCCCGAAGGAGAAAACGACTTTGTATTCTCACTCATCTGCGAAGAGCTGTCGGTATGGACCGGCATCGGACTTCTCGTCCTATACTTCTTCATTTTTTTCAACATCACATTCCTCATCTCAAGAAAAGCGAAAGGAAATTTCGTGAAACTATACTCATTGGCCATTGCCTTACTGATGTTGGGTCAGGTGTTCATCCATGTGGGCACCAACATCAACCTAATCCCTGCCACTGGGCAGACGCTTCCATTTGTAAGTCGCGGTGCTACAGCACTTTTTGCCACATTCTTCATCTTCGGAACACTCATCAACATGGGCAAGCAGGTACTGATGAACGCCGACGCGGATGATACAGACCTGAATATCGAATCACCAATTATCAATCCTAAATAATTTTATTATGAAAAAAATCTTTACAACTTTATTCGCAGTTTTGGCCATGACCTTTGCCTTCGCACAGGTCGTACCCAATGGCGGTTTGGAAGAGTGGACCGACACGCACACTCCCGTGGGCTGGAATGCCACGTTCAACACCTCTGTACCCGTAGATTACATGGGATTCACATTGGACGTCATCATCAACTACCAGGCGGCCACCCGCAATGCCACCGCACACTCTGGCAGTTATGCGGCGCAAATCACCACCCAGGCTGCAAATGCAACGATGGCTGGTCAAACCATCTATTCCATCAACCTGCCCGGCATCATGCACCTTGGTCAATTCAACGTGGCTGCCATCTCCACCTTGGATGTCGGAGATGTCAGCGACCCCGCCAGCATCGACTGGACCCAATATCTGATTGGCGGCATCGCCTGCAACCAAGTGCCCAGCAAGGTGACCGCCTGGGTGGCCTATACCACCACCGAGGACACCCTCACCGCCGGCGTAGTACTCACCCGCTGGAACAACGGCCAGCGTGAGGTAGTGGCAGAGGGACGTTATGAATACGACCAAAACATCGAGGACTATACACAGATTGAAATCCCCGTGACTTACAAGGACGGCATGGAAGGTGTGACACCTGACACGCTCAACATCATTTTCGCCAACTCGGGGGGCGCCACCAACGAAAACACCGTGCTGGCAGTTGATGACGTAGAGATTGAGATGGGCGACAACATCTATGAGGTGAGCAGCCTGCCGCTGTTCAGCGTTCGCCCGAACCCCGCCACCGAAACGGTGGTTCTCACCCCCTTCACCAATGAGAGCTACTCAGCCCGCATGTACGACACCAACGGCAAGCTGGTATGGAATGCCGACAACGTGAATGGCGAGACCCAGCTCAATGTGAGCGAATTCACCAAGGGTGTGTATTTCCTCCAAATGAAGCAGGGCAGCAACGTGAAGAGCGAGAAAGTGATTGTGAAATAATCCGGCTTTGGAAGCGAACATCACTTTCATACTCGCGCCGCTTCACGGCATCACGAACTATCATTTCAGAAACTGTCTTCACCGCCATGTCGGAGGAATCGACATGGCGGTGACGCCGTTTTTGGCGGCGCAGGAGCTGGCGAAACTGAACGTGCGGAAATGGCACGACATACAGCCCGCAAACAACACCGGCATGTCCATTATACCACAGCTGATGGGCAATGAGCCCCGACAGATGGTTGACACCCTGAAGGCGCTGTCCACGCTGGGCTACCAGCAGGTGAATTGGAACATCGGCTGTCCGTCGACGCAGGTGGTGCGGAAACAGCGGGGCTGCGGACTGATGCCGCACGCCGACAAGGTGGAGGCGGTGGTGGCCGCTGTGAGCCGCGAGGTGCCCGAATGCCACTTCTCGGTGAAGATGCGTACCGGATGGTCCAACCCCGCTGAGGGACTGGAGATTATCGAACGGCTGAACCCCTACCCCATCGACTTCATCGCCATCCACCCAAGACTGGGCGTACAGGAATACAACGGCACCCCCGACTGGGAGATGTTCGGCGAGATGTGCGAGAGGACGTGCCACCGCATCGTGTATAGCGGCGACATCGTGGACCTCGACTCTTACCGCCGGTTCCGAGCCTGCTTCCCAAATGTCACTGACATCCTGTTAGGGCGTGGCATCTTGAGAAATATCTTTCTGGCGGAGGAACTCACAGCCGGAGAAACCCTCCCGCTGGAGGTGAAACGCCGGCGGTTCGCCGACTTTTACCACGATTTGGTAGAGACATTGGCGGAAGCCCGCGGACGGCAGCATATCCTGTCGCTGCTGAAAGAGCTGTGGCATTATTTCGCCACATTTTACCAACTTTCACCACAAGAGTTAGTTACTCTGCTACGCGTCACCGACATCGACGAGTTTGAACAGCGAGTGGATGAATTACTGTAGGATTACAGACGGGTGGAAAGTTTCGGCACCACCTGTTTTTTCCACTCGGTGAAGCAGCCTTCAGCGATTTTCTGGCGGGCAACCGTCACCAATTCAAGGTAGAAGTGCAGGTTGTGCATCGAGCCAATCATAGGCCCGAGAATTTCGTTAGCTGCATAAAGGTGGCGCAGGTAGGCTCGGGTATAGATGCGGTCGGCGGTAAGGTCGCTGTTGGCATCAATGGGGGTGAAGTCTGACTTCCACTTTTCATTTCGCATATTGAGCACACCTTCCCAAGTGAAAATCATACCGTTACGTCCGTTGCGGGTAGGCATCACGCAGTCAAACATATCCACACCGAGGGCGATATTTTCGAGGATGTTGACCGGTGTGCCGACGCCCATGAGGTAACGGGGCTTGTCGGCGGGGAGCTGTCGGCAGCAGTGGTCGGCCATCTCGTACATCATTTCAGTAGGTTCGCCCACCGCGATGCCGCCGATAGCGATACCGTCGCTATCGTACTTGATGATTTCCTCCATAGAGCGGCTACGGAGATCCTTGAAAACGCTGCCCTGCACGATGGGGAACAGCGACTGGTAATGACCGTATTTGGATTCGGTTTGTTCATAGCGTTTCCAGCAGCGGTCGAGCCATCCGAGGGTGATGTCGAGCGACTTGCGGGCATACTCGTAGTCGCACGGATAGGGCGGGCATTCGTCGAATGCCATCATAATATCGGAGCCTATAGTTCGCTGAATGTCAATCACTTTTTCTGGACTGAACAGGTGACGGGAGCCGTCGATATGCGACTGGAACCATACGCCCTCTTCGGGTTTGATCTTGCGGCAGCCTGCGAGGGAGAACACTTGGAAGCCGCCGCTGTCGGTGAGGATGGGGCGGTTCCAGCCGTTGAAACGATGGAGCCCGCCGGCGGCCTCGATGACCTCCATGCCAGGGCGCAGATAGAGATGGTAGGTGTTGCCAAGAATGATTTGCGCTTTTACATCATCCCGCAAATCATTGATATGCACAGCTTTGACAGAGCCAACTGTACCAACTGGCATAAAAATAGGAGTTTGGATTGTGCCATGGTCAGTGGTGATGACGCCCGCGCGCGCTGAGCTATGGGCATCCTTATGTTCAATTGTAAACTGCATTCTGTTAATAATTTTCGGCAAAAATAAACTAAATCTTGCAAACTTTCCAATACATTTGCAAAATGTTATTAACCGCTACAATGTTCCTGCAAAACCTTCCTCTGCATACCATCATCTGCCTGATTATCTTAGGGTTTGTCATCTTAAGTCTGCTAATTTACTACTTGGCATTCTATGGTCGCTTTGTTTTCAGAAAAGAAAAGAAGCACATTCTGTCGGAGGAGTACCCACCTATTTCCGTCATCATCGTGGCGCATGATGAGGCGCACCATCTGATCAAATCACTGCCGGAGCTGCTGACGCAGGACTATCCGAACTATGAAGTAGTGTTGGTGAACGACAACTCGACTGACGAGACCCCGCAGTTGGCCATTGAGATGAAGAACAAGTACCACAACCTGCATTATGTGAACATGGCCTCTTCTGTATCAACGATAGAGGGGAAGAAATTTCCGATGGCCATTGGCATACAGGCGGCGAAATACGACCTGGTGCTCATGACGGGGGCTAGCTGCATGCCGTCGAGTCCCTACTGGCTGCGGCAAGTGGCTGGACGGTTTGTACGCAAAACCCGCGTGGTCTTGGGGCACGCCTCCTACGGACGGAAGCCCGGCCTGTTCAACAAACTGCTGCACTACGACTCACTGGAGACCTCCGTCATCGCTTTTTCATACACCATCAGCGGAATGCCGGTGATGGCCGACGGCCATAATCTGGCCTATCACAAAGGTATTTTCTTCAAAAACAAAGAGTTATACTTCCGCCATGCGCAACTTCCTTTCGGCGAAGACTGCATCTTCATCAACGAGGCAGTGCATCACGATGCCTGCAATGTAGTGGCCTCACCCGAAGCCGTCATGGAGCAATACCCCATCGACTTCTCCAAATGGATGCAAATCAAGCAGTTCGCTATCATCAGCCGTAGCTTCTACAAAGTCATCCCTCGCATCTTGCTGAAAAGCTACAACTGGCTCTGTTTCCTGTTTCATGCTGCCTCCATCGCCTGCCTCTGCCTGACCATCCTTCAGCACAACTGGATCATGTTGGGCATCGTGTGTGGTGCCATCTTACTGAAAATTGGGATGCAATACCTTGTTTTTGCCAAGGGCGCAGGCAAGCTGGGAGAGAAATCTGTTGTGCCGGGCATCTTTTTCTACGAAATCATCCTCACACTATTGAGGCCATGGATATATTTGGGTTCGAAATTTGAAAAATCAAAATGGAAATAACAAACTGCACCACCGACAAGGCGAAACGCGACGCGCTATTAGTGAAAGACGCCCTCGAGAACGGCAGTCAGAAGGCCTACTCCGACCTGATGCGCTACTACCGCGACCCGCTCTATTTCACCCTGTTGAAGATGATGAAGAATCCTTATGATGCGGAAGACCTCACCATCGAGGCATTCGGCAAGGCGTTCAAAAACTTA
>JAEEGL015909704.1_pt1 | contig 13829 bp, 8 predicted proteins | sample 9134231 | NCBI WGS metagenome assembly JAEEGL01 (sample SAMN16246548, study PRJNA631951) | gut metagenome | biome: gut microbiome; feature: rumen; material: fiber-attached | host: Bos | place: Iran: Karaj | collected 2018-10
ATGAATCAGATTGCGCGTATAAAAGAGGAGACAAAAAAGATGAAAAAGACAATCAGTGTTCTTTTGGTTCTTGTTCTTGCCTGTGCAGTTGTTTTTGCGGGCGGAAAGAAGGAGTCTACGACAGAGATTTACTTCCTTAATTTCAAACCGGAAGTAGCAGAAGTTTACGAAACAGAAGTTGCGCCTGCTTTCGCAAAAGAGAATCCGGGATACACTCTCAAAGTTGTTACGGCTGCATCTGGAACATACGAGCAGACATTTAACAGCGAAGTTGCTAAATCAAAGCCACCGGTAATTTTCCAGGTAAACGGTCCGGTTGGTCTTGCTAACCAGAAGAACGTTGCTGCAGATCTTTCTGGAACAGAGTTCTACAAGATTCTTGGTGACAAATCCATGGCTCTCAGCCTGAATGGAAAACCAGCTGCTATTCCTTATGCTGTAGAAGGTTACGGTATCATCTACAACAATGCTATCATGAACAAATACTTTGCTCTCAAGGACAGGGCTACGACAGTTAAATCAATGGACGAAATCAAAGATTTCGCCACACTCAAAGCAGTTGTAGAGGATATGCAGGCAAAGAAAGATGCTCTCGGAATCAAAGGCGTTTTCGCTTCTACATCAATGGCTGCCGGAAACCAGTGGAGATGGCAGACACACGCTGTAAACGTTCCTCTTTATCAGGAATTCCTTGACATCAACCCGAACGAGTCAACAATCACAACTGGTCTTGCACAGAAGGAAATTACTTTCAAATACGGAAAGCAGTTCCAGAATCTTATGGACCTTTATACGAACAACAGCCTTACAGCAAAGACTCTTCTTGGTTCAAAGACAGTTGACGAAGCTATGGCAGAGTTCGCTCTTGGCCAGTGCGCTATGGTTCAGAACGGAAACTGGGGTGCTTCTCAGATTCTCGGTGTAGACGGCAACAAGGTTGCAAGCTCAGACATCAAATTCCTCCCTATTTACACAGGAATTCCTGGAGAGGAGAAAATGGGCCTTTGTGTAGGAACAGAAAACTATCTTTGTATCAACAAGAATGCTTCTGCTGAGGCTCAGAAAGGCGCGGATATCTTCCTTTCTTGGCTTTTCGGCTCTGCAACAGGAAAGAAACTTGTTTCAACAAAGCTCAACTTCATCACACCGTTCAATACGTTCGCAGAGAACGAGCTTCCATCTGATCCGCTTTCACAGCAGGTTTCAATTTGGATGAACAAAGACGGAGTTTCATCTGTAACATGGACATTCGCTGCTATTCCATCTGAGGCATGGAAAGACTCTTTCGGTTCAGCACTTCTTGCTTACTTCGAGGGCAAGTGCGACTGGGCAGCAGTTGAGAAAGTAGCTGTTGATGAGTGGGCTAAGGAAGTTTCACTCAAGAAATAACCTGATATAAAAGGAAATCGTGGCAGTTTCAAAAGTCAGACGAGTTTTGGAACTGCTTCAACCGCCTTTCCTGATGCGGAGATTGCGTCCTTCCCATTGGTAAAGGCGGCTTTTCGTCAATAATATTGTTGTTAGTTAATTTTGGGACGCAGATTCCGGTATGAAGCCGGTATTGTCCGTTTGGGGATTTTTATGGAGAAAACCTTACGAAAATATTTTGCCCTGTTCGCATTGCCGGGGTTAATTTGCTTTCTTATAGCATTTCTTGTACCTATGTTCATGGGTATATATCTTTCATTCTGTGATTTCCGTAATCTGAATGACGTTACTTTCGTAGGATTCGCAAACTACATTAAAGCATTCACGATCGACAACAATTTCAGCCATGCACTTTGGTTCACCGTGAAATTCACGATTGTGACTGTGCTCTCCATAAACGTAATCGCGTTTGCGCTCGCTATAATGCTTACGCGCGGAATAAAGGGCACAAATGTTTTCAGAACAATCTTTTTTATGCCAAATCTTATCGGTGGTATCGTCCTTGGTTGGATTTGGCAGGTGATAATAAACGGCGTGCTTTTGAAGTACGATGCGACAATCGTTTCCGATGCTAAATACGGATTCTGGGGACTTGTCGTACTTATGAACTGGCAGAACGTCGGTTACATGATGGTTATCTACATTGCGGCGATTCAGAATATCTCTTCTGATATGCTGGAAGCTGCGGCAATTGACGGAGCCGGATACTGGCGTACGCTTTTCAAGATAATAATTCCTTCCGTAATGCCGTCAATTACGATTTGTCTTTTTATGACGCTGACAAACGGGTTTAAGCTTTTTGACCAGAACCTCTCCCTCACTGCAGGAGAGCCGGGAAATCAGTCTGAAATGCTTGCCCTCAACATATACAATACGTTCTACCGCCGGGTCGGATACGAGGGAGTCGGACAGGCAAAAGCGGTTTTGTTCACGATAATGGTTGCTGCAATCGCGCTGATTCAGCTTAAAATTACAAAACGCAGGGAGATAGAGCAGTGAAAAACGATATAAAGGGCAATACCTCAAAGAAGATTATTTTCGTGTTCCTTGTTTTGGGAGCTGCCTATGTTCTGTTCCCGATTTTTATCGTCCTTATGAACTCTTTCAAAGGAAAGTTGTTTATCTCCACGGCTCCGTTTTCGCTTCCGTCTTTGGGAGGGGAGAACGCTGACAAGACATTTGTCGGGCTTTCGAACTACATAAACGGTGTAAAGAAAATCAAGTTTTTCCAAGCATTCGGTTATTCGCTCTGGATAACGGTAGGCTCGGTCGCTGGAATACTGATTTTGTCAAGTATGCTTGCGTGGTACATTACGCGCATTAAGAGCAAAGTGAACAGCGTCATTTACTATATGCTTGTTTTTTCGATGATTGTTCCTTTCCAGATGGTTATGTACACAATGAGCAAAATGGCGAACGTCCTTCACCTTGATAACCCTGTGGGCATTATCGTAATTTATGTGGGATTCGGATGCGGCATGGCGACGTTCATGTTCGCAGGCTTTATAAAGTCAATTCCGCTTGCGATGGAAGAAGCCGCTATGATAGACGGTGCGAACCCGCCGCAGATTTTTCTTCATGTCGTTATCCCGATGCTTAAAAGCCAGGCAATCACTATCGGTATTCTTGAGATAATGTGGGTTTGGAACGACTATCTTTTGCCGTATCTGACTATCGGAACAGATTACAAGACTATCCCGATAGCGATACAGTATCTTCGCGGCGGTTATGGTGCGGTTGATATGGGCGCGATGATGGCGATGCTGATGCTTGCGATGCTGCCGGTTATCGTGTTTTATTTAGCGTGCCAGAAGCACATTATAAAAGGCGTTCTTGCAGGTGCAGTAAAGGGCTAGAAAAGCCAGCCGTCGCACATATTTGCGTCACGTCCGGCGGCTTTTCGCCTGGCAGAGTTGTGCCCGGCGCCCCTTCGCAAATTGGTGTTGCGTTCGTTTGCGTCGCGCGCGACTTTCAAGAAGCTTTTCTGCACCCCCTGCGTAACTTCATCGCCCGGATTAAGATGCCCCAAAAGAAGCGGCGACTCAGGATCGTGCAACTTATAATTTTCCTGAGCTTTTTTCGGGCTTTTGTTTGCGTAACAGTATTTGCATCCGTTAGGACAAGTATCGTAGTCGCCTATACTCCTTGTCTCTATGCAGTGGCAGCCGTTGCGCATTCCGCTGTGTTTCAGTTCGCGGAATTCAACCCCGTTCGACTCACCAAGCATTTCAAGCGTTATGCAGCCAGATTTAAGTATTCCGTACCTCGTAAAATCACCGTTCGTTCCGCAAGTCTGAATTCGCAACCCATAACGCGCCGCAATCTCTCCAAGTGAGCGTGCAATCTCGTTTATATCGGCCTCCGAAAAAACGATTAGCTCCGGCATATTAAACTGAAGTTTTGTGTAAAGCTCCACAAAACTGAATATGCATCTGTTCACATGCCCTGAAAGACGCGATGCCATGTATTCAAAAGTTTCTTTGTGCGTTTGGATTGAATAGTTTTTCGTGAGCAGAACAGGGTCATACCGCCAGCAAATCCGCTTTGCCCCGACGATTTTTTCAAGCTTCAAAAGCGTTCTTATGCTCTCGTCAATAGATGGAACTCCCGGCTCTATATCTTTGCCGTAAGTAGTTATCGTGTATTGGAAATTAGTGTTGAACCTGTCGGTTATTGTATGCAAATACGGAAGAATCGGCTCGTAGTTTTTTGAACAGAAAACAATGCAGTCTACTTTGTCGGGCGTAAGTTCGTAGCGCGTCACTTTATTCGGGAACATCGGATTTCTGGAAAGCACGTAGCCTTCTTCAAAACGTTTTAGAAGCCACGGAGTGAAGTATTGCACTGTGTCGGTACGTGCCCCGGTGTTGATTATCATATCGATATTTTAACACAGACACGGCCGTAAGACTATACAAGGCAGATTTACGTTCCTGAAGAATTGGGCGGTCCCGACGTTCGGTTTCTGGAAACCTCACGTCGGGCGGGCTATCCGCGGTTCCGCGCTAACCGCGCTTCATTCGTGCGGCAAGGAAGCCGCACGAACGACCGCCGCTCCTATCCCTACCGCAATTTATGCAAACGCCAGAGAAATAAGTTTCACGCCAAACGCGACAAGCCACGCTAGCGCGCACTGCCCGACAACGACGAATGCAGCCCATTTTGTGCCAAGCTCTCGTTTTATAGAAGCGATTGCGGCTACACATGGCGAGTAAAGCAGGCAGAAAACGAGCAGTGCGGCTGCGGCTCCCGGCGAGAGAAGCGAAACGAGCGCGGCTTCGGACGAGAATAGTACCGAAAGTGTTGAGACAACGCTTTCTTTTGCGATAACGCCTACCAAAAGCGATGTGCTGATTCGCCAGTCGCCGAAGCCGAGCGGTTTGAAAATCGGCGCGATATATCCTGCAATAAGCGCGAGGATGCTGTCGTGCGAGTCTGTGACCATGTTCAGCTTTGTGTCGAATGTCTGCATAAACCAGATGATTATTGACGCAAGGAAGATGATTGTGAAAGCGCGCTGCAAAAAGTCTTTAGCCTTTTCCCACAAAAGCTGCGCGACATTTTTAAGACCGGGCATCCTGTAGTTTGGAAGCTCCATTACGAACGGCACGGCTTCACCCTTGAACGCAGTGTTTTTAAGCAGAAGCGCAATTAAGATACCAGTTATAATTCCCAAAAAGTATAGTCCCACCATGACAAGCCCGCTATATTTCGGGAAAAAGACAGTCGAGAAGAACGCATACACAGGAAGTTTCGCCGTGCAGCTCATGAAAGGTGTGAGCAGTATCGTCATTTTTCGGTCGCGCTCTGAAGGAAGAGTACGGCTTGCCATTACGCCGGGAACTGTGCAACCGAACCCGATGAGCATCGGCACAATACTTCTGCCGGAAAGTCCGATTTTTCGAAGAAGCTTGTCCATAACGAACGCAATACGCGCCATGTAGCCTGTATCTTCAAGCAGTGAAAGAAAAAAGAAAAGTGTCACAATAATCGGTAAAAAACTGAGCACGCTTCCAACTCCGGTGAAAACACCGTCTATTACGAGCGATTGTAGCGCGGGATTCACATTCCAGGTTTGCAAGCCAGTGGCAACGAGCGCGGTCAGTTTGTCTATCCCTGCTTCAAGCAATTCCTGTAGCCATGCGCCTATTACGTTAAATGTCAGGAAAAACACAAGTGCCATTACACCGATAAACGCAGGGATAGCAGTATATTTTCCTGTCAGAAACTTGTCTATGCGGCGGCTCCGTTCACGCTCGCGGCTTTCTTTGGGCTTTTTTACAGCCGCTGCCACAAGCTTTTTTATGAATGAAAAACGCATGTCGGCAATTGCTGCCGCCCGGTCTAGCCCGCGCTCTTCTTCAAGTTGGCAGATTATGTGCTCAAGCATTTCTTTTTCGTTTGTTGAAAGCTTTAGCGCGTCCATTATGTGAGCGTCGCCCTCTACGAGTTTTGTAGCCGCGAACCGGACTGGAATGGCGGCAGTTTTCGCGTGGTCGTCAATAAGGTTCATTATTGCGTGGAGGCAGCGGTGAAGCGCACCACCGTTCTCGTTTTCAAGGCAGAAATCGTTGTCGGCGGGCTTTTCCTGATACTGCGCAATATGAATAGCGTGGTTTATAAGCTCATCAATACCTTCGTTTTTCGCGGCAGAAATAGGAACGACCGGAATGCCCAAAAAATCTTCCATTACGTTAATGTCAACGGAGCCGCCGTTGCCGTGCATTTCGTCCATCATGTTGAGCGCAAGAACGACAGGCGTTTCAAGCGTCATGAGCTGCATCGTAAGGTAAAGGTTACGCTCTATGTTCGTCGCATCTACAATGTTGATGATGCACGTAGGCTTTTGCTCCAGTATGAAAGAGCGCGAGACAATTTCCTCGGCGGAGTAGGGCGAGAGAGAGTAAATGCCAGGAAGGTCTGTAACAAGCGTGTTCGGCTTGCCTTTTATTGAGCCGCTTTTTTGGTCCACTGTAACGCCGGGGAAGTTGCCTACGTGTTGGTTCGCGCCGGTAAGCTGGTTGAAAAGAGTAGTCTTTCCGCAGTTCTGGTTTCCGGCAAGCGCGAACGTAAGCTTTGTTTCTTTTGGCAGCGGATTTTCAGTCTTTTTTTCGTGGTATTTTCCGCCTTCTCCAAGGCCGGGGTGCTCCTTGTGGTAGCTCGGCTTTTTTTGCAGTGCACCCTGTTTTTTTTGCACTGTGGAATTTTGTGTCCGTGCCGTTCCTGTTTCATCAGCGGACTCTGGCGTTTCTGTTTGTAAGGAAGAGTCTGTTTGTGGCTTTCCTGCGTTCTTGCTGCTAATAGTCTCTACTTCTATTTGGGCAGCATCGGCAACTCTAAGCGTAAGTTCATAGCCGTGTATGCGGATTTCAAGCGGGTCGCCCATAGGCGCATATTTTACGGGAGTAACGCGTGTTCCTGGAATTACGCCCATGTCTAGGAAATGCTGGCGTAATGCGCCGCTGCCGCCAACTGTTTTGATAATTGCTGTTTCGTTTATTTCAAGATCTTTTATAGTCATTTTCGTTATCCACATTTAAGGTTGAGGTAAATATAGACGAATTCTAAAAGTTAATCAACGATAACTGATGATATAAATAACTATATTATATAAAGTTAGTTATAGGTAACTTCTTGATGGAATCGCACCCTAAGGTATATGTTATTTCCTGCTTACAAATAGCTTTTGAAAATCTCCAGGCTGCGCGGCATATCCTTCATCCCCTCAAAGACAAGAAGTGCATCCGGTACACGCGCTTTAATTTCGGGGAGCATTTTGTCCCAGCCCATAATTCCGTTTTCAATGCCTGTTTCATACAATGAGCCGTCCGAGTTTACATTAAAGTCTTTTATATGAAAAACGGCTATTTTATCTCCAAATCGATCCAGGCATTCGTCAAGGATATCAAACCGGCTCTTGTAGTTGCCTTCGTAAAGATAGTTGAAAATATCTACAGTGATGCGGATATATCCGTTATCAAGGGCCTTTACGATGCGTTCCATCTGGGCTGGACAGAAGATGCAATGTCCCCATGCGCCCTCTAGCGTAAGGTAAGAACCGCTTTCAAGAGCGACATCCGCAAGGGGGCGAAATACAGAATAAACTTCATCAAAGCCTTCCTCTGTTTGGTTCCTGGGGTTGTAAGTCCATGGCTGGTCGTTGTAGCTGCCCGTTTCGCTTGCGACATATTTCGCCCCGAATAAACTTGCTTTCCTCAGATGGTCTGCGAACTTTGCAGCCCCTTTTCGAACTGAATCTTTATTTGAGTGGACTGGATTAAAATACGCGCCCAAAATCGGAATCTCTATATTGTGCGAATTGAACCCTTCTTTTATGGAACGACAGACATCCGGAGTAAGTGTGTCTGGTTCTCCGCTTTGCCCCTTTATTGCTTTTGCTATGGCTAGCTGGACTCCTTCAAATCCCATAGCTTGAATCTTCTCACCTAAATCATTGGCGGTGGAATGTCCGACATCATGCGGACGTATACAAAGTTTCATGATGATACCCTGCAAAAAAAAACTGATTAACCCGAAAGCGGGCTAATCAGTTTTACAATAAATGTTTTAGTTTCTGACAATGCTTGACGCAAGTACCGTGTATAGTGTGTCTGGGTCTATAGGTTTGTTTATATGGGCGTTCATTCCAGCCTCGAATGATTTCTGTCTGTCAGAATCCATTACGTTCGCCGTCATCGCTATAATCGGGATTTCCAGCGCGTCAATGCTGAAAGAACCTTCTCCGCCTAGCGCACGGATACGCCTGCATGTCTCAAGTCCGTCAATACCCGGCATTCGTATGTCAAGAAGAATCGCATCGTAGTGGTGCGGCTCTGAAGCAGAGAAAAGCGCGACAGCATCTTCTCCGTTCGTTGTTACTTCAACCGTACATCCGAAGCTTTCAAGAAGATGTTTCACTATGCTGCAGTTTATATTATTATCATCCGCTATAAGAATCGTCGTTCCTCTAAGCTCTTCCTTTCCGTCAAGAGGTTTTGTCTCCTCTGATCCTGGAACATATGCGCTGATTTCGAACCAGAATGTGCTGCCTTCGCCTTCAACGCTTCTTACGTTGATTTTGCTTCCCATCATACGGATTATGCTGTCGGATACAAAAAGCCCCATGCCTGCACCGTACACTGCTTTGTGGTCTGTTTCCGCAACGCTGGAAAATAAATTGAAAATATTAGGCAGTTTATCTTCCTGTATACCAATACCTGAATCAGCAACGGTGAAACGAAGTGTATGAAGACCGCCTGCGGATGTGCCGACATCTTCTGCGATAAAGTCAATGCGACCGCCTTTTTTGTTGAAACGTACAGCATTAGAAAGAAGGTTGTTCAGAACCAGTGAAAGCCGGATTTTATCAAGCGATACGTATTCTGGGAATGGTTCTGGTATGGTTGCCTGAAAAGTAAGATTTTCGTTCTCTGCTGCCGTTTTGTATGTTATACAAAGGCTTTCGAGCAGTTGTTTCAGCGAGAAAACGGAAGGATTTAGCGTCATATCCTTTGAATCAATCTCGTCTACGTCAATAATATTATCTACAAGGTTCAAGATAAAAGATGATGCTAAGTCTATTTGAGTCGATATTTTTTTTACGTTGTCAGAATCTCCTGGGTTTTCCAAAATAAGGCGGTTAAGCCCGATAATGGAATTGAGAGGAGTTCTTAGTTCATGACTCAGCCTTGATAAGATATTGGAATTCTCATGCATGGAAATTATTCTAGCAGAAACAAATCCTAATATCAAAGAAAAAATTATTAATCAGGGTAATAATTTCATCTATAAAAAGATGTTGGATGTATTGGAGATATGTGATTAAATGCATAAATCCGTATTTGATCGAATCAAGCTGCTACCAGATTCTTTTCTCTAAAACGCGGACATCATCCCACCTTCCAACTTCTTCGCAGTAATTCCATACTCTTATGATATTACCAGTTTCTGAGTTCAGTTCGTTTTTCTCATCTTTAGAAATTTCTATATAATAATCTGCCCAGTTAGAAATTATTTGTTCGTATTTTTCTGGGTGGTTTTGCTTTTCATCTTCTATAGCAATTTTTATTTTATTAAGAAGAGAATACAGAACATCGTTTGATTCTGAATCCTCGACTTTTATAAGCAGTTTCTTTTTTAGTTTTCCAAGGGTTTTTGTCAGTTCACTAACATCTTTCAGCCCAGAAATTTCGAACAATGTGTCTTTTGGAATGGGATTCGAAAAAAGAGAAAGTGTTACCAAAACTATTAGGCTATTTTCATCTAAATCTTTTAAGAATTCTCCGAACAGAAATTTATTCGCTTCTATGTTAAAATTATTGTACAAATCTTCTTCTACTAATTGTTTGGAAAATTCGTATAGATAATAAATCATTTGAGATGGATTTTTATCCCCTTTTTCATAGGCAAGCTTGTACAGTTTTTTATAAACTTTTATTGCATCACAATATGGTTTATCATTTTTTAAAGATTTCATAAGTATCATACACTCATTTTCTGTGTATTCACGGTCTTCTACTTCTGAAAATGGCTCTTTTATGTATTCATATTCGCTCATTGATTTATTGCTTGTTATGATGACGATATTCTCATCCTTCAAATCGTGCTTCAAGAAAAATATGATATTCCTTCTGTCGTTATCGTCTTTAAAAAGATCAAAACCATTGATGAATATGATTGATCTGTGATGAGAAAGATGTTCTGCCGCTTTTCTTTCCAATTTTTCCTGGGATAATTCTTGTGAGTCTCTGCTAAAGATAGTTTCAATTTTTTTTAGGAAATTAAGATACGTCATTTCATCAGTTTCGAAATCGATACAGAACTTCTTAAAATCGTAGGTATTGATGTATTCATTTATAATACTGTTTACTTTACGCTTTTTTCCTGAGCCACTGTTCCCTGAGAAAAATACATATTGTTTTGCTTGTATAGCGCACTTGATTTTGTTTATTATATCTTTTTGGACTATATCGTCTTTTTTGGGAAGCTGATCTAAAGCAAGATCGGAAGCCGTTTTAGTGCCTGAAGATTTTGTTTCTGATAATGTCACTGCAGACTTATAATACTTGTTGATAATTTCTTCATAACCCAGTTTTTCACCAATTTTTCCAGTGTCATGTTGTTTTAAGAAATAAATCAGAATATTTTTTAAAACGTGAGCTTCATCGTATCTTAATGCTCCGTATCTTTTCCCCTCCAGTTTGACATTATTTTTTTTATTTTCATAATAATCATATTCAAAAGTGCCTTCTCCTAAAATCAGATCGACTATGGCTTGTGCTTGCCAAAAGTCAAACGAACCAACTCCGCACCAGTATTTTTCAATTGATTTAACACTTTTATTTAATACGTGAGCAACATCTTCTTTGATTTCAGAATAGTTTTTATCTAATAGAACAGCTAGATAATCTCTTAAATATAGGAAGGCTTTCCCTTTGTTCGGTTTAAGTACTTTTGGCATATATATTTATCTCCAATTGTATAAATGAAACTATTATAAAATTTTAACACACGGTTATCATGTTTTCAGCAGCATATTATGCTAGATTATGGTTTTTTCTATATAAATGCCTCCTTTCCTAAATGATAACTCAATTTTATACAGAATAAAACCCTTGTTTTTAGGAATTCTCCTAGAAATTTCAAATAAGCAAATGAGCTGGAGAAGAAATAGGAAAAGTCCTATAAAAAATTCTTGCATATCTTTTTTTCATGCATATACTGCTTCATACACTTTAGGAGTGGAGAAATTTCACTTTTTTATCAAAACTCAACGAGGAGGCCCAAAATGTCAAAAATGATGGAAGATGTAATGCGGATCGATAAGCCCGGTCACATGGAAAAGCAAGCGATGGAACGGCTTGGTGAGATCAAGCTTGCACCGTATATCGAAATTGCTACTTTACTCGTTAGTAAAGGACGTCGTGCAGGCGGAAATATGTTCCGCCATCAGCTTGACACTTTGGCGATTCTTATTGAGTACGGCTATATTGATGCGATCCTCTTAAAAGCAAGTGTAATCCATGATGTGTTAGAGGATATAAAAGATTTCGATCAGAATATCATCAAAAAATGTGATTCTGATGGCGAAGAAGTATTAAAGTTAGTTCTTGAAGTCTCAAGACAACAAGACGAGACAAAAGCCGATTTTTTGAAACGGATTATTGAGCATGGCTCGTTTCGTGCAAAGCTTCTTAAATGTGCCGACAGAATCTCAAACATGATAAGCCTCGGATTCGTTACTGACGCTAGTTTTATAGATCGAACAGCGAACGACACTGAGGCTTTTATTTTGCCGATGGCGCTTTTGGTTGATTATTCAATGTATACTGAGCTTATTTCGCTTCTGGAAACTCGCCAGCGTTACTTAGAAACCATCGGTTTCTATACAAATTAATAGAAAAGGAGCAACTATGAACAATAACGATTTTGAAATACGATCACTGTATCAGAATATTCTTGTAGGTTTACTGTCGATTAAAAAATTCCACAAGAATTATTACGCCCGTAATAAGAGCTTACGGAATATTATCGCAAACTTTTTACATGTTCCTTCTTTGGAAAAAGAGGAGGATAGGAAATTCCTGATAAATTCTGTAAGGGATGAAGAATTTATTTATGCAAATGATGGAGAATTTTTTGATGTTACAATGTATAAAAGCTTAGAGCTAATAAAAAACATCTTCTGCCGTTGCAATTCTATATTTAATGGTTTATCGAAGAATGAGATCCGATTGCTTATTATTATAGAATTGTGTTGTAAATCCGCACTTCGCGATGTTTTTTATTCATCAGACGATCCATTTTCATTTAGAGATTTCTGTTTGCTTTGTGAATATGTATTACAATGTAAAAGAAAAAGTGTTATGATATCTGTAAAGAATCTTTTAAAGGCAGAAATAATCTCTTTTTCCGGCGCAAAAAAAATAGTGACACTGCAACCAGTCTTTCATAATGAGCTGTTAAGGCTTTCTGAAATACCGTCGATGCAGAAGTTTGATTTAAGTTATTTCAAAGTAACAGGTAGTGATGCTGATAAACCGTTCTCTGAATGTAATCTTATAACATATACAGGGGCGTGGAGTTCTTCTTATATATTCACTAAGCTGGAAAAAGAAAAAATACGGTATTGGTATGCAGGTGATATCGGTGCTTGCCTTAGAATTCTGCATTTCTTGATCGAGAATCAATTAAAAGATCAATATATTTGGCTAGATGATTATGACAACGTTGAGAAAGAAGCAGAAAAAATGATTTCTTCTCAAGCGGAAAAAATCAACGCGAAGCTGATTATTTCAGGTTCAAAATTGAAAAATGCCTTTAATAAAGAATGTATAGCGGTTTCTGTTGATGATGCTGGAGTTGTAATGATTGTAAGAGAGCTGTTTCCGAATGAAGTAGAAAAATCTCTTTGTTATTTTTTGCCAAAACTCTCAGATTCTGAAAAGAAATATCGATTCCTTATCGAAGCCAGCAAAGTGATAGAAAACGCAGGGGTAGAGTATGCAATACAATCTGTTCCGGACTTGTTTTCAAAGATTAATTGTGTTGATTCACTTGACAGCGAAGAAGAAAACTCGTCTGAAGCTCTGAAGGTGGTCGATGAAAAAGAATTCATTAACAGATACGGAAATAATGAATTTACCGTGAATGCTTCCGATTCTGCTGTTAGAGAGCGAATAAAAGAAATATATAAGAAGTTACAGGCTCCAGCTGATTATTTAAGGGCAGACAAAGAAATGTTCGGGAAAATTGAAAACTTGTTTAATTTGCATCCGAATATCTTGGATAAAGAAAAGCTCTTTGCATTTTTGCAAAATGCCATTTTGTTCTCAAAAGGACAGATAATAAGTTTGCCTCCATTACTGTTCTTGGGAAGTCCAGGATGTGGAAAAACTCTTCTTTGCAGACAGCTCCGAGAGGTCTTCGGGCAGGATAATGATGTGTTCCTCCCGATGGGAACTGGAGGAGGAGTAAGTGCTCTTCTCGGAAGCACGCCTGAGTATAAGGCAGCTTCTCATGGGAAAATTCTCGCAGGAATTTGGGAAGCAACAGAAAAAATCAACTGCCTAAATCCGCTCATCGTCTGTGACGAAATTTCGCAATGTGGGCACACTAGCGATTCAAACCAGCAGGTTTTCCCAGTTCTGCTTCAGCTGCTTGAAAAGGAAAATATGAGACATTTTCATGATAATTTTTTTGATGTGCCGATACACAATTTCCAGCCAAACTTTATATGTACGGCGAATTCTTTGGAGCCGATCCCAGAAGCGTTAATGGATAGAATTAATGTCATTAAGTTTAGAGACTACACAGAACAGGAGCTAAAAAATACATTAATTCCATATCAGTATGAAATTTTTAAGAATTCGCATAACGAACTGGTTCCTGAGAATCTGTCG
>JAEEGL016414193.1_pt1 | contig 13829 bp, 1 predicted proteins | sample 9134231 | NCBI WGS metagenome assembly JAEEGL01 (sample SAMN16246548, study PRJNA631951) | gut metagenome | biome: gut microbiome; feature: rumen; material: fiber-attached | host: Bos | place: Iran: Karaj | collected 2018-10
TCCCCAATCCCCAATCCCCAATCCCCAATCCCCATTTTCCCGAAAAGAAACTAATTCAAAAATAATTTAAACATTTAAAAAGAAACTTAAAAAATTAAATTCTAATTTAATTAAAAAAATGGAGATATTCAATGAGGAAATGTATCGGAAGAAAAAAATATTTTTTCAAAATCGTAAAAAAGAAGAAGAAAAATACCTCACAAGAAAAGAAGATAAATCTCAATTTTTAAAACATTTAAATCTTACTGTATATCCAGAAAAATATAAATTCAAAGAATTAGTTTCCACAGCAATTAAAGATAAGCATTATTTATTAGAGCAAGAATACAAAGCCAAAGGTATCCCATATTCACCTTATTTAATGTACCAACCAGAAGAAGTAAAAGCAAAAGATATAGAAAAAAAACAAGAAGAAGACTTTGATTATTATAAAAGGCACATACTTTTGGAAAGTTATGATGAAGAACCAGAGGAACCAGGAGTAATTTTACAGCGGATGAAAGAATTAAAGGATAAAACTGGAAAAGTAATGGCAAAAACGAGATGGTTTGATAACGTAGGAAATCAAGGGTGGAAAGTGTGCGAAGTTTTGAGTTATGATGAAAAAACACAAATGTTTAATATAGAAATAATTAATAATGGAAATATTATTAATAAAAATGTAACAAGATTTAATTGTCTTTTAGATAATGAAAAAGAAGAAAATATCATAAAAAGAATGAATTTAGCTAATAATTGGAAATTCTATGCACAAAAATATATTGCATTAGATCATTTTATTCTAGAAAGTCAAGTTGAAAATCCATATAATTTTATGACTAAAGATTATATGAGAAAATTAATTTGGTTAACATATTTATATAGTGGGAAAAATAAACATCAAAGTAATCCTATAGAATTCGAAAATATGGATAATAATCAAAGATTTGGTATTTGGAGAAGATATTCATTTCCAAGAGAAATAGAAATAAATAAAAATAAATTAGATTTTGTAATTAATAATATACCTCCAAAAATAATTGATGAATTTATGATAGAATTAAAAAATTTAAACGAGAGGAGTTATCACATAGAAACATTTTATAAAAGTTTACCAATGAATTACCATTATTATAAATTATTAAAAGATATTGTTCCAGTCAGGAAATTTTTGACACCCTCAGAACAATTTTTAATCCCCGAAAAAAAGAAAGGAATAATATCTACTAAACGTAAGTTTAAATATTTGGATATTTTTACAAAAATGCAATTTAAATTGCATCAAAATGAAAGTGATTTTACATCCATATTAATGACATTGAAAGCATATGAAGAAAAATCAACAAATCATTTATTTTTTTATCAAAATTTTTTTAATAAACCAGTAAAAGTTTCGTTTTTTTTTGAAAAAAATAAAACGACTGAATCCGAATTAACAAAAGAAATAAGTAATATCATAAGTCAATCAAATTATCAATTAAGTCAAGCATTAAACAAAAGAAAAGAAAATAATGAGGTGGTAGACAGGAATGCGGGTATACCGGAACATATTAAACACAAATCAAAAAAATTCGAAAATTTAATAAATAAAATGGCAAGTCATATAATACGTAATACTTTTCATCGAAGTATGCGATATATTATTGGTCTTTTTAATGATATTAGTAATAAAATAAAAGAAGAACATGGATTTGATTTTTCAAAATTTACTGAGGAGTATTTCAAGTATCATTCAGCTTTTTTCGAGTTGAGAAAACAGAAGGAACAATTATATAAAGAAGCTGTTGAAAAAGAAAAGGAAGAAGAAGAAAAAAGAGCAAAAGAACTTGCTGAAAAAGAAAAAAAAGGAGAAAAAGTGAAAAAAACTGAACATGAAAAAGTAAAAATTAATAAAGAAGCCATTTTAGATTTTACAGAAGAAGAAAAAGAAAAATTAAGAGAATTAGAAAAAAATATACCTACTTTTAAAATTGAAGATATTTTTACAATAAGAGATAATTATCCTTTGGAATATATTTTTCAAACTGACTTTAGTTTAATGCAATTTGAATTTGAAATAAAATCTGGAAGTAAACATTTCTATATTGAACCAAGCTTTGATACTTTTTGGTCTCGTTTAGAAAATCATATCAAAGAATCATATGAGCACTTATCTTCATTTAATTCTATTGTAGTATTAGATAGACTATCACACGAAGAGCAACAAAACCAATATTTAAACGAATCAAAAAATTACTTAAAAATATTTTACGAAGATGATAATTCAGTAAAAGAAGAAATGGAAGAATTAAAAAACGCAGTAAAATTATTTTTTGCACCAATAGAAATATTATTAAGAATATTAAACAAAGATGTTATGCCCCATCTTATAGATTTAATGAAATTCGCCAACGGGAAAAAATTGGATGAAGAAACAGTAAATATTGATATTTTTAGGCATTTTATTGATGAAAATAATAAATATTTTGATTTTTTCAATAATACTTTTAAATATGACTTTTTCTTTTTGGGTGGATTTAGTTTAAGTTGTAAACCTTTGAAAGAGACATGGTTAAAAACTTTGGAAGTAACAAGAGAAAAATTATTTAATTTAGTTATGAAAAATAACGTATATTTAACCACAAAAATAGAAAACGAAAGAAAAGAAATCGAAAAAAAATTGGATGAAGAACCAAAAAATGTAGATGAATATAATGAAGATGTGAAATATTGTGCGGCTTTTCCTGAAAAAATTAAGGGTATTTGGGAAAAAATTAATAACCAACAAGCCAATGCTGGATTATTAGAGGAAAATTTACATCAAATTGAAGATAAGGATTTTTTTAGGGTATGGAGCTGCTACGGGGTCCCGAAAATATTACAAATTAAAAAAGAGGAAACAGACGCTAGACTGGAGGCGGATAGAAAGAAGTTCAAAAAATCTGTGAAACAAAGATATAGAGATGCTTTAGTATCTATTTCTAATATTAAAGCTGAATTTGAAAATTATATAGATGAAAGAACAATTGATGGATATGAAAAAATATTTAATGCTTTTTGTAATCAAAAATTCGTTATAGAAGAAATGATTGCCACTTGTCGTATATTAAATGAGCATGAATCCATTTTAAGAATGAAAACTTCTGATTTAACCGAAATTAGGGAAATTAAGGCAGGTTTTGACCCTTATTTTGAATTATGGGACAGTGTTTCCAAATTTTTAACTGGAAGAAAAAATTGGATGGAGAAAAATTTGAATCAAATTGATAGAAAAAAATTAAAAGAAACATATGAAAAATGTATTAATACCATAGATAATTTAGAGCGTACAATTTTCAGAAAAGATAAACCAAATCCACATAATGTAATAATTTTAATAAAAAAAGAAATTGAAAAATTTCAACCTATCCTACCGGTCTTATACGATTTAATAAATCCAGATTTTAAAGCCAACCATATTGGTGATTTAGCGCATGCTATAGGTATTCCAATACCAGAAAATTTAGAAATAAATCTAACAACATTAATAGATTTAGGCATTTTGACTAAAAGAGAAGAAATAGCAGAAAGGTCTATATATGCCACAGGACAAAAAAAATTAAATGCAACATTGGATAAATTAAAAGATAAATATAAACAAATGAAATTTGATTTAGTCCCTTTTAATGAAAGTGATATATTTATATTAAAAGATGTTGAACCACTATGCGAGGAAATTGATGCAATTTTGACTAAAATTGTATCTTTAAGTAGTTCAAAATTTGCAAAATTTCTCCAAAAAGATATACACTATATTTGGGCAAATATTGCTAAAGCTCAAGATATCATAGACGCATGGCTAAAAACTCAAAAATTATTAACACAATTACAACAAATATTTGCGTTTGGTGATTTAAAGAAACAATTAAGTGAAGAATATCCAAAGTATTTAGGGGTAGAAAATCAATGGAAAAATCATATGGAACAAATTAAGGGTTCTCCGCAATTAAGCGAAGTTGTCCAAATGATAAAAATAAAAGAAAATTTTATGAATTGGGGCAGAATATTAGAAGAAGTTAATCAAAGTTTGAATGCTTTTTTAAATACAAAAAGAGATGCTTTTCCAAGATTTTATTTTGTTTCTAATGAAGAATTAACACTTATGTTGGCACAATGCAGTGAACCCGCTATTATTGCTACTAAATATATTCAACAAGTTTTTGAAGGAATGAAATATTTAACTTATTCTACTAAAGATTTTTATTTTAATGTCCCTAATTATGAAACAAATGAAGTTTTTAAAAAAGAATATCATTTAAGAACTATTGAAACTTTTGTGAGTGAACAAGGAGAAAAAGTTTCTTTTGTAAAACCGATAAATCCTCATCAGGAAATAAAACAAAGAGAAGAAGTTATTTATGTTACAGTAGCTTTAGAAAAATGGCTTTTAGATGTAGAATTTGAAATGAAAAAAACTTTAAAAAAATTATTTAAAGAATGTTATTTCAGTTTAAATCCACATTTATTAAAAGAATTAGATAGTCTTGAAGAATCTGAGAAAAAAAAAATAGAAATGCCACAAATAAAAAATAAAACAAAAATAAAAAGAGTAGAATGGGCTATGTCTCATATAGAACAAGCCGTGTTGACTATAAGTCAATTAGATTGGACTCAAAGAACAGAAATTGCTATTAGAAATGTAAGAGAAAATCCAGATTCATTAAAAGAATTACATGAAAAAGATAAAAATACTTTACTTGAATTAATTGTAGCTATTCGTTCATCATCAAATAATTTCACAAAAACATTCAAAAAAACTTTAGTTTCTTTGATTATACAAGATGTCCACGCAAATGATGTAATTGATTATTTATACAAAAACAATGTAAATTCTATTGCTGATTTTGATTGGATAAGCCAATTAAGATATGTTTTCGTAAATCAAAAAGGAAGAGAAATTGAACATTTAAAAGATATTTTCAGTATTAATGTTCGTATGTTAAATACAGAAAGAGCCTATGACTTTGAATATTTGGGAAATCAAAAAAGATTAGTCATAACACCATTAACAGATAGATGTTATAGGACTATGATGGAGGCTTTATCGAATAATTTGGGAGGAGCTCCAGAAGGACCGGCTGGTACTGGGAAAACGGAAACAATAAAAGATTTATCTAAAAATTTAGGAAAAAAATGTTTCACTTATAATTGTTCTGAGGATTCTGATTTTGTTTTAATGACAAAATTCTTTAAAGGTATATCTATGAGTGGATGTTGGGTATGTTTTGATGAATTTAATAGAATTACTTTGGATGTTTTATCTGTTATCGCACATCAAATATCAATTCTATTAAATTGCCTTAAAGCAAGAGCAACTTATTGCAATTTTGATGGTCATCAATTTAATTTTAATTTTAATATGGGTATTTTTATTACTATGAATCCAAATTATGCAGGACGTAGTGAATTGCCAGATAACTTAAAGGGATTATTCCGTCCTTTAGCTATGATGATTCCTAATTATGAAATGATTACTGAAATTATGCTTTATTCATATGGATTCCAAAAAGCTAGAGATTTAAGTAAAAAAATAGTATCTTCATTGAGATTGGCAAGTGAACAATTGAGTTCACAATTTCATTATGATTATGGTATGAGAGCTTTAAATGGTATTATTAATTATATAGGAGTTATTACAAGTGAACATATGATAGAAAATGAACAACAAGAATCCTTTTTAGTCCAAAAGGCTATCTTGGATTCAAATATGCCCAAATTTATTGCTGATGATTATAAAATCTATACCGGTATTTTATCAGATTTATTCCCTAATAGTAATTTTGTAAACAAAATAGATGATAAATTATTAACAGCATTAGAAAATAAATGCAAAGATTTAAATTTGCGTCCTAATAAATTTTTAATTGATAAAGTTATTGATTTCATAAATATTTTATCAGTTAGACATGCTGTTATGATAGTAGGAGCTCCAATGGCTAATAAATCATCTATAATGAAAGTATATCTTAATGGATTACCCGACTTTTTTAAAGCATGTGGAAAAAATAACACAATAAAAGCGCAATTTATTAATCCAAAAGCAATAACATCACCACAATTATTCGGTTATGTCAACAAAAAAACAATGGAATTCACTGAAGGAATTTGTTCTAAAGCTTTGAGAGGATATTTCGCTGATACAAGTGAAGATTTGAAATTATTGGTATTTGATGGCCCAGTAGATACTTTATGGATTGAAAACATGAATTCAGTTTTAGATGACACAAAAAAATTATGTTTAGAAAACTCGGACCAAATTCGTTTAGATGAAAAAACTTTTATTATATTTGAAATAGATGATTTATCTCAGGCATCTTTAGCCACAATATCTAGATGCGGAGTAGTTTATACTGATAGAGTTAATATTGATCCAAGTGACTTTTTTTATAGTTGGTTAAATACTTTGCCTGATAGTTACAAAAAATCAAATTATCCAGAACTAATAACAAGTTTATTCGAAACTTATTATAATAAAATTGTTGACAATATTTTATTTGATGAATATAATAATTTAAAGAAAAAAATTGGAGTACCAATGTTTAAAAATTGGTTTATGAAAACTTTTGTAAATATGTTGGAATGTAATATTTTTAATAATATGAGTAGAGAAGACACAATAAATGATGATATAGAAAAACAACATTTAAAAGAATTAAATGAAGGTGATAACGCAATAGGTGCAAACACAAATGCAAATAAAGATAAAAAAATAATAATTAATCCAAATGCTCCTAGAGTCATAACAGAAAGTGAAAGAGAAAATTTATACAATAAATTTATATATACTATATTAGTTAGCTTTACTTGGTTATTAGAAAATCCTAAAGATCAATTTGATATAGTGGAAAAACTAAGAACAATAAATGCATCATGTATGAAAGATCCAAATTTCCAAATGGCAGAAGAAGCTCAACAATTTAATCGTAGTTATGAATCAAATTATGGCCAATTATTAAATATGATATATGATTTTAACGAAAAAGCTTTCATTAACGTAAATAGTTTATTAAAAGAAAATCATGAAGCTGCATTTAAAAAGGTACAAGAAGACCTAAGACGGGGTAATGAAATTATGATACCTTCAACACAAACTTATAGAGCTAAAGAAATATTAAAATTAGCACAAATTAATAAAATGCCCTTATTACTTTTTGGTTCTACTGCTAGTGGTAAAAGTTTAGCTATGATGAATTTTATATTAAATATGAATAATGAAGAATTGGCTTTGAATGAGCAGAATAAAGATGAAAAAAATAAATCGGCAAGTAATACTAGTCCGAATAAAAGATGGTTGAATTATACTTTTATTTTTAATTCAAAAACTACAGCTAATAATATATGTGATTTAATTGAAGAAAAAATTTGCTTTAAATTAAAAAAAGGAACTCTGGCCCCACAAGGGAATAAAAATGCTTTGATTTTAATAGAAGATTTAAATATGCCTACCAAGGAAAGATATGGTGCGCAACCACCTATAGAAATATTAAGACAATATTTTGATTATGGAGGATGGTATGATAGAAAAGAACAAGATTTTATTAATTTTAGAAATATGTTAATTAATTCATGTTTAACTTTAGGTAGGCCAATTGTTTCATTGAGATTATTATGGCATTTTATACCTTTTAGTTTCGCGGAAATTGATGATATAACAATGAAAGAAATATTTAAAGAATATTATGAAGCTTTATTCAATGGATATCCAAATCAAGCAAGAAAATTAAAAGAAACCATAGTAGAAGGCGCTATAAATTCCTTTAAAAGAGTAAAAGAATTATTTAGACCTTTACCAATTACTCCTCAATATAATTTTAATTTAAGAGATTTAGTAAAAATTTTTTCTTCAATAGCTATGGTAAAAGCGGAGGTTTTATCTAAAGAACAAAATTGTACAGATTATGTATTATCAACTTTATTACATGAAACATGCAGAGTTTATCAAGATAGGTTATCTTGCGAGGAAGATCAATTAAAATTTAAAAATAGTGTCTTAAAAGAATTACAAAATTTCATATATCATGGTGTCGAAGATGAAGATGCGGAAAAGCAATATAATTCATTACTTTTTTCACAAATAAATGAAGATGAATTATATATACAAGTAAATGACATAAGTGATTTAAGACAAAAGATTTATGATCAAATTAGTTATTATAATTCAAATAAAAGGGCTAAGGAGAGAATAGATTTAATTTTGTTTGATTATAGTTTAAGACATTTATTGAGAATTGATAGAGTATTATCACGTAATGGAGAACATAGCGTATTAGTTGGTTTAACAGGGAGTGGGAGAAAAAGTCTGATAAATATATGTGCTTTTATTAAAAAATTTAAAATATTTTTAACTAGGGGAAAAGATGAAGTTGAAAATTATTCACATAAAGATTGGATTAAAGATATACAAGAATTATATAGACAAACTGGCGTAAGATTAGAAGATAGTATATTTTTATTGAATGATAACAATATAAATGATGATCAAATGTATGTAGATTTAAATTGTATAATTGCAAGTGGAGTAGTATATAATTTATTTAATAACGAAGAAAAAGCCGAAGTTTTAGGAAATGCAAGACAAATGAAAGATTACGAAGAATTAAATAATTTAGATGATACACAATTTTGGGAATATATCATTAAAAAAGTAAGAGAAAAATGTAGAGTTTTTATATGTATGAATCCATTAAATAAAAATTTCACAAAAATTTTAAGACAATTCCCTGCTTTGACTAGTACAACAATGGACTTTTATGAAAAATGGCCAGAAGATGCCTTGTTTTTCCTAGCCCAAAGAGAATTATGCAAAGATGAAAATTTAAACAATTATAATTCAGCAAGAAATGAAAAAGATGAAGAAGAATCAAAAGAAAAAGAAGAAAAAGAAAAAGGAGATACAGAAGGAAATGATACAAATACTGAAAAAGAAAAACAAGAAAATGAAGAAAAACATGAAAGTGTAAAAAAAGTACCTCATGAAAATATTGTAGATAAATTGAGTCATATTTTTGCTAAAGTATTTAGTGAAATAAATAAACAAAGTGATAAATATTTTATTCAAACTAGAAAAAAGGTTATCATTTTACCAAAAAGTTTTTTGGATTTCATCGATTTTTTCATTACTTTTAAAGAAAAGTATTCGCATAAATTAGAAGAAGATATAAAAAAATATAAATGGGGGGTAAAATGCATTGATGAAGCAGGAGAACAAATAAAAAAAATGTCAGAATTATTAGAAAAGCAAAAACCGAAATTATTAGAACAGCAAAAAGAAATAGATAAAACATTAGCGGAAATTACGGCACAATCCGCAGATGCCAAAAAGGCTGAAGCTGAATGTGCTATAAATGAAAAGATAGCTATTGAAAGACAGAAGGAAGCAGAAGAAAAAAAAACAAAAGCTGAAGAAATGCAAAAAGAGGCAGAAATAATAAAAGAAGAAATAAAACAAAAAATAAATAAAATAGATAAAAAACAATTTATGGCTTTAAGATCATATCGTCAACCTCCAAAAGAAATTGTAACTATGATGAGAGCTATATGTATAATTATGTCTAATTTTGAAAAAAAACCTTTAGAAACAGTTCCAACCCAATGGGATTATTACAAAAAAAAATTAAATGATGTTAGTTTATTAAAAACTTTACAAAGTTTACCAAAAAAATTAGAAACCACTCAATTTAGTGACAAAATTGTAGAATTACTAACTCCCTATATACATGATAAAGATATAGAGCCTTCTTATATGGAAAAAAAAATATCATCAACATGTGCTTGTTTTTGTCACTTTATAATAAATATGCACAAATTAGATATTTTATTAAAAGAAAAATTAATTCCTTTGGCTAAAGAAAGTGCCGAGGCCACCGCATCTTTCAACGCTGCTCAAGAAAATTTACAAAAAATTCAAGCAAATGTAAAAGCGATAAAAAATAAATTAGAAGAATTAAATGATATATATCAAGATATTAATAAAAAACAACAAAAATTACAAACTCAAATTCAAGAAAGTCAAAAAAAATTAAACAGAGCACAAAAATTAACAAGTAAATTAGGTGGTGAAAAAAAAAGATGGTCAGAATGTGCGGTAGAATTAAGTGAAAAATTACCTTTTGTTTTTGGTGATGTAATGTTATCAGCGTTATATATAGCATTCTTAGGCCCTTTTATTGTTCCATTTAGAGAAACTTTTGTAAAAAATGTAATTTTCAAATTATTGGAAGAAAAAAAAATACAATTTAGTCATATAGCAGAAATTAATAAATTAATAGGAGATCCATTTGATATATCTAACTGGGTAATAAATGGCCTTCCACCGGATTCAGGTAACTTGGATAGTGGAATAATTTTATTTGAAGCTACTAAACCTTGTTTATTAATTGATCCACAAAAACAAGCTGTTAAATTTTTCCAAAAATTATATAAAAATGATTTCACTTTTTATAAAAAAATAGAAATAAATGTTAAAAAAATTTTAAAACCAAATGAAAAAAGAGAAACATTAATGGAAAATTGTATTGCAAATGGTAAAGCCTTAATTTTCGATTATATATCATATGATATACCTCCGGATGCAGAACTATTATTAAATAGTGAAGTAGTAAAGCATTCAGATGGTTTATTTTTAAAATTGAATGAAAATTATGAAGTAAAATATTCTCCTACGTTTAAATATTATTTAATATCATATTTAGTATCTCCTGTGTTTAATCCTGATTTATATGGAAGAATATCAATAATTAATTTCACCGTAAATAAAGAAGGACTAAATGAGCAACTATTAAGTGTCATAGTAAAAGAGGAATCTCCTGCAGATGAAAGCGAAAAAAATAATATATTGCAAAAAAAATTCCAATTAAATGAAACAATACATAAAACAGAACAAGATATTTTAACTAAATTAGGAGTATCCAGTGAACAATTGTTGGAAAATGATGGTTTAATTTTTTCATTAGAAGAAAGTAAGAAATTATCAGATGAGGCTACCGTACAAATTGCTAATGCGAAAAAAACAGAAGAAAGAATAGATAATAATCGTATGTTATATATGCCTTTAGCAAAATTAGCACGTTTAATATTTTTTGCTATAAGTGAATTGGATAATCTTGAAGAAATATACCAATTTTCAATATCGTGGTTTATTAAAGATATATTAATATTTAGTTTACAAAGTATAGATCCAGAAGGGGAAAAATATACTGGACCAAAAACTGTGGAAGTTGTTTTGGAAAGAATCAAAATTTTAGAAAAAGCTCTATTAAAAGTAGCTTATACCGCAGTTTGTAGATCTCTTTTAAATAAAGATAGATTAGTTTTTAGTTTATTACTTTTAATAAGAAAATTAGTTGAAGGTGATATAATAAAAGAAGAGGATGTAAGTTTCTTTTTGACTAATTCAAATACATTAATTGATACAAATAAAAATTGTACATTAAAAAACAAAAGGCCAGAATTTATTGATGAGAATTCATGGGACATTATATTAACTTCCAAAAAAAATGATACAATTTGTAATTTACCCGATAAAATTTTAAGAAATGAAAAAAAATGGAAAGAATATTTAAAAAAAATAACATCAACAAATAATGATTCCGAAAATAAATCATTTGCTGAAGAACATTTTAATATACCAGATTGTGAAGAACTAAATATGTTTTATAAATTAATGATATTAAAAATATTAAATCAAGAAAAATTGGTTCCTTATATAAGATTAGTAATAACCAATTATCTCGGAGAAGCTTTATCGCAGTCGCCTCTTTTTACTATTCCTGAATTATATGAAAAAAGTAGTTTTAATACTCCTTTAATGTTAATAATAACACCTGGTTTAGATCCAACGGCTGAAGTAAGAAAATTGGCCGAAGATAATAAACATGATATTATTAGTGTATCTTTAGGACAAGGACAAAGTCAAAAAGCTTTGTCAAGTATTGAGGAATGTCAAAAAAAAGGACAATGGGTATTTTTACAAAATTTGCATTTAGTTCCTTCTTTTATGAAAGAATTAGAACAAGTTATATCAAATTTGCAAAATAATGATAGGGAAATGAATATCAATTTTAGATTATGGCTTAGTTCATTAATTGCTGATAATATTTTACCTAGTATATTAGTAAATAGCATAAAAATGACTGTTGAATCTCCTGAAGGAGTTAAATCCAATTTAATCAATTTGTTAAAATCTCAACAAAAACAATGGAGTTATGATTATACTTCTATGAAACAAAGAGGAAAAGAATATGTTTTTACAAAATTATTTATAGGTTTAATGCATTTTCATAGTATTTTATTGGAAAGGAAAAATTATGGTCCGATAGGGTGGAATATACAATATAATTTTAATGAGGCAGATTTTTTGATATCCAAAAATATTTTGAAATCAAATTTAGAAAAAAAAACTAATATAGATGTACCATTTAAAGCAATTACATATTTGACATCTGATTGCATTTATGGTGGAAGAGTAACAGATGATTGGGATAGAAGAACTTTAACAGCAATATTATCTGATATATATAGTGTCAATATGATTGATGATGATAATTTCAAAATAAATAATTTAGAAGAATATCCTATATCATATTTTGAGGAATATGATCCATACGAATCCCACTTTGTCAATTTGCCAGAAAATGAATCTCCCGAAATTTTAGGTTTACACAAAAATACCCTTATCAGAAAGCAAATAGATGAAGGTAACTCATTAATAACTTCATTAGATATATTACAAAAGGGAAGTGCTAATATCACTTTGGAATATAAATTAAAAAATTTAGAACAAATAAAACAATTAGCTGAAGAAAAATTAATAAAAGAATTCAACGTAGATGAAGTAAAAAAAAAATATCCATTAAAATATGAAGATTGTATGAATAGTGTCCTTATACAAGAAATAATGAGATATAATTTACTTTTATCATTAATATTCAAAAATTTAGAAGAATGCGTCAAAGCATTTATGGGTCATATGCCATTAACAGATGAAATAGAAGAAATGGCCTCACAATTAATTAAAGGGCAAATACCATCAAGTTGGATAAAAGCAAGTTATCCAAGTAAAAAACCAATTTTATCATGGATAAAAGATTTATCAAAACGATTAGATTTTTTCAATGAATGGATCAATAAAGGTACACCTGAAAAATTCTGGTTTTCCGCATTTTTCTTCACTCAATCATTTTTAACTGGTATAAAACAAAATTATGCAAGAAAAAATAAAGAGTCTATTGATAGATTGGAATTTGAGTTTGATTTTGATGATGAAGGAAAATGTGATATGGAAAAAGTAAGGAGAAGAGAAGTTTATTATATATATGGGGTTTATATTGAAGGAGCAGAATGGAATAAAGAAACACATACTATTGATGAATTACAAGGGAAAAATATTACATGTGAAATGCCACCTATTATACTAAAGGTTAAAGTTTTTGATGAAAAAATAACTACGGGTCATGGAAAATATAATTATGAATGTCCCGTATATAAATGCTCATCTAGACAAGGTTCATTAAGTACTACAGGACATTCTACAAATTATATTTTTACTGTATATTTACCTTGTAATAAAGAACCTAATCATTGGGTTAAAAGAGGAGTTGCTTTATTGAATCAATTGGATGATTAAATAAAAACAAAATCCAATGAAATGAATGTTTATTATTTCTAAGTTTTATTTTATTACTTTTATTAACTATTTTTTTATTTTATATATAAATTTTAGCATCAAATATAATTTAAATGAAATGAATTAAAATTAAAATTTTTATAATGGGGATGGGGGATTGGGGATTGGGGATTGGGGATTGGGGATTGGGCCCAATCCCCAATCCCCA
>JAEEGL010443899.1_pt1 | contig 13828 bp, 22 predicted proteins | sample 9134231 | NCBI WGS metagenome assembly JAEEGL01 (sample SAMN16246548, study PRJNA631951) | gut metagenome | biome: gut microbiome; feature: rumen; material: fiber-attached | host: Bos | place: Iran: Karaj | collected 2018-10
GAGCTCTTGCATTATCATGTGCTCACAATGCAGTTATTGTAGGAGACTTAAAGCAGCTTCCTAATGTTGTTGATTCTGAGAACATGCAAAGTGCTGATTTGATAAGAACAAACTATAACATTGCGGATGCTTATGATTTTGCGCATAAAAGCTTTTTGCAGAGTATGGTAGAGGCTATTCCTAATGTGCCAAGTACACTGCTTAAGGAACATTACAGATGTCATCCAAGGATTATTTCTTTCTGTAATGAGAAGTTCTATGAGAACGAGCTCGTTGTTATGACTGAAGATGATAATGTTGGAAAAGCGCTTATGGCAGTTAAGACCGTTGAAGGAAATCATGCCAGAGGAAAGTACAACCAACGGCAGATAGATATCATCAAACAAGAGATTCTACCGAAGCTTGATGAAGCAATAGATGATATTGGAATCATCGCACCATACAATGAACAGGTCAATGAGATTGCGAGGCAGATTCCGGGCATAGATGTAGCAACAGTACACAAATATCAGGGACGAGAGAAGGATGTCATAATCCTATCCACAGTAGATGATCAGATTAGGAATTTTACAGATGACCCTAATTTGCTTAATGTGGCGGTCTCAAGAGCCAAGAAAAAGCTTATTGTTGTTGTATCTGGAAATAAGCAGGAAAAGAGTGGCAACGTTGTTGATCTCATATCCTACATTCAATATAACAAGATGGAAATCGTTGATAGTCAGATTTATTCCGTGTTTGACTATCTCTATGGTCAGTATAGGGAAAAACGGTGGGAGTATCTCAGAAATCATAGAAGAGTTTCGGAATATGATTCGGAGAATCTTGCCTATAAGATGATTCAGGATATTTTAAAGAATTATCCTGATTATGCACTTACTTGCTTTGAACCATTATCAATGGTAATAAGGGATGTTTCTAAACTTGATGCGGAAGAGATGAGATATGCATATAATCCGGGAACACACCTCGACTTTTTGATTTATAACAAAATGAGCAAACAACCGGTACTTGCTATTGAAGTAGATGGATTCAAATATCATAAGGCTGGTACTGTGCAGCATGAGAGGGATATCAAGAAGAATCATATCCTTGAAAAGTGTGGATTGAATCTTGTAAGACTCGGAACAAATGAGAGTGGAGAAAAAGAAAAGATTGTTGGTGCATTGAATGTACTTTGAAATACGTCACTACAAGTGAGGGTGGGTGTGTGGCGAGTGCAGATATAAAAAATGGGTCAACAAGGCTTTATATTTTAGTTGGAGAACAACGATGACATGCTTATATATCTATAGACTAACAGATGATACAGGTTTTGCACCTTGTGTTGAAAATGGATTATTATCGCTGGCATGTTGCAAAGGTGGGCAGATAAGGAATGGTAAGGTTGTTCATACCGGATTGAGACATCGGATAGGTACATATCGTGAAGCTGACTATAAAATTGACGATGTGTATGTTCTTGGAACACTGAATGATAAAATGCTCTATCTTGCTAAAGTGACAAATGTAGTTACTATGAACGAGTATTATGGTGGTATGTCAGTTGGAAGAACTGATGACATTTATAGCATTAAGGATGGTAAGCTTATTCGAAATAAGAAGCTTAGAGATAAAAAGGTACATACAGACCCGGATAGAGTAAGAAAAGATATAGCAGGAGAGTATGTTCTTTTGTCAGATGACTTCATTTACCTTGGTGCTGATGCGGTGATAATAGAAAGCATTACTAACTATGTACCTAGATTTCAAGAGACAAAGGTATATCAGGGCGATATCGCTGAAAAGATTATCTCTGCGTGTATGAATTATAAAGATGGAAAGAAGCATGCTCCAACTAAGCCTATTTATAAGAGTGGTTGCAAATGAAAATAATACTTTCAAGAAAAGGATTTGATTCTTCAAATGGAGGGTGTCCGAGTCCTATAATGCCGGACGGAACCCTTTTATCATTACCTATACCAACAAGTGATGATGTCAGTTTTTCTGATATTGCTTGGAATGGTATTACTTATGCTGATATCTTACATCAAATAAACCCGAAAAAGACTTTTATAAATTGCCATCTTGATCCGGATATTAGAGATAATAGAGTAAAGCAAATTGCTGGATGGAGACCAGCGTTTGGTCAAACTGGATCTGCGCAGGGACTGCTTTCAAATGCTGGCGTAGAGCCAGGAGATATTTTTCTGTTTTTTGGATGGTTTCGTCAGGTTGTAGAAACTAGTAGTGGCTATAGATTTGCGACAAGAAATCCGAAAGATTTTTATCATGGAAATGATCTTCAAGTAATATATGGTTATATGCAAATAGGAGAAATAATCTCAGATCAAGAGATGATCAAAAAGTATTATTGGCATCCACACTCTTCAAAGGAGCACACATGCAATCCCAATAACACATTGTATCTTCCATCGGAAAGACTGTCGTTTAATACGAGCCTGAAGGGATATGGAACTTTAAATTTTAGAGAGGATAGGGTGTTGACCATGAAAGGTATGGGGAGAGCGACTTGGGATGAGTACAAGTTTTTGATGCCGGAGCACCTTTATGGTGAGAAAAAGAATTGCGCTAAAGGAAGAGGCCTATATTATGCGGGCATATGGCAAGAGCAGGTTGTTTATGAGTCTGAAGGTTTGATAGATTGGGTTAAGAAAGTAATCATGTAAAACATAAGAAGATTGCAATGGAGAATAATTAATTGCTATGAAGAAAGTGAGAATCACTGTTAAGAAGATAGCTCGATATGAGGATCTTATGGCTGAGTATGAGAATCCAATAGAACATGCCTGCTCCATGAAACTTGGACAGACTTTTGTCTGCAATGGATGGGAAAGACCGGAAGGTTTCTGTGAAAGCGCCTGGGAGACAGTTTCGCCTTTTGTAATGACTTTAGCCCATGGCGGAGAAAACTTCTATGATGGCTGGATGAAGAATCCTAAGTCCGCGATGATTTCCTGTAATGACGGATTTAGGCCAGTGAGTTTCTTGATTGAGACGATGGATGAGGATAGTGAGTAATGGTGAAAAATGTTTTTAGAATGCCAACGCCTGTGAAAATAATAGGGCGGACATCAACAATTACGAATGCATTTGTGAACGGAATCATTCCTGTGATTGAACCAAGTGATGAAGAGATAGACAAGGCGCTTAATGTACTTGGAATGACAAGGGACACTATCTGCTGCGCATATTGTGGTGATACTTATACTGAATGGGATCATTTTCATCCGCTAATTGTTAATAAGAGTCCAACAGGATATATATCTGAAATACATAACTTGGTTCCGGCATGCGGTAAGTGTAATCAGAGTAAGGGCAATAAAGAATGGAGAAAATGGATTAATAGTGATGCATCCCTTTCTCCAAAGACACGCGGAATTAGTAATATAGAAGAGCGGGTAAAGAGGCTTGAGGAGTATGAAAAGAGGTTTATTCCTAAAAAGATAAATTTTGAAGAACTCGTAGGAAAAGATCTTTGGGAGAAACACTGGGATAACCATAAGAAGCTTCTAGAATTGATGGAGCTATGTCAGGAAACATCGGATACAATTAAAAAGAAAGTTATCGAATCGATAGAGTGACAGTTTTGTGGAGGACTAAATGCCTTTTCAAATTATCAGGAATGATATTACAAAAGTAAAAGCAGACGTCATAGTAAACACTGCTAATCCGGAAGTGGCTGTTGGTGGTGGCGTTGATTCTGCCATATATAAAGCTGCAGGAGAAGAAGAACTTCTTGCTGAACGAAAGAAGATCGGAAGACTTGAACCTGGTGAAGTAGGTATTACTCCGGCATTTAATCTGAATGCGAAATACATTATCCATGCCAGTGGCCCATGGTGGGAAGGCGGCGATAAAGGTGAGTTCGATGTACTTAGAAGCTGTTATGAGAAGTCCTTGCAGTTAGCCTTGGTGAATGGCTGCAATAGTATTGCTTTTCCACTTATCGCTACCGGAGTATATGGATTCCCTAAGGATAAGGCGCTTCAGATAGCGACATCTGCTATACAGCAGTTCCTTTTTGAACACGAGATGTCTATTATTCTGGTTGTGTTTGATAGAAAAGCTTTCGAATTATCCGGAAAGGTCTACTCTGATGTTCAGGGTTATATCGATGAGAACTATGTGAAACGCAGCTATCATCGAGAATACGGCGACAGAGGAGCAAGGAAAGCAAGACTACGTGCAAGATATGATCTTGATGAGATAGGAAGTGTTGATAAATGTGAGACTTGCGCCGACACAGGAGCCTTAGATGAATTTGAAGATGGCGCGCCTGAAATGAAGCTGATGGCTATGGCTGCACCTGAAGGCATGAGCCTGGATGAGCTTTTGGATTCTCCGTCAGAGAGTTTTCAGGAAAAGCTGTTCCAACTGATTGATAAGAGTGGGCTGGATGATGTATCTGTTTACAAGAAAGCCAACATAACGAAAAAGGTGTTTTCCGATATTAAGACCAAGAAACATTATAAGCCAAGTAAGAAGACGGCCGTAGCATTTGCTATAGCGCTTGAGCTGTCTATGGATGAGACGACAGATCTTTTACAAAGAGCCGGGATTGCCCTATCACCAAGCAGCAAGTTTGATCTGATAGTCGGATACTATATCAGCCACGGAATATATGACATGATGGAGATAAACCTGACGCTGTTTAAGAACAAACAAGAGTGCTTGGGAGCCCTACAATAAAGGATTTTTTAGGAGAAGTGAAAAGTCACCTGCTAAGTGACCACTTCTCCTTTTTGTTTTTCTATACTTATCTCATAACAAGAGAGCAAATAGCGTAAGCGGACAGGAGGCAGATATGTACGGAGCGATTCTTGGAGATATGGTTGGAGCACCTTATGAATTTGACAGAGGTAATAAGAGTAAGGATTTCGAGATGTGGAACACGAGAGTTCGTTTCACGGACGACACTGTTATGACAATAGCTGTTGCAGATGCAATCTTGACAGCAGGTAAAGATTCCGGAGAAAAAGAGATCAAGGAAGAACTGGTTAAGAAGATGCAGGCCTAGGGAAGAAAGTATCCCAATTCCGGATATGGCGGAAGATTTGTTCACTGGCTCGGAAGCAGGAAACCAAAGCCATATGGAAGCTATGGTAATGGATCTGCAATGAGAGTTTCATCAGTAGGATGGTTGTACGATACCATAGAAAAGACAAGAGAAGTTGCCAGATGGACAGCTGAGGTTACGCACAACCATCCTGAAGGAATCAAAGGGGCGGAGGCAACGGCGGCAGCGATATTCATGGCAAGAACCGGAGTAACTAAGGATGAGATAAAAGAGTATATCGTAAAAGAGTTTTGTTATGACCTTAGCAGGACCTGCGATGAGATAAGACCCGGATATCATCATGATGAATCCTGTCAGAAAACAGTACCTGAGGCAATCACGGCTTTTCTTGAAGGAGAGGATTTTGAAGACGTGATTAGGACAGCGGTTTCACTTGGCGGTGACTGCGATACACTGACCTGCATTGCTGGAGGAATGGCAGAAGCTTTTTATGGAATCCCGATAAAGATGATGGTGGAAACCTGCGACAGACTTGGAGATGACATGATTGAAGTTTTACAGGCTTTTGATGATATTCGAAATGGGGATTCATCTGATGATATGGATATTGAAGGCAATTCAGTTATCTTTTCTGCGGTAAAAGATTTCCGTGCTGAGACGACACATGAGAATCTTGCAAACGTAGTTCAGGCATTCTGCAGGAGAATCAAGGAAGGCGGTAGGTTCATTGTTCCCGTAATAGCACCACAGGCATTGACGGAAAAGTTGGATTTGGATCATGTAGCCGTTGGCGATGAGTTCAGAACCGATGTAGGTCTTTCCTTCAGGTTCCAACACATCGAGGACAATGACGGAGCTGTTTGGGCAGTAGCATTCACATCTCGTGAAGAATACGAGAAGGGAGCAGGCTCAGATACATTAGTTATGGATATAGAGCAGCTGCTTGAAGGATTTGCAGGGGATACATCTGAAGCAGGAATCATGATAAATCCTTGGAGTGAGAACTTTTTACTGAGAAAAGACCTTATTAAGGCAATTGTAGAGATGTCAAAGGAGGAAAAGTAATTATGGCAAACGAGAGAATGATCAAGGTAACTGGCAAGGGAAATCTTAAGGTAAGACCTGATATGACGAGAATTACAATAACTCTGGAGGGACAGAACAAGGAATACGACAAGACTCTTGAGCAGTCTCCAAATGATACTGAAGTTCTGAAGGATATCCTAGAGAAACAAGACTTTGATAGAACTGATGTTAAGACGGTTCTGTTCAACGTAGATACCAGATATGAGAGCTATCAGACCAAAGATAAGAGCTGGAGAGAGCGCTTTGTGGGCTATGAGTTCAAACATGTAGTTAAGGTGGAATTTGATTCAGACAATACAAGGCTCGGCAAAATACTTTACGCCTTGGCAAACGCAAAAGAAATACATCCTGATTTCAGACTCAGTTACACGGTAAAAGATCCGGAAGCATCCAAGAATGAGCTGTTGGGTAAGGCTGTAGCAGATGCCAAGGCTAAGGCCGAAGTTCTTACTATGGCTGCAGGTGTGAGCTTAAAGGATATCAAGAATATTGACTATTCTTGGGGTGAGATTCAATTTGAATATGCACCAATGCGCAGGGATATGATTTGCAATACTGTTATGGCAGCTGAATGTGATGGCTCTTTTGATATGGACATTGAGCCTGATGATATAGAAGTTTCAGATACTGTCACAGTTGTATGGGAGATTGGGTGATTAAAAAATGGCGCATATCAGCTAAAAATAGCTGATATGTGCCTGCAAATTATAATCATAGGTTTTCATCAAAGCTTTCAAAAAACTTTTCGAGTCTTTCCAAGTTTAGAGTCCCTCGAGTGTAATAATTTTTTTCAAGGTACGCTAAAAACGAAGGACGAGTACTATTTGAGAGGGATTCTTCTATTCCATCGTATGTGGTTGTGAAGAACCAATCGTTTGCGCTGGATAGTTTGAGAAGAGCTGTGCGTATAATATTAAGCCAGTCACAAAATAGTGCTTCATATTTCTTTTCTGCCGGAGCATTTGCTAGAGAATTGTCAAAAACAAGAAATGGACTCATTTTGGCAAACATTTCATCTGTGTTGTTTTTAATATCTGATAACTGCTCTAATGTGAGATTACTAATATCAATGCGCGTTTGTTGTGGTGATTTGGAAATAGTGCTATCAATGACAGATTCGAAAAGTTCGAGGTTTTGTTTGCTGGGTTCGGATACTTCTTCAAGCTGAACTTCCATTTGTTTCACAGTGTCTTTGGTAATTAAAACGTGCGATAAAGCAACAGTTTCGTCGTAGGGAATGGCAAAAAGAACTATCAGTGCAGCCTCGAACAATACAAAAGAGGTTATCTTATCAACGGGTGAAAAATCCTCGATGCTTTCAATAAAACTGATATAGTCTAGTTCTTCGTCTGAATTGGACTCAAAAATTGAAAAACCATTTTCAGCTTCGTTATGAAAAGCTCTGAAGAATCTATACAATGATTTGATAAATTTAGCGATTCCAAAGTTAGAGTAAGATTTCGAAAAAACTTTACTATACGTTTTTGCTGTCTTGGCAGATTCGCTATTTTGGAAATCTTCTTTTATCAATTCCCACTGAGTTGTAATGTACGATTGTTCGCGTTGGCTCCAAATGTCCATGTCATTACGGATAACAGAAATAGCGACAGATAAGATTGGCTTGATTAATTCTATTGCAAAGTCATCTGATGAAGAGGTGTCATATAGTTCATGTTTTAAGAAATCATTAAGGTAGCTATCGATGTATCTTCGAACCACGATGTATTGGTAATATGGAAGCGCTTTTGTACCACGTTCAATAAGACTTAACGTTTGGATGGAAATCCCTGTGTTTTTTGATATATCACCTAGAGTTAATCCTGTAAGAGTTCTGATGGTTTTCAGATTCTCTTGAAACCACTGTTCGTTATTTTTTCTTTTTTCATTTAATACCTTTTGGTTATTGCGTCTCATTGAGACCTCCAAGTCATATGCTGATAGATTTATTATACAGTAAAAAGATAAAAAAATGAAGAAAATTATAATATGACAATAAAATTATTCCAATATAATGAAAAAATATATTGTAATATTGGAATTTAAGTGATATAACTAGTTACAGTAACCTAATATCATTGTTTATAAGGAGATAGTAGTTATGGCAAAGAGACCAAATGCAGCTAATTTAACACATGGACTTGCACAGCTAGGAGGAGGATCATTAAAGGAAGGCGGCTCTGGAATGATAGGGGGCATACATACTGTGTTTAAGGTTGGTGTACAAATTGGAAACAAGTATGGACTTGAAGGAAAGGACTTATCAAAGAGCCTTGATACGGTAGCCGCATTGTTTTTAGAGAGACATTGATATTACTAAAGGGGGAAGCTTAATATGAACGAAGAAACGAAGAAAAAACCATTTAAAGAAAGGGCTAAGGAGAAAATCAAAAAATATGCTCCGTGGGTATTGGGGCTTGGTGCAATAGCAGGCGGTATATGTTGGGCATTGTCTTCTGTTGGTGGAGAAGATGAATCTGTGGATGGCGGCGCTCGTGAGTTATTATCATCTGATTCGATATGTAGTCAACAGCTTGAGGAATCTGACAGTGAGCTCCAAAGTGAAAAGGCTGAGAGAGCTGCACATGGTGTTTCGGAACATATTCGCAACTTGCCACCTGGATGTAATGCTTCTCAAGAAAAGATTGAGTCCGCTACGGATCATGGATATAGTCTTGAACCAGGTCAAACTTGGGTTGAGTCATATACTACTGGTAATAAATCTGCATGAAGAGGGGACGTAAGAATGAGTTTGGCCGCTAAGAGTTTATTGGTTTTAATAATGGCTACAGCAGTTTTTTCTATGATATATATTTCTCCAGTATCTTCTGCAGTTTTTGTTGTTATTTTGCTTGGAATCTTAGGTGAAACGTAAATCTGTTGCTTGATTTATAAAAGGAGAAATGATATATGAAATGCTTCCGAGGATGAACTGAGATCTACGGCTCGTGAGATGGAAAAGGAAATGGATAGGCTTAATTGGGACAATTCTCCTGAATTTGACAGGATATATTGGTTACATATAGAGCTTGTTCAGACTATTGATAGTTGATTCCTAATTAATCTCCCGCACAGGGAGCATGGTTGGAATTTGGCGAAAGTTTGATTGCATGATGCATGGAAGCGTACTATTATGGATGCGTCGAAGATTAAGTGATTGGGGCATGGAAATATATTTTCATTTGCCCTGATTGTTATGTATTTAGTGATGAAATGGAGATGTTATAAGAATGGCACCATATATAATTGTGCTATGCATACTGCTCATCGCGGTTGCAGTGGCTTTTATGATTATCAAATTGGTTAAGATAAAGCATAGTAATAATTCGGAATTGGGCTTTAGTTTGAACAGTAAGAAAAATTCTCTTTCAGTAAAGCCCGTTGATGAGTTAGCTATAAGATTTGAAGATTTTTCTGAATTAACTGAACAAGAGGAAGCTGCATTAGTTGAAGTGACGGACAGAAAATTATTAGCAAGGATAGATAATGCTGTACCAGGAACATTACAAGCTGTTGCCAATACTGGAGCAGTAAAGACATATCAAGATGCAGCAAAAGCAACAGGTCAATTATATCAGGCTATAATTCCGCGTGGAGCAGTGTTGGATAAATCACGAGCAATGGAAGGTGCATATAGAGCATCTTATAGAGAAGTTGCAAATAGCATCAAAGGAAATGCCAATTTGGTTGAGGTGGATAACAAAGCAGCAAATAATCTTGCGGTTGTAGGTGCAGCAAATGCAGTAATGAACGTTGCATCTATGGTGGTAGGCCAGTACTACATGTCTCAGATAAATGAGCAGCTTGATGGTATAAATGCAGGAATAGAAAAGATTGTGGATTTCCAACAGAATGAATTTAAGAGCAAAGTTTGTGCGCTGGTTGCTGAAGTTCAGGCTAGTTCAACATTTCAGGTAGAGACGATGGAAAATGATGAGTTACGAAATCGGGAACTCATACATATGAAATCATTAGAGCATGAATGCGCACAGCTTTTAGGACAAGCAAATCTATCTCTTCAGGAAATAACAGAGAAGAAAGGGCTGGATTTTGATACTTATGAGAAGAAGATTGTGGAAGCAGAAAATTGGTTTAAGTATCAGCAGATTTTATTGGAATTGATGTCTAAGATTTCGGATTTGACCTATACATTGAATCTAGGAGCTATATCAAGAGAAAATAGTTTCGCATTATATTTGCCATATGCAAAGCAGTCTGAGGGAACACTTGCGAAACTCAATGAGTGGCATGATGAGCATGTTAATCGTTTGGAGATAAGTGTTGAAGAGAGTCGTAGAAAGCGACAGGGTGTCGAAGGCTTCTTTATGGGAGCGTTGGGATTGTTTAACGATGATTTTAACTATAAAAAGATATCGAAAGGTACAATCGCAAGAATCGAGCATCAGGCAGATAGCTCTTCTACTTTTAAAATAGCTGAGGATGAAGATTTGTATCAAGAAGATGTAAGATTGATTGCAAGGGAAGGAAAGTTGTTTTATTTGCCAAATCGAATAAGTGCTGATGCATGAAATGATAGTAATAGTTTACCAATATTAAGGAGGTATTAAATATGGGGTTATTTGGAAAAAAACAGAAAGACAATGACAGAGAAGAACTAAAGGGTAAAATTGAAAAACTGATGAACCAGTATGATAAAGAGGAAATTGATGGAGATACTTACTTCCAAAAAATGATGAATTTATCATCTGATTACCAAAAGAAGAAAAAGAAATGACAATATGTAATCTTGTGAATAAATATAGATTGAAAGTAGCTACAGCGCCTTCTGGAGTTCCAGAGGCGCTTTTTCTGTCTTCGAACCACTCTCAAAATTCGGCTCAGATATACTCTGTTCTTTAGACTCCCATGGACAACAAAGTGCCTATTTTTGCGCCTTTAAACGGGTGATTTTATAGTACACCCTATATGTTCTAATGGTATTAGCAGAAAAAGGCCCTGCGTTTACATGACGTGTGAAGCCCATGGAAGGAGGAGTTTTTGTGAGGCAGATTGATCCGTACAAAAGGATTTGTTTTATGTGTGAGCAGGCTGAGCTGGATCCCAAAGAGGTGTGCCTGCTGTCGAAGACTCTTTTTACCCTTTATCAGGACTCCAAGATTGCAGGTAATCCCTGGAAAAGTCCTATAAGTAAAGAGAAAGAGGATAAACAGAAGAGAAGGATGAGAAGATCACCATGATTATGACCAAGATGGAACAGCCAATTCACATAACTGTAATCATTCTCAATGCCAGTAAACATGCGCGATGCGGGACTGGGACGATTATGGGACATCTGTTGTGGGAATATTGAGTTGTCAAAACGTAAGCGTAATCTCATCAGAAACAAAGACAACACCGGAATATAGATTGGAGGATGATTATATGTTGATGATTGGAATATCTTGCTTTTTTGTGGCAGCGATCATGATGATTATGGAAATCGGATGTTATGCCTTTGGGATAATACTTTTTATCATTTTATTATTGGCGGTTATTCCACGCTTGAGATGAAACTAATTTAGATGAAATGGAGATTGTTTTAGGAAACATGAAGACAGTTGAGATTGTGATAATTGCATTATGTGCGTCTATGGCAGCTGCTTGCGCGGGAACAACTACTGGGCAGGCAGTAGCTGTTCCTGAAGAAAAATCATTGTATGAGCAATTTCTCAACAATGAGGTTTCTATGCATATAAATATTGAAACTGATCATGGGGAGTATTTATCGTTTTCGCAAACCGGAAAAAGCGATTTTACAATTGAAGAACTTACAAATTTCCTGATTGAAGAGCATTTAGCAATGCAGGAAGGGACAAGGATATCAGTAGATAAGATAGAATACGCATATATTGACTGCGGCAATGACGGGAACAAGGAACTTGCACTGCATATATGCACACCTACAAGTGCAGAGGATTGGAACGAGTACATTATCATCAAGGAGATTGATGGTAAGCTGGAATCCATCTATTCAAATATAGCATGGAGTAGAAGCCGTTTGGATATAAATGAATATGGACTTATAGCAGGAGATGGCTCCAACAGCGCATTTTGTCAGGTGTTTAGCAAGGAGTATATTGATGCAGATGGAAAGTGGCATTACTTATACGAGAATTCTGCAGAAGGACGAGCGGATGTCTGCGGTGTATTGGACCAGGCAGGCATAAATCCTTACGATTGCGTATACTTTAGCTTTGATTTAAATAATACGCCTGATAACGAATCTGATGATTATGACACATATTCTTTTGTGACGGAATCAAAATCATTTGAAGAGGCAGATCTCTTTTCTGCAAATTACTATTGGCCGGTTATTTATGACGATACCATATATGAAGATGATTATCCGTTGAAGAGCTATTTTGACTCACGGGGGGACACTATCTATAACATTAAAGAAATAGAAAAGATGATAATAGACAAAGAAACTAAGGAAGGTGTTACTGAGACAATAAGAACCGGGAAGAGGGCTGATTGGAAAAACTTGATTAATCATTAAGCTGTCGGATCTTCAATTTGAGAAAATATAAAGCCGTAGCTATTGAAAGCTGCGGCGTTGTTTTAGGGAGGACTCTCCGGGTATCAGCCGGAGAGGTGTTATGAAAAAGAATTTTTGGTTGTGAGTTATCAGGAGGTTTTGTGTTCCTCTTGATAGATATATAATATCTAGAGAACTTTAAGCCAAGTTAAAAGTATTGTTAATAGATTGTAAATTGGTGATGAACAGTTTGAGGAGACAATATGGGTATACTTGATGTGTTTAAGAAGACTGATATCAATACAGAAGTTGAGAATATGAAAAGCATCGAAGGTGCTATACTGCTCGATGTCAGAAATGAGGATGAGTATAAAGACGGACATATTCCGGGCAGTATCAATATCCCTTTAGGTGTTATTTCAAATGTTGAGAATACTATTGCAGATCATAATGCGCCTGTCTTTGTGTATTGCCTCAGAGGCAGCAGGAGTGCCCAGGCTGTTAGCAAAATGAAGGATATGGGCTACAGTAATGTAAAGAGTATTGGCGGAATAGCATCTTACAAGGGAGAAACGGTTAAATAGGAGGAGTACATTGGTTATAGCTGTCAGTGCATGTCTTTTAGGTGAGAACTGCAAATATAACGGCGGGAACAACTGCAGCGAGAAGGTAAAGGCTTTTTGTGAGGGACATGAAGTGATTCCTGTATGTCCTGAAGTCATGGGAGGACTTCCTACACCAAGAGTTCCGGCTGAGATAGTTGATGGAGTTGTCACCAATAAAGAAGGCAAGGTTGTAGATAAAGAATTCAGATCCGGAGCTGAGGCGGCATTTAAGAAGATAATAGATGCCGGTGCTGAAGTTTGCATTCTTCAATCCAGAAGCCCGAGCTGCGGAGTGAAAGAGGTTTACGATGGCTCTTTTACCGGAAAGAAGATCCCCGGCATGGGAGTATTTGCGCAGATGGTAAGTGGAACATCGATAAAGCTGATTGATGTGGAGGATTTGAACTGAGGTTTATGTGGAAGATAAAGCAGATATTTGATGGGGATTATGGATGTGAGGAATTGCATCCTGGACAAAAGCCTAAGGTATCAGTTACTCTTGTGGATGATGCAGGTAATGAGAAGCTTGTGTCAGTTGAAGATGGCTGGCTTACGGAGAATGGGCTGGATGTTGGTTCTGAGTGGCCGCTTGGAGTATGAGAAAATTTTGTTGATTAGATAATACAGAGGAGAGTGTTATGGGAA
>JAEEGL010752262.1_pt1 | contig 13828 bp, 19 predicted proteins | sample 9134231 | NCBI WGS metagenome assembly JAEEGL01 (sample SAMN16246548, study PRJNA631951) | gut metagenome | biome: gut microbiome; feature: rumen; material: fiber-attached | host: Bos | place: Iran: Karaj | collected 2018-10
CCCCATTAGCGAAGCAACGCCATGCGGCTGGATTACAAGGGCCGAAGTACCGCCTCTACCCGGGCAAAGACAAGGCCCGGCTTTTGCGCCGGGCCTGCCCTTCTCACATTTATGGAGGTAAATATGAAGAATTATAAAATCAAGTCTTCCTTAGCGGAATTTATCCGCGTGATCAGACCGATTTGCGAGATATTGAGATAGTGCGCTGTCTCGCTGTCGCAGTCGCCTGTAGGGATTAGTCCTGAAGCTCGCTGAAATGCAGCTACCGTCTTTGCGAGGCCCTTGCCGTATACTCCGTCCCAGCCTCCTCTTACCCAGCTGTGAGCCATTACCTCGTCGTGATATTCAGGCATACGAGAGAGCGCTCGTTGTAAAATCACCACAGAGGCCCCTGACAGCCCCGTAGAGACACTTTGAACAATCAAAGGTATGTCGAATAGGGTGACTTCGTTAAGGCCCGTAGAAGCCCGTATAAAGGGCTCAGGATCAACTATGTCTCCGTCCGGAGAATATACCTGGAAATGCAGGTGAGCGCCGGTAACGCGGCCTGTAGCGCCCATATAGCCTATTTGCTCGCCGTATTTGACTTGCTGGTTCATTACGACGTATACCTCCTTTAGATGAAGGTATAAGGACTCTCGCCCGGAGACGTGCCGGAGCCGGACGTAATTGCCCTTCGGCTGCGTCTCAGAATAGCCTGGAATTCCCTTCTGGACGTCGACGACGACGCCGTTCTCGACGGCGGTAATAGGGCAGACGTCGTTCTCCGCTTTTACTATATCTATTCCGGAATGGAAGCTCTTCTCGCCGGTTACAGGGTGTATCCTGAGACCGTAGGGACTCGTGATCCGGGCTTTTAATTTGCCGATAGCCGGGCAGTCTTCTATATAATCGCTCATTTTTTATCCCTCAGTAGATCCTCGATCTGATCAGACAGACGGTTGATTGCTTCTGTATTTTGCTGGATCATTTTGACTTGATCTTTAATGAACTGCCAAAAGAGCAGGCACATTGCCATAGGAAAGCCAAAATTGCTTATTACAGTTATTACCCATTGCCACGTTTCCATTGTTATACCTCCCCTTATACGATCTGATTAACGGTATCAGTAAATGTGACGGACGCGCCCTTCATTATCCCGTTTTCTATTCCGCTGTTATCACTTTTCAAAAATATAACGGAGCCATTTGTACCGCCGCTGGTAATGACATACAGAGAACGACAATGAGTGTCGTCCGTTTTTGTAACATCGCCTACTGCAAGATACCGACCACTAGGCATGCCGCTCACTGTGGTGTAGCTCGTTGATTGTGTAGATATTATCTCGAAGCAGAAATTCAATCCAATAGTGCTTGAATCCTTCGTTTGAGTTGCGTATATAAGGTGCTGATACAATCCTTGCCATGTAGCGCCACCAGACCAGCCAAGGAATTTACCGTTTGATCCGTTCAGTGCTGAGACAGACTTACTGCCGAGACCTGTGATGACTGAACCTACAGACAATGTACCGGAGGCTGAGACGTTTCCACCTGTTTGCCAGGACGCTGCACCATTACCATCTGCAGTGAGTACCTTACCTGATGTTGCACCGGTTGATAAAATATCAGTGCCTTCTACACCGTCTTCACGTACACAATATGTATTATTTGCATCATATGTGTAGGTTACTCCACCTATTGTTATATAACCGTCTGTTATGAGTGAAGCATATTGTGCTTGAGTTACATATACAATTTTATTTGATTTAGCCATTATGGTACCTCCTTCTTGATTACATAGCGTTGTCCAAGTTTACCTATGCAAAATTGTTCAGTAAAAGTTACTTCTGCACCAGCAGTAAATGCACCTGAACCACTATTGCCATAAAATTGCTCACCAATCATGTCATACATTCCGACTTCGTTGTTAGGACTTATACAGGGTACAAGGTCCATATACAACACGTCATTTCGATAGACCTGCCAATATGCAACTTCGCCCGAGAAGTAATAACCGACCGCGTTGTTATATATTCTGGCGAAGAGCGGGCAGTTATTGGTATTGGTGAATGAAAATGGTGTGAACGGGGTGTATGTTTCGTCTATAATCAACACACCATATCCGAAAGCGTGCATTACATTATGCCAGTCTGTATCAACAGATATACCAGTATTTACCTTCGTATTACTTGCGTCATATCCATAATACGTACCATTTGCGTAGAGCGCCGATGACTCACCTGCTTTATATATACCGTATATTCCTCCTACACCACTTGCGGAAGTATTCTTGAATCTTGTCATAATATAATCCGTTGAAGCCAATTTTAACTGTGTGTTAATGTACTGGGTCCCGGTTGCTTTGATTGACTCCAAGCGCTTATACCCAGGCGGCAATCCACTAACTTGTTTCTTAATTAGATATCGTGCCATTATCCAAGCACCTCGACTTCAATTCCGGGATCCTGAAAGCTTGCGCCGTTGTTCCAGGTGAGGACCTTACCGTTAGTGCCGCTTAAAGCCTGGACCGTCTTCGTTCCGAGTCCGACGATAACAGAGCCGACAGAGAGCGTTCCGGAGGCTTTTACGTCTCCTGAGCCGCCGCTGACCGTCTGCCAGGAAGCGTCTCCCTGGCCGTCTGCCATAAGGACTTTTCCGGACGTTACGCCGGTTGACTTTACGTTTGTACCCTCAACGCTTGGAGCTGCCCAAGCCGGAGCGCCGGAGCTTTGCGTCAAAACGTATCCTAACGTGCCTGTGGCCAGCGTAGCGACGTTTCGGTCGCCTCCGGTAGTTCCTATTACTACGCAGCCGGAAACAAGCGTATTTGGGGCTTGTACGGCCTCAGAGCTGCCGCCGGAAGCCCATTCTGTGCCGCCGTTGCCGTCAGCTGTGAGGACCTGCCCTGCGGTTATTCCGGTCGCAAGAAGCGTGTCAGCCTCTTTATTCTGGAGGCTTTCTATCTGGTCCATATTTTCAAGCACTTGCTCCTGGAGATTTCTGTATTCTTTTCCGTTTATCGTTATCATTACGTCCCGTCTCCTTCCGATACATACCAGAGCGGCACTTCCGGATTGACAAACTGCAGGAAGAGCTTCTGGAATTTTCTTATAAAGCTTTCTGTTACGTCGTCCTCGAGAAGCTCTATTAACATATTGTAGCCTTCGAGTATTCCCTTTTTGTAGAGCGTCTGGTTTTGATCGTCAACGCCGGTAAGCTCTGTAAGGCTCGCCGAGCTTGCCGTATCTCCGGGGTTTGCGACGTGGTTGTTTATTAGTCTGCTTCCCTGCAGCAGCTGATCCTGAGTAAGTCCTCTGAGGGTCTGCTGCAGCGCGAGCTTCTTCTCCCAGGCCGGACCGTACTGGAAGATCAGAGCAAAGAGCGCGTACTTGAAGCGCTCCTCGTCAGACGACGCTATCGAGCTGTTGCCGTATCTCGCGTAAAGCAAATAATACAGGATCTCGCAGTTTGCGTCTGTTATCATTCCTTCAAAAGCTGTCGCGTCGTACTCGTCCTGGAAGGTGTCATAATCCGGAAAAATGTCCGTAAAGGTCCTTGTCCGGTAGTTACCATAAAGATCACTCCTGTACCACATTTCCTGCCTCCATTGCGTCGGAAGATCTCGCTGTATTGTCCTGCAGCATAAGGTCTCCGTTATAGTCAATATTAGTTGCGCTTTCCGCAGGCTCGCACCAGATACCGATACCCCAGATAGAGTTGACGATATCGCAGAAGCGCTGACGGTTGCTGAGTCCGTCCTGCATTACAAGATCTGTCTGCCCTGCGTTCAAGCTCTCCTCAGACTCCAGGACGTGCGCCTTCTTCTGGAAGAGTCCGCCGTTCTTCAGACCGTACAAGCCGAGCCTGAAGTTATCGAGCGCCTGCAGCGACATTAAGAATTCTTCAGCTTTGGCCACCTGACCGCCTGTAAGCTCCTGCCAGGCGATATCGCCTACGATAGGTATCCAAGTCTGCCCCTCGAGCGCGGAGCGCTTTAACGAGGCGTTAGCGGCGTTTACGTTGCTTTCTTCGTCCTGTCCCTGGACGCGGATACCGGATATTCCGGTACTGTTCAGGAGCGCCGTTCTCATATACGGTATTATATCTGCCATACAATCGAGCAGCGGCTCCTGGATCCATTGCCGCGCTCTGGGTTTGTTCGAGTATTGCGGCGTGTAGTCGTGAAGTATAACAGCAGAAGTGTCGAGCATTTCTTCCGTCAGATCTTCCGGAAGAATTACGTCCCAGGCGACGTTGAAGTTCTTCCCCGGTATCCAGGGCTTCTCGTCTGCCGGATCTTCCGTATCCTGTACTTTTCCTCCTCCAAACTGGACCGGAGATATAGTAAGCATTCTGCCGTATACGTCTATATTTTTTGTCAGCGCATAAGGCAGGAAGAAGAACTGATCGTCAAGCAGGAAAAAGGCGCAGCTTCCTCTGTAGTATAGCATTCGCTCTATTCTCTGGCCGTTCAGTCCTACCGGCAGGTTGTGCCAGACAAACCTGTTGACGGCAAGCTGCTCGTCATTTATCCGCAGCTGCGTCCTGATATTTTCCTTAAGCATAGACGAGATTGCCGGTCTTACGGCCTGGCCTGTTCTGGGGTCCAGTCCTGTCTGCATTATCAATTCGTAATTAGGCATTACAGCAGGCATTACTTTTTCGCCTCCCTTTCAGCGAGAATTTTGCGTCTTTCGTGTAGTGTAGCTTTTGCGTCTCTCATCATTTGCATATGAGCGAGCATATTCTGGTGCGCAAGCTCCTTTGCTCGCTGCTCTATGACTGCAGGATCAGGCTCCGGAGGCGTCTGTCTTGCCTGCCAGGCCTGGAAGCGCTGTTCGACTCTTTCCTGCGTTCTTGCGTGTTCTGCTTTCTTTTGCTCTTTCTCTGCTTCTACTGCCGGAGCTTCTTTAAGCTTAGTGCCTAACTCTACAGCGGCGCCGGCGCTCGTAAGCAAGCTGTTAAAAGCGCTTTGAAACATTCCCATTATATGAACACTCCTCTCTCAAATTCTTCGTTTATAGCCCTGAAGACGTGGTAGTCGTCCTCGATACCGGTTATACGTATAAATGTTCCCTTGACCATTTTCAGATCGTTGGCGACTCTGTAGTTTGCGATAAAGCCTATACGGCCTATGCTCATACCGTCGTATTTGATCTTGTCGCGGAGCGCCTGCTTTTCAGCTTCTGTCGCTTCGTAGACTTCGACAAAGGGGAATACCTTAAAGCAGTTATTCAAGGCGCTTACCCTGGTCAAGCTGTCCGGGACGGCCTGTATATTGCCGAGCCTGTATCCGTACTGATCTTTTGCAAGGTCTATATTGTCTCTTCTCAGATCCTCTGCTATCGTAACGTCTACTATTCCGGCTATTCCTCCTCCTACTGCGCCTACTGCGCCTCCGACCACAGCTCCGACCGGTCCTGCTGCTGCGCCTACTGTAGCGCCGCCTACTCCGGCTGCCGCTGTGCCTGTTACGGCGTTCAGTATATCGCCTGTCTTTGCGTACTTATTACGCAGCTCAAGCGACTGTATATTCCTGTTGAAGCTCTGCTGATAGTTTTTATTCTGCAGCTCGTAGTTTACCCAGGCGTCTGCAACCTGCGGCAGACTCCAGTCTCCGGAACAGATCAAGCCTCTCGCGTCCTGGTAGTTGCCCCCGTATAGTCCCTTGAATTTGGGAATAACCTGTATAAACGGGTTAAACGGTTTGTACGTGCAGTTGATTATAAGACCGTTTATTCCGTAGTTTTCCTCCGGTGTCATTTCAAACTGTCCGTTGTAGTTAGGCGAACAGATCCTGATAAAGCGCGTCTCGTGATTTACTTTGAATTCCCGGTCGTCGCTGCTTACGCTCATAGAGAAATTCGACTCGAGCTGGAAGCTGCTCTGACTTGCATATACGAGCGCAGCTACGGTGTTCGAGTTGCTGTCTTTAATGAGAGTATAGTCTTCGTCATTCGTTCCGTATGTGACGCCGCCGTTGAGTCCTACGTTCAGCTTGTGATTTGCGATAAAGTCTCTTCTCGGACAGTACGGCAAATATTGTATATCATAGCAGGCAGCGCCGAGCTGCTCCTGAATTGCTGACGCGATCTTAAGAGCTATCTTAGACTGAATAAAGCAAGTCGTGCCATTTACATACTCATAGCCGCCTACCGGCAGGCAGAACATACTATAAGGCGCGTCTGAAAGCGTTTTTACGGTTGGCTTTATTACAATCGTCGTTGCTGTGCTTGCTTCTTCCTGCAGGATCAGACGCTGCTTAACTTTGGTCGTCTCAAATCGGAAAGTATACGCTCCATATTGTCCGGTAATGTACGGCGCTCCTGCTATAGCGCTTTCCATAGCTGCAGCTGTTAAAGGATAAACTCCGCTGACTATATCTACTCTTACTTCGTTTTCGTAAGCATATTCAAGCGAAGCTCTGTAGCTTTTGCCGTTTATAATATATACTCTTCCGTCGTATTGATAAAGGTCTGTGGCATTGCTGGCGACCTCCGCGGAAAACGAGCTTATTAAAGACGGTATTGCCTTTTGCAGTTTTTCATAATTTGCAAGTATTTCTTCTACCTCATTAACTGCCTTTGTGGTAGAGTAAGCGTGAGGATAATCAGACTCCGGCGAGCCTGCTTCGGCTCCGTTAGTCCATACAACAAACTGATAACTTGCGTTTCCCGGTTCGCAGTATATACGGTAAATAGGCGAGCCGCCGCTGACTCCTATAAATGCGAAAGATCCATTCTCTACAACATTTCCGTTTTTGTCAAGAAGCTTTGTATAGGTATGTGCCGGAAAATCTCCGAAGCTTGGATATGTTGCTGCCGGGACGTCGTTGTCCGGATATATATTAACTGTCTTGTCTGTGTTGCCTTTTGTGAAATAACCGACTATAAAGCCGTTTTCAAACTCGCCTTTGATAAGGCTTTCTGACTTCTTGATCTGGTTAAAAGTCATCTGCTCTGTATTAAAAATAGCCGGGTCGTTTTTCGATACCCAGCCTTTTCTGATAAACGCAGGTGAATTGAGCAGATCCTCCCTGAAGTCTGCCCAGAAGTCCCTGTGCAGCGTCAGTTTGTATTGTCCTTTCCTGTTGTATTTAGCTTCTATTACGTACCAACGAGAAATAATATTTGTGCCGTTCGTGTCTGTGATCAGAACGTAGTCCGGTACGTCGCCATTATAAGGCGCAGCTCCGGTCCCTATGATCTGCGTAGTGTCTACGCCGTCTTTAGGGTCGAAGTCTATATTCGGAAGGTATGTGGCTCCGGTGCATATGTGCGCAGCGTAGTCCGATATGGTCGGAAGCTTCTGCGCGATCCGGTTGTAATAATTCTTATAAGTGAGGGGATACAATCTGACCATATTAAGAAGGTGGCCGTTTTAACCGGAAACGGCCAAAGTGTGAAGTGAAATATGAGGATTAACAATCCACTTATCCACAGGAAAACCGAGAAAAACTGTGGATAACGGCTTATGACGTTGCGATCGTGACCATAGGATACTGCTTGAGATGTGCAAGCGTGTTGTGTCCGAAGATCAGGTAGTTTGTCTTCGTCAAGCTGCGCGGGTTGAAGAATTCCGTATTTGCTGTGAAAGCTGTAAGGAAAGGTACAGAATTCTTGTGCATGATTTTGCAGATGACTTTGGGGTTGACCTGGTAAGAAGATCCAGCCGGGCAGGTAGCTCCTGTCGTTACAGCGTCTCCTGCGAAGTAATGAGTCGTGCCGATAACCTGCTCAACGAGAGACTTTGTACTCGAGTCAGCTGTCTTTGACGAGCTGTTGACCGTACCAAAGTATCTTGCAGGGAGTTTATACTTCGTGATCTTCGGAAGTATATCCTCGTGGAAGACTGCAGGCAGACCGTACTTAAGAAGCTTGTTGAGCCATTCTGCATTCCATACGATGATCAGATCGTCGAGGCTGTAAGATCTGGTGAAGCCGAGATCGTTGTATTTTGTCGATACGTCGACCAGCTCGTCGAGAACATTCGCGATCTTCTCTGCAATGATCATCGAGTCGAGCTTTGCTCTGCTCTCCTTGTCCGGGTTTGTATCCGTTCCGGGAGCCGTTGTGAGCGTAACCGTCTGAGACTGTGAGCCTAAAGCTGTTACGTCTGTACCGATGAACGCATTAAACGTCGTTGCCTCGTATATTCTTCTCGTGTCTACGAGCCAGCTGAGGACCACAGAATTGAACTGCTGGAAGCCGCCTTCGTCAGCGAAAGATCTACGGCTCATATAGTCATCCGTCGTAACGAACACTTTCCTAAACGTATCGAGGGTAATGACCTGTACGTCCGGAGCTGCCGGTCTGTTGAGCGCGAGCAGGTTTGCTGCTTCTGAGTCGTTTGCCCAGCTTGTGGACGTAAGAGTGTTGGTAGCGATATAAACTTTCTTGTCACCGTACATTCCGGCGTCGGCTTTTGATATACCGAGTACGCCGCCGTACATTTCGGAAATGTTGTCCGAATAAGTCTGGATTGAAAGTATCTGGTTTGACAAAGCGCTTATAACTTCGTTGTTGTTAAGTGTAATTCCTGGCATAGTTAATTTTCCTTTCTAAAATTATTTTGCCCTGGGCATAATGACAGGATCTTTTATTCTTCTCTGGTACTCAGCGTTGAAGACTCCCGCGTCTCCGTCTGCAAAGTCCACCATCTCTTGCAGGACCTGCGCGACGTTTGCGGCCGTCTGCCGCTGTGCTTCTGTCGGTGTTCCCTGCGTCGGATCTTGTGTGATAAAAGGATCTTCCTTGCCGCTGTCGATAAGGTGCTGCCTTATCCTCAGAGCTTTCGTTATATACTCAAGATTGGTATTGTCTCCAAAGAGAAGCTCGTCTACCTCCTTGTGCATATCAAATGCTTCGATCGGCTTCTCCTGCTCAATGGTCTCGCCTTTTACCAGAGCGTTAAGAAGCTGCTTATTTTCTTCTTTAAGCTTTTCGTATTTAGCTTTGTCTACCGTATTCTCTTTCAGCTCCTGGATAGCTTCTATGTAGTTGCTGTCATCTGCCGGAGCTTCTGCTGTTCTTTCGTTTTCTTCCATAATCTTACCTCCAAAAGTTAATAGTGTTAAGTTGATCGGCCCTGCTTGATCGATTGCAGTTGGCGACTCTGCTCGTCCTTTAGGACCTCTTCGGCCGCCCTCTAAAGGGCGATTTTCGAAGATATAAACAGGCGACACATATAGCACCGCCTGTATTTTACCTTAAAAATGTGAAGTTGTAAATAGCTGAAAGCTACCGTTTTGCTATCATTTTGCTGTCAATTCGAGGATTTTATCAAATCTTCGCAGGATCTCGGCCCGTCCGTACTCCGTCGGCTGCCTTCTTCCGACTTCCCAGCTTTGCAGCGTCGCAAGTGATACTTTCAGGATCGTGGCAGCTTCGATCTGGTTTAGGCCCAGCTGCTTCCTCTTTTCCTTTATCTCTTCTTTGAATTCCATTTTAGTTTCCACCTCCTACAAAGCTGTTGAGAAATTCTTCCGAATACGTCCGCTCCTTATAGTTTGACTTCGGCGGCTCTTTCCGGACCATCGGCGCAGGCTGCTCCGGAGCTGCTTCCGGCTCAATGTAGTCTTTCCAGCGACTGTTGAAAAAAGTCGAGCCGTCCAGCCAGCTTCTCCAGGGCTGCGTATTTTTGAAAGCGATATAGTTATATATTGCTTTCGTAACCGTCTCTTCTCCGGCTTTTTCAAGTTCTTTTTTGGCTTTTGTTGATACTCCGCTCTTGCCTTTTTTGTTCGGGTAGAGCTTCCATAGTTTTTCGAATAATTCCTCCATAATCTTACCTCCATTATTTTGTTCTGAGCTTCACAAGCTCGCCCGTAAAATATGCTTCTGATACCAGGCAGTCGAAGTAAAACGCTCTGGCGTCGTACATATCGAGTACGTTGATATACTTTTCCCTGACGTATAGCTCGTCCAGATACGGCCGCATTGCTATAACATTTCTCACTCCCTCCCCTCTGTATCTTCTTATGATCTTTCCGTCAAAAACGGTAAACCAGCTGCTCGGATCTTTTGTGAACTTGATAAGCGCCGTAGGGTGATTGAGTCTTCCCTGGAAGATTTGCTTCTTTCCCTGTATCAGCTCGTTAGTATAGTTTGAGGAAGTGCCGGCGAGGATATCTGCGACAGATCCTTTTCTGTCTAACTTATACGCTTCTGTGACTTCCAGGTTGTCGATAACGCAGCGCTTGCTGTGCAGGTAGTATCTGCCGAGCTTCTCCGGCATAAAGTTAAAGGCCTTCAAGACGGTAGACGACTCCTCGAGCGTATTTCCAAGCAAAAATATTCTTACGTGTTTTTTCTCCGTTCTTACATATGTCTCGCACATTTGCGTAAACGCGTAGAGTATGTCAAACGTCGTCCGCTTCTCTCCTGTCTCGAGCTGGAACTCGTCAAGGGCTATGTTGTACCAACCCGTAAAGTCTTTATCGAAGAAGCCTACGCCTTTCTCTTTGCCGAATGAGGAGAGCGGCGCAACGTGCATAAACTCTTTTTTATGATCAAACACCTGCTGTCCTTTGACGCTCAGCTCAAGCTTGTATTTTCTTTTTAAGTCCGGATCTACCAGCTTGTCTGCCTTGTTGATCAAGAGCGCTTTAACGCTTTTGTCCGAGATCCTGAGCCAGTAATTTTTGCATTGATCTCCCAGCTTCTTTTTTTGCCGGCAGAAAAAGTCAGTTACGCTGTAGCTTTTGCCGGTGTCTCTGGCGCCGATGATAAAATAGAAAAGCGCCCAGTTATTTCCCAGCATAGAATTGAGGTTATAAAACCTCGCAAGCTCTCTATGCTCCTGCGCTCTTTTTTTAGCAGCTTCTTCCTGCTGCCTTTTTCTTCTATACGCCGCTCTATCCATTTGCAAGTTTCCTCTTCGTCGGCGGGTACATTTGATCGACTATCGCTCCTGCGTCTCTTGCTGTGAAGCCGTACTCTGTTGTCAGCTCGGTATAAAGAGCGCTTGCTCCGGCCTTCGTCAGATCTTTTACCGTCATCTTCTGGAGCTTCTCCAGCATTTCAGGATCTAAGTCAAAGTCTACTTTGCCCTCTGAGACTACGTTATAGCGCTTGCCGTTTTTATAGATATATTTACCGCTTTCGGAATATTCTATTTTATATTTTTCAACGTCTCCGCTCTTAATTCCTTTGAGTATTTTACTTGCTTCAGACCGCGTCGTATAAATATCGCCGTGAGCTAATGTTCTGGCAATGTTTTTGTCCCCTCGGTCTCTTGAAAGCTCATAATTTACATAGTACTCTTTACGCGTTTGTAAGTTATACATTTTGTAGCCCTTGTCCTTCCACTCGTGCCACATACGCTTGTATGCGTCATAGGAGATTTGTTTCTTCGATTTGCTCATTTTAATACCACCTTTCTTTGCCATTTGTCCATATCTTCAAATTTTGGGACATAATTGTCCGGAATTGGGACATTTCCAATATAATTGCAGCCTTGCATTTTATATTTTACGACTTCCCCTGCCTTGTTCATTATAATGTACCTGTTCGTACCGTCAAGTCTCATACAACAATCGGTAAACTCCTGCCGGAGCGAGCCTATTTTTTTGCCGTCGCCGCCGTACTCTTTTTTGCCGTAATAGATCGCACCGTCTACGCAGATCTGGATCACATACTTAAAGCCGATCTTCTCAACGACTTCGAGCATAGCCTGGTTTGCTCTGGCAAGCACGACCGCCGACAGATGAGCATAAGGATATTTACCGTAGTCTCTCTGGTGCAGGTATCCGATAAATGCGTTCATAACAAGTTTAGCCGTATCGTCTTCCTTCCTTCTGTCGAAAAAGTACTGGATCGTCTCGTCGAGCGTGATATCGGCTGCCGGCATTAAAACGGTTACGTCTTCCTCTGCCGGTACGCTTAAATTATAGTCCCAGTCGTTCTTATGTTCGAACAGTCTGAAAGCGAAAGTACTTGACAGCCATTTACGGGTATCAAGCTCGTTATATATTGACAAGTGTCCGGACTTGACATAGAAGGCAAAGGGGAAGTCTTTACTCGGCTCAACCTGTCCCGGAAGAGTTTGCGCCCCTGTAGCTGTCGGTAAAAGGCCCATAATACGGGCAGGGTAGTGCGACGTAAAGTCGATACCGTTGCAGCCGTTTTTTATAACCTGCCGGGTGTAGCGCTCGTTTATGTGGTAAAACTGTTTAGGTATGCAGCGCTTGATCTCCTCAGGAGCTGCGCCGAATTTATGGCGCATTAAGCAGCGGTGTTTGCCGTATTTTTCTTTGAGCTTATCCAGGACGGCGTTATACGCGTCGCGGCCCGGGTTTATAATATCGTTGTCAAACTCGCTTGTTGAGTATCTGAAATAACCGCCTTTTTCCCTGGTATATAGTTGATACCATTTACCCCGCTCGTCTTGCCGGTAAGGATTTTTAGCCCGGATCCAGGCGAGCCGGTCCGTCTTTTGCTCCTCTGACATATTGGTGCCGTTTGCCTTATACCAGGCAAGCTTTTCCGTATATTCCTCATTTGTAAGCCGGATATACTGGGCCTCCCTGGCCCAGTATATAAAACGCAGCTCGTGTTCAAGGTTTGCTCGCATAATAGTTATCTACCACCTTTTGCAATGTATCGAGTTCAGCAAGTTTTTTTATTAAAAGAAGGTCAACGTGGTTTTCTACTTTTAATAAGCGCTTATAATTTGCGTCTTCGAGTGATACTCCAAATCTGTCGAACCCATCTTTAATAAATAAAATCTGTTTATATGCGCGGAATAAATCTCTCGCGTTGAGCTTGTCAACGATTTCTATAATGTCGTTTAGATCGTCAATGTAATAATCCGGTATTTTCATTTTACCCCTCCTCGATTATATATTTCCGGCTCACCGTCTCCAGGTATTCCCATTCTTCCGAGTTATCCGGGTCCGTAGATTTAAGCCTGGCGGCCAGTATTGCGGTCATTGCCTGAAAAGCTTTTTTCATAGGCGTATTTATATCCTCGTGGGATAACCAATATTCTTTTTCTCTGAACGTGACGGAGCCTCTGAAAGCCGCTATAGCGTTCACCGCGTCAACGAATACCACCTGACACTCAAGGCCGGAAAGGCCATAATATACGCCCTGGTTGAGCGCTGCGGATAAATCTGTATCAGACAGCTTGCTAATTATTCCTCTGTAAGTTAAATCTCTGCTTTTCACTGTCTTTCTTTTCCTTTCTGGGCCTCTCTGGGCCCCGTAGAGGCCCCGGAGGGCCTCGGCCTCATAATTTCTCTGGCTCAGCGCTGAGCGGCTGCGTAAGCCCTCTGGAGGGCTCTGAACGCCTGGAAGAGTGCGCGCCCCTGGACCTGGCTCCAGTCCTCGCGGCTGTTGGGCTGATACAGTCCGCCGCGCGTCTTTTTATACTCGCTCGGTGTGCAAAGCCTTTGCGCGATGTCCTCGTTCCAGATCAGAGCGCAGCCGCCTCGGCTGTACTGGGTCCAATCCTTCGCGCCGTTGAGGGCGTCGGACTCGGTGAGCTGGTCCGGGAGTTCGCCGCCGTGGCGCTCCTCTATCTCTGCGAGCAGATCGCGCGCGTACTCATACACACCACGAGACCAGGCGCTGCGCGTCGGCTGCTCTTTTGTTAATGCTTTTTCAATTACTTCTCTCTTCATTTTCTTTCTTTCCTTTCTGGGCCTCCGGGGCCTCTCCTCATATTTGCCGGCTTTCGTCCGCTGGCAGTAATATTATACTACAATGTACAAGGTATGGGAAGCCCCTGAGGCGGCAAATAGTATCGAATATCATCGAAAATTTTGTTAATTTTCTGTTAATTCGAGCGTTTTTTTGATCATCGAGCGAGGTAATGTATAAAAGATCATCATCATCCCGCTAATGGGG
>JAEEGL013395543.1_pt1 | contig 13828 bp, 17 predicted proteins | sample 9134231 | NCBI WGS metagenome assembly JAEEGL01 (sample SAMN16246548, study PRJNA631951) | gut metagenome | biome: gut microbiome; feature: rumen; material: fiber-attached | host: Bos | place: Iran: Karaj | collected 2018-10
TGCTGTGGATGCTGAGTCTGCTGCCTGTTCCTTGTAATACTTGGCGCTATTGTGATAATAAGGAGATCCGCTTGCAACATCACTGCCATTCTGCTGACCAACTGCAAACCCCTCTGCCTTTAATGCATTTGTTGATGCAGAGGATGCAGAGCCACTTGCTGCACTTGCGGAGCCAGATGCATCACTTGCCTTGTTGCTTGCTGTGGATGCTGAGTCTGCTGCCTGTTCCTTGTAATACTTGGCGCTATTGTGATAATAAGGAGATCCGCTTGCAACATCACTGCCATTCTGCTGACCAACTGCAAACCCCTCTGCCTTTAATGCATTATTTCCTGATGTTGTGACATCTCCCTCAATCCTCTGGACAAGCTCATCAGCATGTCCCAGAACCTCAATCGCCTCCTCTATGAGTGGCAGATCTGTCTCAGATATCACTGTGTCATCTGCAAGAGCTGCCTTTTCAACAGCGATGATAAAATTCAGTGTTGCAATGATCTCATTGTTTTTCTCAATCCTGATCTCTGCAGGAACATCTCCAGCAATAATCGTCATCTGCTGCTGCTCTGTTGCTGTGACTCTGTTTCCTGAGAATGAACAAGCGTATTGAAATCCTGTCTTGTCCGGTTTTGTTCCCTGGATTGTTACTGTGGATCCTGACGGGATTGTATATGCCTCAGTGCCAGCATATATGTCAAAATTCCACTCCTGTCCTTTGTCATACTGACTGACATATAATCTGGGACATACGCCCTTTGGTATGAGATTTAATGGCAATGTCTGTGTTGTCATTTTTTTGCCTCCTCCTTATATATCTAATCCTATATATGTCACTATTCCATTTGTCGCATCAATCCTTTGTTTAATTCCATCTTTGTCATAGAAAGAGATTGATCCTGAGGCCGCTGTATTGTATCTTTGATTTATACTGTCATATACATTAAACGTCCCAAAATGAAATACAACGTACTCCGCATACTGCCACATTCCATTTTCAGTTGCATATATTGCTGCCTTTTCAATCCCGTTGCTTTTGAATCCGATATGATTCCTAGATAGTTCCACCCCTAGATCACTATCCATAAATAACAAGCGTCCGTCTTTTGTTAATTGAGAATTGATTGCAACCCAGGAGATTCCGTCAATTGTCTGAGCTGTTCCGTCATACCCCATCTCAACTATATATTGAATATCTTTAGGCGGATAATTTGCATCCTCATCATATATTGAGGGATCTTCTTGGTAACTTTCATAATTCGGATTGACAATTCTCAAATAACCTTTGTCAACTTCCACATTTTTGACCTTAAGTGATCCATCCTGCAACATTGTTGAGTTTGGAAGATTCCACTCAATTCCGGCTCTGGATACTTTAAAAAGCACCTGTCTTGTTTGGACGTTGTCTGATGTGTAGACTGTCAGTTCCGGGACGTTTGTGCCACCAATGACAAGCTTCCCATCAAGAGTCCATGCTTGTGTGTATGTTTGCCCTCCGTTTGAACTGAATCCGATTCCGTTCTCATTGATCCTGAGGACGTTGTGCCATTGCTCTGGATCATCATGATCGGCAAACAACAACTCTTTCCAGGCGCCATCCTGATTTTTAACTGCAATGACATATCCCTCTGCATTAGTCAGCCAGGATGTGGCATTGTCAATCTCATTACCCACATGAACATTGTTGGATTTGATCATTTCCTGTGTTGTTGTGTTTATATTTTCAATGTCCTGCATGGCGCCTGAGATGGTACTTGCAAGAGTGGACCTCAAAGAGCCGATCTCTATGGAATTATATCTCTCTTTTAGCACGTCATAATCTGTCTTGATGACCTCTGCTGTTGTGCTGATTCCAAGCTTTTCAAACTGCACTCCTACCATATCGCACAGGCTCACAGTCTGGAATGCTGCAATGTCTTTATAATCAACAGTGTCGCTGAGGTTTACAAATGACAACTTGATTGAGACTTTTGGGACGCCCAGGCCGCTGGTACTCAAAAAAGCCTGTGCATGTGTCCTCAAGACGTTTGCTGTTGGCGCCTCTTCATAGTCCTGTGAGAAATCATATGGGATTGTCTTTCTGTATGGGAAGGAGCTGGCACTTGATATCTCAACAACTTTTTCCGGCAGCGTCACCAATTGACCGCCCTCAGAATCTGTCCAAAATGGAACAATTCCGGTGATAGTGTTTTCAATGTTCTCCTCCTGGTTGAAATCAATTATATTTTTCCCATAGCGGAGTGTGACCTGTGGAGTTGTGAGTCCTCTGTGTCTATAAAGATAAACATTATAATTGTCCCATTTAAGCTCTCCACCAAACTGCTCAAGGACTGATCCCTCAGATCCTCCAATCCGGTTCCTGATGGACGCTGGAGTGGTCTGTTTGTATGCTGCTGCTGTTGTGACATCTGTGATGAAATTAAAAGGACATGTCCCCACTGCATTGCTTTTTAATCCTGCCAGAGTGTTGGCACATGCCTGAGAACTCTGAGCCACAGAAAATGGCATTGTGGTGATAACATTTAATTCATATGAGATATGCCTTGCGTAGACTGAGAATCTCCCATTGATGGGCTTTGTCAACTTGTAGACTCTAAAAGGCTGATTATTATCGGCCTGGTTTGGCTTGGCTACAATGATGGAATCTGACTCGATCTGATCAGCATGATCCGCCGTCTCTGCGATCTCCATCTCAAGCTCAAAAATGCCATTTCTCTCCTCAATGACTTTGCAGGAGATGGCATCCAAGCGGCCCAGGCCGTTTGTGTTGAATGTTGTTGCTGTTTTAGAAAATAATATTGGTCTCATAAGATCCACCACCTTGGATATATGATCAGCTTTGTTATGCCTGACTTAGAAACTGCATTGTTTCCCTTAACCAGCTGAGGGAATTTGCCATTTGTCAGGACAATGTTGCCGTTGCAATTTGTAGCAAGTGAATCTTTATAAGCCTCCTGCAGCTCACAGTCAATATCTGTGTAGGAGCTGGCTGATGTGATCTGAATTGTCACGCCGCCGATTGTAAATGATCCGGTCCCATATGCTCTGATGAGCGGGAGCGCTGGCTGATCATACTCACTGTAGATTGTTGCTGATGTTGTGACCTCAATTGGAATGTCTCCCGCCTTGAGGAATCGCTGAGGCTTACAATTAAACTGCAACTCAAACTCTGCAGCTCTTAGCACTCCATATTCTGTGGGCTCAAATGGCAAGGCCTGCGCCATTCTATACTCATCAGGATTGATGGAGTCCTCAAGTCTCTGATATCCAAACTTTGAAAAAAGTGCATTCCTGAGCCCTTTGACGTTCTCATTGTAGTTTTTAATGATATATGCCTTATATGGGACAATTATGTTGGGAAATCTCCCATTGTCCAGAATGAGATCCCCATTGCGCCCAGGGACGGAGACATGATCCTGATCCCTCTCCGGCGCTTTTGCAAGCTGGTCCCCATATATGCCTACACCATACTGTCTGGAGTCAATGTCTCCAAAAATAAAATAATCGTCACGCATATACTGCCTCATTTCTTCCGATTGCAATCATCAGTTTTTGCTGGACTATCTCTGCAAGACTCTCAACATCCTGTCCCTCTGCTCCATTTATGGTCATGTTGACCACGATTCCACCGGATTTATTGTCTGATGTCTGCAAGTCTCCAAATCCTGTCGATAATTGGAGCTGTGCTGCAAGATCCGTGTTGACATCATCCAGGGCATCAGTGATCATGTTCTGATTGTCCTCGATACCTCCAGCTAATCCGGCGTCGATCATTTCGCCCACCCATCTCATTTTCTTGGATGGTGATGCAATATCAAAAAAGTCCTTGATACCGTTCATGATGCCCTCAGCGGCCTCTCTTGCGGCGTTTATTACTGAGCTGAGAGCGTTAAACATACCGTCTTTGATACCTTCCAGAATGTTCACGCCAATCTTTAACCAATTATAGCTTGTGAATGTGTCCACAATTGACTTGATAATCTTAGGAATTGACTTGATTACCTCAGGAATTGCTTTGATGAGGCCAGCAGCCAATTGTCCTATGATGGTATAACCTTCCTGGAGGATCTTTGGCAGATTCTGTCCGATTGTTGCAATAAACTGAGCTATTACTTTCACAACAGAGGACACAATCTGAGGCAGATTCTTGATAATTCCATTTACAAGATTGAGCAACATCTGGGATCCTGCTGAAAGGATTGTGGGCAGATTGTTGAGGATAAATGTGGCAAAATTAGTGATAAGCTGTCCAGCTGTCTCTATCAATTGAGGGAGGTTGTTGAGTATGCCTGTGACAAGCTCCGTGATAATTTCCACACCACTCTCCAACAGTCCAGGGAGAGCCTCTGTGATTCCATCCATGACCCCCTGCACAGTTTCCATGCCTTTGTCCAGCATGTCTGATCCTGAGAATGACTCTTTGAGCATTTCAAAAAGCTGTTTCCCTGCCTCGACAAGCTGAGGCGCCGCTTCAATCAATGCCTGTCCAAATGCAACAATAATATTAATTGCTGACTCTAAAAGAGCAGGGAGGACTGTGGTCAACAGCTCAGGCATTGCCGCAACAAGGGCCTGAGCCAATGATGTGATTAGTGTTGCCGCCATGTTTATAAGCTCTGGTAATAACTCAGCAATTCCGCTGATGATGCTTGGCATCATTCCGGTTATTGTTGAAACTATATTTTTGGCGATTCCGTCCAGATTTGTGAACAGCTGTCCAAATCCACTGCTCAACTTTTCTGTTGCGCCCTCTTCCCCAATGATCAGAGATGTAAAGCCTGCAATAATTTCGTTCATGCTAGGCAAGAGCTGGCTGATCATTTCTCTACCAACTCCCCCCATTGCTGTCTTGAGGTCCTGCATGTTGTCCTGATAGGTAGCTGCTGCCTTAACAGCATCATCAGACATGACTCCGCCCAGCTCTTTGACTCTGTCTCTCATGGCCTGAGTGTCTGCTGCTGATGTGTTGAGGAGTGCTCCAAGCTCAGTGGCACCTCTGCCAAGGAGCTGACCCGCAAGGTATGTCCTCTGTGTTGTGTCCTCCACATTCTGGAGCCCTGCAATTGTAGCCTCAAAAAGATCCTGTTGAGACATTTTTGCAATATCTTTTTGTGTGATCCCCAACGTTTCAAATGCTTTATTGCCGCTCTCTGCAGCGTTGGCAAGTGTTTTCATGGAGGATTTCATTGTCTCCATTGATGTGCCAGAGTGCTGCATGACTGCATCCCATTCCTGATACGCCTGAGCAGTCAGTCCCATTTTTTGAGACATCTTATCAATGTTGTCGCCATAGGATGCAACCTCAGAGGAGCCTTTGACAATAGCTCCCGTGACTGCAGCTGTTCCAGCTGCCAGGAGGGATGTTGCTCCCTTTAAAGCTGAGTCGATTCCTCCCGCGATATTTAATCCGGCTTTTTGTCCGGCTGATGTTGCCTCAGGCTCAATGACTGATGATATTGATCCACTAATACCCTGCGCAGATGGAACTATCTGCACATATGCTTTTCCCAATTCAGCACTCATGTAGCGCCCTCCATGCTTTGTCAAAATCGGCTCCCGTCCTAAACTGTTTCAGTCTCTTGGACGGATTTATTTTCTCAGTCAAAGCCTCAACGATTCTCTTTGGCTGATTTCTTCCTTTTTCTGCGTCTTTTGTTTTCATCCATACATTGATAGCAGTATTGTCAGCGATATGAGCCAAGAGCAGAGTATTGACCTCCACACTCAGCCCACTCGCTTTCATTCTGATCCTTGAGTTGTCTCTGAGTCCTGCTGCCAATGTAGCAACATACAAGACAGGTAATTTGTACATGTCATATATGTGATAGGTCTCAGCAAAATCACAGATCAGTGCATCCTCATCCAGCGCTATCATTCCGGCGAGGATCCTGATTTTTTTGTCTCAGCTCCCAAAAGGTCCATGATTTCTCTGAATTCTGAGAGGATCTTGTCGGTTGGATATATGCCTTTTTTGTCTTTGACATGCTCCATTAGGGCTGACTCTCCATCTTCACCCAATAAAAAAGGCACGACAAAAGCCATGCCCTGCAGAATTGTGGATGTATCGTCAAGTTTTGCAAGATTCTTTGCAAACCGCCAATCTCTTGCACGATTCTCATCCACATTGCAAACAAATCCGCTCTTTGTTTGTATTTTTTTCATGTGTTCTTACTCCCTATCAACCGGACGGCTGTGTGGTCTTTTTCATGTACTCATAATGAGTATTACCATCACTGTCAGGTGTGCAGTCAAGAGTTGTGTCATATCCTGCTGCCTCTCCGTCACTATAAACAATATCGCCCACAGCTGAGACTTTACCCTGAGGGATGACAATTCTCTTTGCTGTGTTGTCTCTGAGGATCATATCAATGACAATTGACTGCTCCTCAACGTCATCATTGTTGACCTTGATGACGATTCCTGTGTCCAGATCTCCGGTCACATTGTCAGATCCATAAACATGCTTGCACACGTCAACATTCTTGATCTCGATCAGTTTATACTTGAATGTATCCTCTTTGCTTGCCTGGATAACAAGGACCGTGTCTCCGCCCCAAGCCTTGATCTTGTTGACTGTCAGATTGGTTCCGTTTGTCAGGCCATCCTCAGCAACATATCCCAATGGCTTAAATGCAGCGTTGAGTGTGTCAGCTGTTGATGTTGGCAATGGTGTTCCAACAGGAGCCGCAAAAATAGCTCCAGCAGGATTGGGCTTGCCAGCAGTTACATTCATAGCTGTGTTTGCTGTGCTCATCTCATTTCCTCCTTAATAGTGTGTTATCTCATAAACTGCCTGATAACGATATCTTTTGGACGTTGTGTCTGTATAGTTGTAATCACTGTTCAGATTGACTTTGGCAATCTCATTCAGTGTGATCAGACCATCCACGCCATCAAGCATCCATCTTTTGACCTCTTCATTGAGCTCTGCGGCGTCCTGCAATGTTGCCGCATAGCTCTGAACTGTCATGATCGATGATGGTATGTGATTTGTCTCGGATCCTCCTGTCCGCTCTAGGATCACCATTTCCATCGGTGAATCCGTTGGCTTTTCCATGAGGACCGGGACGGACAATTTTGACTCCAGGAATCTTTTGACAATAATCTCAATCATTTTCCAAATACCGCCTTTAATATGCTGTTGGTTTCAAGATTTTCCTTTTTCGCCGAATAGGTGACAGCTGCCACCTCAGCATTGACTCTGTTTGTTCCGGTGTGTGTTGTGACCTCATATCCGTCTCCAAGCTTTCCAACGGCGTTTTCTGCATACTCCTGACAGATGTCTGCCATCTCTTTGGATCTTAGGAGTTCCCGGACACCTTCTCTGTTTAATTCAAATTTAAACTGAGCCATACTCCTCACACCTTACTTTCATATGCCAGGGAATCTGAGAGGGCAAGTTTGCCTCTATTCCTGTGATCGGATATCCAAATGTTTTGACATTGTGAGTGATTCCATATGCATCTGTCCAGGACACTTTTTTGTCAGTCCAATCATGCGTGTCATCTTTGGGGATTCCTAACATGTAGCTGATTTTCTTTCCAAAAAGCTGTGTTGATGTAGTGATGTCGTCTGTTGATGGCTCACCAACAAGAACATTGTCAATCTGGATCGGGACCTCTTCATAAATCGGAGCCCCAAAATCATTAGTCCCTGTCTGGACATTGCTATATAAAATCACTGTTATTCCTTTGAGTTTCCCCATGTCCAAATCACTCCCATCTGCTGCTTTAATAATCCCAATTTCTTGAGATCATTTTTAAGGATTGAATTGGCAATACCACCTCCAGCCACAGCATAGGTCCCGCTCCAGGAATATCCCAGACCGGACTGTGACTCCTGAGACATGGCATCACCCTCAGTGGATTGCCTCAGCACTCTGCAGACAACATCCACGGTCACAATCTTGAGCATGGATGCATAGGCAGAATCATCAGCCGCCATCTGATCAAGGTCCTTGTTGACATTCTTTGCAAGGACTCTGAGCTCATCAGAGACAAGAGGCAACAGATTGCCTGCCCTTGTTTGCTCATCTGATGTCAGAGGTCTCCACAAGCTTGCAATATCTTCTACTGTGGCAAAAGCAGTGTTGCTCATTTCTTTGCTCCTCTTTTCGTTGGCTTTTTGGCGCTTTTTGTCGCTTTTGGCTTGGATTCCTGCGCCTGTTCTGTGCTCTCTTCCATTACTGCCTCAACGTCTTTTTTGATATCAGGAGCATCAGCCCCCACCTTTATATAGTTGGGAGCTGATATCTCACAATCTGACTCAAATTCTGCGCCTGTTTTTATGTTGCGATATAAAAAGCGCATACAATCCTCCGATCAGCCTGACACTCCGCTCTTGATGATTGCAAATGCATCAGGAACAAGGATGCCCCATCCAATATATACCTCGCCTCTGAGGTATACCTGATTGTGGCCCTTAAGATCTCCAGCATCAGCATCATTGTCAGGATTACCGTACTCGATAACCTCAAGAGGGATCTGCTTTGAAAAGCCCCACTTGAAATAATCTGCAAAATTACCAACAATTGCCTTGTCAGCGCTGGAGTTGAAAGATACTGTGCTGTTGGCATCTGCAGGCAGTCCATTGATTTCTCCGACTTCTCTGCCCCATCCAAGCTCAGGGAAAAGAGGCACATTTGATGTGCTGCCCTGCTTAATGGATGCAAGTGCTGTCTTGAATGATGGAGCCATTGCCATACCTGTCACATCATGCTCATTGCCCTGGACGGTATTGATTGCTGCTGTGACATTGTCCTGAGGAGCATCTGCGTTATATGCAACAATCTGGCTAACAAGAGCGTCAAAGTTGTTATCATTGAGAATTGCTGCAGTGTTACCTGTTCTTGGATTTACGCCATGGAATGCCATGATATCAAGTGCTCTGGCAACCTTGCTTGCAAATCCCTCAGCAAATGCCTGGAGATACTGCAGCTGTACATCCTCAGCAGCATACTTAAACTCATCACTTACTCTCATGCCATACTCAAGCTTGACAGGAGTAATGTTCACAGGAGTGATTGTTGCGCCACCCTTTGACTTTGCGCCGTTCTCAGCAACAAGATCAGCCTCTTTGTCAAAGTTAAATGTGAAAACTCTCTCACCGTTGAATGGAATAGGCTCAGCAGCTGAGAGTCTTGCAAGAGATGACTTGCCTCTTACGAGGTTAAACATACGGTTTGTGACTTCTACCGGGAAAAGTGTTCCCTTTGAAAGAATACTAGACATGATTTGCCCTCCTTATTAATTTGTCAGCATCTGCTCATTGAGCTGTGTAAGCATTCCGAGCATTGCAGCGTCATGTGTTGTGCCAGGAGCATGAGCGCCTGCAACCTCTCCGGTGCGGAGTGGTGCTGTTTTTGTTGTTTTCATGCTTTCAAGGAATTCCTCAGCATCCTTTTTGATCTCATCTGCATTGCTGCCTCTGAGTCTGTCTGCCAATTTGAATGGGATTCCTGCCTCCTGTGCAATATTGCTTTTTAGCAGTGAGGTCTCAGCATCCTGAGCCCTTTTTGTCAGGTCATTGACTACCTTGTCATGATCGGCGAGCTTTGCATTTGCATCCTCAACAAGTTTCTTTGCGTCCTCAAGCTTTTTCTCATAGTCAGCTTTGAGGTCCTTGACCTTTTCCGGTGACAAGTAATCCTTGTATGTTTCCGCAATTTCTCTGTCCTTTTGTGCAAGTCTTTTCTGGATGATCTTGTCCAGATCTTCCTGTGTCTCAATAACCTTGAATTCTTCTGCCATGGTGTTTCCCTCCTCTTTTACCGTTGAGTAACGTATTTTTGTATTAAAAAAACACCCTCATGGGTGCTCTTTAATATGAAAGTGATTGTTTTTTCTTTACTTCCTTACTCGTTGTCGCAAGCCAAAAAGCCAGGATCATTGACTCCATGAGAGCTATGTCCTTTGTATCAACAAGAGACGCATATCCAAAACCGCCCTTCGATCCGATCAGCCTCTTTTTGCAATTCGTGACAACATCTGCAAGCTCAGGCTGTCCCAGATGACATAATCCATTGTTAAATAATGCCTGTTCAAATAATGCATTGCTCTGAATGATCTCTCCGACTGATGGCAGGATGACGGTCTTTTTCAACTTATATTCTTTGATCTTATCTGCAAGGACCTGCTGCCCTGAGGCTCCATCAATTGCTATCTTGTTGACTTTTGGATTGTTTATGTATTCAAAAAGCCATCCGTTGCCAGCTCTGACAGACGTGCATGCGATTGATTCCACAAATATGCGTCCATCCTTTGTCTTGGCTGCAATTGAGAGAGCACAATTGACGCCGTCCCGTCCATACTTAACTCCAAGGAATCTCTCATCTGCCAGCTCAGGGAGCTTGTCAATTTGCAATGCTTTCCAATCCTGCTCAGAGATCTCAGATTTTTGATTAAATGTACACCAAAAGCCAAGCCTTTGGATGTTGAAATCCAACTCTCCATTTTTGAGCTCATCCCTGATCTTTCGCTCTGTAAGTATGCTCCCATATGAGGGATTGAATCTTTTCCACAGCTTAGGATCATTGAGGCTGTCACCCTCGACCATTTCGGGCGTTGACCACTCGGCCCATCCTGTCTCTGTTGTCTTGTGCTCCAGGACACTGTTTCTGATCTGGACAAATACATCTCCGCCGGACGATACCGTTGGAGGTGTTCCAACTATAATCGTCTGCGGATTCTTGGAGGATGATACCGTGTATGACAATGCAGATTGCTGCTTGTCTGTGTATTCCTGAGCCTCGTCAATGACTAGCAGATCAAAGCCCTCTCCTAAGCCTCCATTGTTTGTCCTGGTCCTAAAATCAATTATTCCCCCGCCCGTGACCTCGATATGCTCAAGGCCATATTGCTTTGAGGCGTAAAATGATTTCTCAGGCATGTCTTTCTTTTTCTTGTTGTGTTCTGTATATCCTGCCTGTTGGAGTAATTTGTAAAGTCTGTTAAATGCATCATGTGAGGTCGTTGTCCTGTGAGCTGTGTGGCATATCTTTTCCCCCAGATTCACAAGGCCGTCCAATTCTCTGGCTGCTAATATTTCACCTTTTCCATTTCTACGGCTCACACAAATGCAATAGGTCATATGTTTCCATAGACCATCCTTTGTGGTCATCTCAATATTTCTGATCTGACGCTGTTGCCAGGTCAATAATTCTTGACCTGTGCTTTTGTAAAGCTTAATGGCATATGTTCCACGAGTCTTTTTTGACTGTTTCACATTGGTAAAAGAGGGATTTTGATTGTCAATCCTCATCTTTTACCTCCTGACAAGCTTTGCCTGCCTTTCTTTTATTTTTTTGATTGCTGCATCCACCTGCTCAGGTGTTTTCCCTTGAGTTGATTTCCGCGCTGTGGTCCTGTCATAGCCTGTCTCATCTATAAAACGCTTGATTTCAGCGTCCCTTTTGAGACGTTCCAATTGTTCCTGACGTTCCTGGACTGTAAGCTCCTGCCTTTGTCCTGCTGCCTGTCGCTTCTCAAGATCTTCCTTTGATGTTTCCCAGGTCCTTTTGCTCCAGACGTTTTGCGATTGTTTTTCACTCTGATAGGTCACTGTGCATCTGCAGAATTCATGACGCCTATATATGTCAGGAGGTGCATTGCCATAATCATATGTACCCTCAAGAGCTGCACACCAATCACAACATTTGGGATCAGCAGTCCTGATGATCTTGGTTTTTAATCCTGCCTCTGTTCTGAATTTGGCATTTGCGTCCACAAAATCATCCACAAACGCCTCCGAGTTGTTTACAATCGGCTCCAATAACCATCTGATAGCGTCATCATAGGTGATGCCCTGAGTCGTCATCTTGTCAATGAGGCCCTGGATCCTGTCCTCAGGGAAATCTGCCCGGACTGATCCGAGTCCAATCTTTGCCTTTTTGTCTGCAAGCTTTTGGATCTGGGCAGCTGTCTCATTGACCAAATTATAATTTTCCTCCAGCGCTGGGACCACGGTCCGCTCTGCAATGTTATAGTACAGAGTCCCATTGGGGAGCGCCTCCTGAGTCAGACTGCCAACTAACGCCTTTGAGAGATTTTCTCCTGCTGCCTGTGCGTATGTATGTGCATCCCTCAGATTGGCTGTCCCGTCTCTGATCCTCTTGCTCACTGTCCTGACTTGCCTGTCAGACATCATGCTTTTTTTAAATGATGTTTGAATTCTCTCATTGAGAATTGGCACTATATCCTGAGCCATTTCATTCTGACCGCCTTTCCCCACCATATTTATAGGCATGAAAAAAGAGAGCTGGCGGACAACTCTCTCATAGTTTGCAACCTATGTCATGCCTGCAAAAGCACAGATATGTGCTCATTGCCAATTAATAATATCTGTCTCTCACTTCTCTAGTGAGCTGTCTCATTCCGGTATTAAATGCCTCCTGAGCTGCTTTGTTTTCATCTATGACAATGGCATCCTCCGGGATCCCTTCCCAAGTATTTGAATCTACGTCATAGATAACTACTCCATTCTCTTCTCTTGCACTTCTTATTGTTGCCGGGATCAGGATGGCCTGCCCTGTGGTGTATTTTGTGTCCATTGTTTCCTCCTTAGATCCCCGTCAATTCTAGGATCTTATCCTCTGTCAAATATTCTGGATATGTCATGCCAATCTTTTGAATTGCGTCCCCGATTCCTGACAGTGTTGAGACATCTGCCTGGAATGGTGGCAGCCACATTGTTTTTGTATATGTGATCTGTGATCTCTCATACTTGTAATTATCACGGACACAAGCTGCAAGGAATCCTGCATTTAGGAATCCAACGCCAAAACTCTTTTGCGCCCTTTTAGCTGTCAATCTCAGATTCTCATGACTTGCCTTGATTGCCTCATAACTTGATGGATTGCTCTGAGGGAATCCAAGATCATCCAATGTCAATCCTACCTCTCCGGCAAACATTGAGGCGAACATCTTGAGCTGATCTGTGTGAGGTGTCATGCTCTGCTGTGCGAATTGTCCCAGCTTTACATGATCAGTCCCGTCCTCATTCACTGAGAATTTCATCATTGCGGACATTGCTGCTGACCATTTGTCCATCTCAAGATCACTGTCAACGCCTGTGACATATTTCTGAGGGAATGAGTAAAACTCCGCAGAGATCTCTGACCTTTTGATGGTCCTGAGTGCTGATCCGGTTATGGACATACATGCTCTGGATATGCGACTATGTCCGAATGGTCTTTTTGCGTCCGGTTTAAAAATGACCGGAACCAAAAGCGGGAATGGAGCTTTGTTTTGTCTCTCTTCTACAAGGACACCGTTTTCATAAAATGCACTGTACTCATATGTGAAATAAGCCTCTTTTGTCGGCTGTCCAAATTCGTCTCTCTCAAGGACTGCATATCCCTCATTGAGCATCTGCGTCACAGGATTGATGATTCCTGTTGCCTCATCTCCGTCAATGACCTGCAAACGAGGGAATCCTGACTCATCCTCAGAGATATAAATGAATGAGCATGAGCAAATAAGTGCTCCCAGGATCGCGCTGTCAACAAGAATGTCCCTGTTGTTCTGATCATATATTCCTGTCATGTCAAAGACATCATCCTTGAATCCATAGAGGTCCAGACGATCAGCCAGGGAGTCAACGCCTTTAGCACACCATCCAATGACAGAATTCCACATCTTGAGCTCTGGAGGGCTGCTGATTCCAAAGTCAAACGCTCCGTTCTTCATCTCATAATAATTGTACCTTTTGCGATTTCTGAACCGTTTCAATAATAATTTCATTTGTAGGTATGGGATTCCATAATAATTCATGTTGTTCACCTATTATTTTTATTATTAATGACATGCGTGTCGATTTTCAGCGAGATATGTGTACA
>JAEEGL013749003.1_pt1 | contig 13828 bp, 11 predicted proteins | sample 9134231 | NCBI WGS metagenome assembly JAEEGL01 (sample SAMN16246548, study PRJNA631951) | gut metagenome | biome: gut microbiome; feature: rumen; material: fiber-attached | host: Bos | place: Iran: Karaj | collected 2018-10
CTGGTTTTATCACTACATCGAGGGTAAACAAAGACATCATACCGCCTTATTTATTGAAAACGTAGGACACTTTCAGTATTGCTAACGAGGTAGTTTGATGGCTCTACTTATACGTGAGCCACAACTACGTTAGCAAGGGTCGGTCCTACGTACCCCAATAAATGTAATTGGCGGCTCACGTTTTTATTTGAACGTCATGCTGTACAACCAACATATTGTTTTCCTCACTGGAGCAGGTATTAGCGTCGAAAGTGGACTGAGCACTTTTCGAGGCAAGGATGGAATGTGGAATAACAAGGACTGGCGACACTATGCAAGCATCGGCGGTCTTGATGAAGAACCTGCTGAATTTCTCAAATTCTACAACTGGCGGCGGCAGAAACTCGCAGAGGTTCTGCCTAATGCTGCACATAAACTCATTGCAGAATTGGAGAAAACGAACAAAGTCACCATTATCACCCAAAACGTGGACGACCTGCACGAGCGAGCAGGTAGTACGCATGTTATTCACCTGCATGGTGAGTTGCGCAAGGTTTGCTCGTCGAATAACCGCCTCGACCCTCGATATATCCGAGACTATCCACTCACCACGCCCATCAACGTAGGCGACGACGCTGGCGACGGCTCACAGCTTCGCCCATTCGTTGTGCTGTTCGGTGAATATGTTTCGGGAATGGAAGTCGCAGAGGATTTAGTAAAAAACGCCGACGTTTTCGTTGTAGTCGGCACATCGTTGGTAGTGTATCCTGCCAACAACCTCATTCACTACGCTCATAAGGAAGTGCCGAAGTTCGTCATCGACCCAGGCGATATACCTCAATGCAAGCAACTCGGCTTTGAACATATCCAAGCCACCGCAAGCTACGGCATGGAAACTCTCATTGAACGCTTCAAGTCTCTATAAATAATCAACTCCTTTAAGTATTTTACATTTTAGTGTGCGGGATTTTTGCACATCCTTGAATTAACTTTGCAGCGTGACAGCAATATTTCGCTATTATTTTCAAGCGAAATAAGAAACCAAGAATATCATATAATGCTCAAAACCACAGAATTATGGCACGAACAAAAGAAGACTTAGAAAACATCAGAACGCCTCTTTCAGATAAGGACTATGTGATGTTACATAATGAAGAAGTAGAAACTTCTTTTCAAGTCTGGGATCTTGCGCCTAAGGAATTAAGAATCTATTACTTGTTGAAATTCATCGAATGCTTCGATAAGCGATATCCTGGAAATAGGTTGCTACCTGAAGAAATGACGTGGGTACCGCCATTGACTGAAGAATTTGAAGATTATCCAAAAGGTGAGAAGATACCTATTTTGACCAGAGAAGATTTTCAGAATATCAAACTGCCTCTTTCAGACATTGATTATTTAAGGTTGCGTGCTTTTGAAGAATCGGACGACCGCGAAGAGTGGAATCTGAGGCAAGAGTTCCCTGAAATATGGAAAGCTTTTGACTGGAAAGAGTCAGACTATTTTGACATTAGATTCCCCGGAAACTGTGCTGTCATGGAAGATATTTTTTGGGTTATGCCACCAACTATCACAGCCGAAAATGTGGATGAGATAGAGGACCCCATTGCAAAGAAAGTCGCAATTAGACATATCTTGAAGGATGCTATTAGTTCCTTGATGTGGCAAAAAGCACTCAACAAGTTTCCTGACTTTTTCGAGTTGATTGGCAAATTGAAGAAAAAGTAACAATCAATTCAAAGCATAGTATTTTTTGCATAATCTTTTCACAAGCGGCTTCACTTTTTTGTTCCAAATCTCGTTTGGTTACAAGAAAAATGACTACCTTTGCAATTCCCTGTAAGAGAATTTTATTCTCTTACGCCTGATAAAAGACCACAACTCATATAGATACGATACAACAAACTCCTTTGAGGTGAAAAAGGCTTTGGTCGGCTTTCAGGCACTTCTCAGGAGTCTTGTTTTTAAGATATGGCATCAAAGAAAGATTTTAATGAAAATACAAGGGTTCAAGTTCCTGCGGCCATTCATCTTGTAAGATTGGGTTATACATACTTAAATGATATAGCCGAATCACAATATGACCCTTGGACTAATATTCTTTCCGATGTGTTCATTCGGTCTCTTATGCGGCTTAACCCAGAGATTGACGAATTACAGGCACAGAATATCCTTAAAGGGGCAATTCTTTCATGTCGTAACGATGATTTAGGGCGAGAGTTTTATGGAAAACTTGTGTCTGAAACGGGTCTTAAATTCATTGATTTCAACAATCCTAACAACAACGAGTGGCATGCCACCACGGAGTTTTCATGTGAAAATCCTGATACAAAAGATGTATTCCGCCCCGATATTACTATATTCGTAAACGGATTGCCTCTTGTTTTCATTGAAGTCAAAAAACCGCACAATCATGAAGGCATGAAAGCTGAACTGGACCGCATCAATACTCGAATGCGGAACAAAGCTTTTAGGTCATTCTTTAACATAACTCAATTCATGATATTCTCGAATAATGAAGAATATCTGATTGAGAATCGACAACCTCGTTCTGGCGCTTTTTATGCCACCACATCACGTTCTGGCGCTTTTTTCAATGCTTTCCGTGAAGCAGACAAGGATTTGCTTTCAAAAGTGGAATTCAATGTCGATGTTCCAGAAAATACTATAAAGCAAATTCTAATTCACAGAAACTGTCCTCAGTTGCCGGCATTGCCAGAGTTCCAGACAAATCAACAGCCCACAACACCAACTAACCGCATTTTGACATCAATGTTGTCAAAAGAGCGGCTGTTGTTCTTGCTTCGTTACGGAATAGCCTATGTTGAAATGACCAAAGAAAACGACAAAGGCGAAAAAATCACCGAATTGCAAAAGCACATTATGCGCTATCAGCAATTCTTTGCGACCAAAGCCATTCGTCGGACTCTTGATTCTGGACTTCGTAGTGGTATTATTTGGCACACGCAAGGAAGTGGAAAAACAGCTCTTGCATATTACAACGTCAAATCTTTGACGCACTATTATGCAAGCAAACATATGCCCGTTAAGTTCTACTTTATTGTTGACCGCCTCGACCTGTTAGAACAAGCCACAAGTGAGTTTGCCGCTCGCGGCTTGATTGTCAGAAATGCTCAAAGCCGAGAGGAGCTAATGAGTGACTTTCAAGACAACACAGTTGTAAAGAATGCAGAAGGGAAACCTGAAATAATGGTTGTAAACATTCAGAAATTTGCTACTGACCATCAGCGTATTTCTAAAAAACAAGTTTACAACACAAATTTAATTCGTGTTTTCTTCATTGATGAAGCACATCGTGGCTACTCTCCACAAGGTTGTTTCCTTGCCAACCTATTTGAGGCAGACAAGGAGAGTATAAAAATTGCTTTAACAGGTACTCCACTACTTAGGGCTGAACGTGAATCATGGCGCGTATTTGGTGATTATATAGACAAATACTATTACGACAAGTCCATATCTGATGGCTATACACTTCGACTGATGCGCGAGGACGTCGAAACGATATACAAACAACGTATTGCTGATATTATCGAGAAACTAACCGCCGATGTCGAAGTCCGCAAGAAAGACATAGACCATGACACAATCATAGAACATGAAAAATATATAAACGGATTACTTGATTACATCATTCATGATTTGCGTCGTAGTCGCATCCAACAGGATGCACCGCATATGGGCGGTATGATTGTTTGCGAAACCAATCCTCAAGCTAGACGTTTGAAGGAAATCCTTGACGCAAGGATGAAAGACGACCCAAAACCTTTGAGGTCTATTCTCATCTTGCACGACGAAGGCGACAAATTGGAACGCAAAGAGCAAATCGACGAGTTCAAAAAAACCGAAAACGTTGACATTCTCATTGTGAATGCAATGTTGTTGACAGGGTTTGACGCTCCACGATTAAAGAAACTATATTTGTGTCGCAAATTGGACGGCCACAACTTGCTACAAGCACTTACTCGTGTCAACAGACCGTATCGTGATTTTAAATATGGTTATGTCGTTGATTTTGCAAATATCAAGGAGAATTTCATTGAGACGAATAACCTCTATATGCGAGAACTTAACCGCACCGACGGAGACGATGAAAATGTCAGCGGATCCGATACCGGAGCTGGTGATATTCTCATGGCTTCCAACGATGAAATCGTTGCACAAATGGAGGAAATCCGTGATAAACTTTTCCAGTACGATACGGACAATGCCGAAGGGTTCAGTCGTCAAATTGGCGACATAAAAGACAAAGAAGAACTTTATGAGTTGCGAAAAGTCCTTGAAAACGCTAAGGCTCTTATTAATCAGGTTCGTTCTTTTGGTGATGATGACTTGCAGCAAAGATTTGAGCGTTTGCAGATTGACAGTATTCCTGTCATGATTAAGGAGGTTAATCATCGTATTGAACGCATCAACCTTTTGGCTGATGACGACCACAAAGCAGATGTCAGCGCCATTATTCGTGAGGCTCTGTCAATGATGGAATTCGAGTTCAAGTTCCGTGATAAAGAAGAACTGGAAATCGTTTACAACGACCTTCTTGACCGTTACGAAAATGTTGAACGAGAGTTCTCAGCCAATTTCGACCAACAGGACGATGAATTTATTTCTTTATCTGAAGCTTTCCGAGCTTATTTTGCAAGGCGCGGCTTTACCCCGGCAACTGTTGCCGAAGCACGCGAAGACATAGGATATATGGATTCGGTCATGCAGAAAATCAAAGAAATCAATCGAAAGAACAACATTTTACGCTCCAAATATAAAGGCGATGAAAAGTTTGTTCGTATACACAAGCGTGTAGAAGAAGAAAACGAGCGTCGCCAGGCACAAACTCCCAAACTTCACGTTCTGATTTCACCGCGTGAAGTTGATATTGTTGTAGGATTGCGTGCCGTCAAAGAAGCGATTGACGACCGTTTGCTGTATGACGTGCACATCTTGCAAAACGAGGGCTTTTTCCAGCAGCTCACTATGCAAGGTGTTTCAACAGAATTACAGCGTTTGGAGATTGAAGCTCAACGCGAAGATAGAGTATGGTTAAGGAACCATATCGCAACCGAATATTTACAAAGTTACGCTTATCAATAATCATATGCAAAATAATATAGAACAAGCGACCAAACAACTTATTGACGCACTTAAACAGACGTGCGGCAGTTATGGCTTGGGTAACGATGGCAACGAGTACAAGATCATCATTCAAATGTTCTTGTATAAGTATTTCAACGACAAATTCGGCTACGAGGCCAAACGTGTAAACTCAACTGAAGGCAAACGTCTGGCACAAGCTGAAAAGTGGGACGCTGAATATGACAAATTCACTGACGATGAAGTGCTGGATTTATTTGATATGCTTCCACCTACCACGCCAAGGATGAAGCCTTATCACACAATCGCCCATCTATATAACGCCCAGCAGGAAAGCGATTTTTCCTCTTTGCTTGATAGCACGATGATTGACATAGCCAAAGAGAACGCTGATATTTTCTCTATGGCGACCGTAAACAAGACAAAGCTCACCATCTTTGAGGAAATAACAGTATTTATTCCTGATAGTACACAGCGCGACGACTTCGCACGCTCGCTAATGCGTTATATTGCAGACCCAGATACAAACTTTGAACCGATATTCTCTGAAAAGTATGACTTCTTTTCAACAATGTTTGAATATCTAATCAAAGATTACAATAAAGATGGTGGTGGCAAATATGCGGAATATTACACTCCGCGCTCAATCGCTCTGATTATGGCTCAACTTCTCGTTGGTGATGAAGAAGACTTGCGCCACATTGAATGTTACGACCCATCGGCTGGATCGGGCACACTACTTATGGCACTGGCCCATACTGTCGGAGAGGAAAGGTGCACAATCTATTCGCAGGACATATCACAAAAATCCTCTAAGATGTTGCGTCTTAATCTCATTCTCAACAACCTAGTGTCGAGTATTCAGAACATTCTGCAAGGCGATACGCTATTAAAACCAGGCCATACTAATCCTGACGGCACAAACAAGCAGTTTGATTTCATCGTCAGTAATCCACCATTCAAGCTTGATTTTCCGACGACGCGAGACACCATTGCTTCGGATAGCAAACGCTTTTGGGCTGGTGTACCTGCCGTACCGCAGAAGATTGACCCCGACAAACCAAAGATGAAAATATTCACTTGCTTCATTCAACACATGATAAACTCATTGAGGAATGAATCTGGCAAGCGAAAAGGTCGTGGAGCAATTGTGGTACCTACGGGATTTATCACAGCCAAGAGTGGGATTGAGAAGAAAATTCTCGAGAAAGTTATCAAGGAACGAATCATATATGGCGTCGTTTCTATGCCCTCAAACGTTTTTGCCACAACAGGTACTAATGTCTCTGTTCTATTCTTTGATATGGCTAAATCCCATGACAAGGTTGTGCTGATTGACGCATCACATTTGGGTGAGACGCTTAAAGATGGTAATACTCAAAGAACCTTCCTACAGCCAGACGAGATTGACAAAATTGTCAACTCCTTCAAAGCAGGAGAACCTATCGAAGATTTCTGTGCCACACCAACCTATGATGAAATCAAAGATAAAGGCTACTCGCTTTCAGCAGGTCAGTATTTCGACATCAAAATTGATTACGTCGACATCACCGAGGAGGAATTTAACCAGCGTATGAGCGACTACAAACAGACGCTAACCGCTCAATTCGCCGAAAGCCGCCGTCTCGAGAAAGATATTATGGAACAATTAAACTCACTACAATTCAACGCCCAATGACAGCAGAAGAATTGATAGACAATATTGAGCAAGATTGTAGCTCTATATCAAATGAAATTATTGACAAGGTTTGCCGTCGTGCCATGCGCACGATGAACTCGAAGTTAGGCTTTCTCGTTGAAGATGATTACCCCAACAATTTTAAGTTTATAGACTATCTTTCCTGCGAAATCCAGTCTAAAACCTATGACGAGATATTCTTTCCAGGCAAACTTCTTGAAGACTATATCGAAGAAGTTCTCGATAATGAATACGAGAATTTGACTGGTATTGAGAAAATTATACTATCATACTCAAATTTCAGGCCTCAATTCGGGAGTGGATATGAGTTTTGTGATATTCGCCCATTTATATATCCTCGCTTTCGCGAACTGCTAAACGAGCATTGGGATACATCAAAGAAGATTCAACATTTTGAAGAAACTAAAAATTGGTAAAACGTATGTTCCTAATTGACACCATAGACCATTTCATTTCAGGTGATTGGGGCGAAGAAACGCAAACACCCGAATCACCAAAAGCCACATATTGTATTAGAGGTGCTGATATAAACAACGTTAATTTGCAAACTTTTGGCGGTACACCATTGCGTTATATAACTCAATCGTCGTTCAACAACAAGCAACTGCAAGCCGGCGACATTGTTATTGAGAAATCAGGTGGCAGCCCAACGCAATCGACTGGTCGAGTTGCGTTCATTTCTCAACAATGTGTTGACGAATTGCAAGACGTGGTTTGCTCGAACTTTTGCGTAGCTTTTCACGTTAAAGAAAATTGGAATCCAAAGTATATATTCTATTATATACAACACGTCTATAATAGTGGCGTTTTCTTCAACTTTGAGGGAAAGACCTCTGGACTTCGTAACCTGCAGCTTGAAACTGCATTCAAGTCGATACCTATAAAACAAATTGACAAACCTACACAAGATAGGCTTGTCAAAGTTTTAGATAAAATCGAATCCAAAATCACGCTCGCTAATTCGATAAATCGCAATTTACCTGACCGTTTAGCAGCATAGGTAGCAACTCATCACGCAGTCGCTGTAAACGGTCGATCTCAATAGTATTTTCTTTTATCTTTTTAAAAATGGGAGAACATACTTTGCAAAAATCTTTTATAATACTATTGGGAGCTATAGATAACCATGAGGTCTCAATATCTATCGCTATGATAGATTTGAAAACTGAACCTGACCCTTTTTGCTTTAGATGCTCAATCAATTCAATAGTTAGAAAAAATAGATATTCGAATTCTCCGTTTTTCGGATGCAAAGCATAGCATGACTGATTCATAGCCATTTGCTTACCTACAACAACTAATTTCCCGATTGAACCTCTTGCTGTTATTATTATTGTTCCCTCATCGAATAGTGACGAAGCACAATGTTCAAGTCCAGACTGTGTGATGTGTTCTTTGGTGTCTATCTGAAAAATGCTATAGCCAACATCAGTTGGACCAAAAAACGGAATAGTTCCATTCCAATACTCATCCACACTTTTACTCGGTGTCCCACCGCTAAGAATATCTGCTATAGCTGTTATGCTAGATGATTTCCAATTCGTAGGAATTTCCCGTTTAAGTTTCTCATTCCATACCATTTCGCCGCCGCTTGACTTGTAGGGTTTGCCATCATGGTTCGGGAAGTCAAACTGCACGAACCAATAGTCGTAGAGTTGGCGGGCTACCTGCTCTAAATTGCGATTTATCGCAGTAAAATAGTTTGTGTCAAAAATACTCAACAGGAAGACCGCCTTGTTAAGTTTTTTCTATTTTGATGTACCATATTTTGGCACACCCTTAATATATCTTTGTGCCGTGAATTACAAAGCAGGTTGTGAAAAAGTTTGTTAGCTTTTGACCTTTGGTTACATAAATAATGTGTACCTTTGTATTCTCGTAAAACTTAAAAACAACCATGTCATAACCTCTCGTTTATGACACTCAATTGATTTCTAACTTAAAAACATATTTAATATGCGAGACGCAACAAGACTGGACATATACTTCAAGGATGACAGAGCGTTATTCTTGATACCGCTGTATCAGCGCAAATATGCGTGGCAACAAAAACATTGCCAGCGTCTATTTTCTGACTTGATGAAAATCAACAAGGAAAACATCCGCAGTCACTTCTTTGGCAGTATTGTTTCTGTAAAAGCAGACAGTGAGCATGAAAACGATCTGCTGATTATTGATGGCCAGCAGCGCATCACAACAATATCAATACTTATTCTTGCCGCTATCAATGCAGTAAAGAATGGCGACATGAAGTGTGAAAATGAGGAATTTATCAAAGATACCAGGGAGAAATTCCTTTATGCCAAGTATCGCCGTCATGTGGAAAGAAAGATAAAGCTTCGTCCTATTGATGACGATTTGAAAGCATACGATGCCCTCTTTACAAACGACGAGGACAAGTTTGTTCCAGCCGACAAGTCTGGCATAACAAAAAACTATTTGTTTTTCTACAACTTGATTATAGGTCAAGGACACCCATTGTTTTTTGAAGACCTAATAGAAGCTATTGAGCGACTGATTATCATTGACATCTGCCTTGACAGTAACGACAATCCACAACTCATTTTCGAAAGCCTTAACTCCTGCGGAAAAGACCTGGAAGAAGCCGACAAAGTGAGAAACTATTTGCTGATGTCACAATCAAAAGAATTGCAGGAGCAATACTACTATAAGTATTGGCAAAAAATTGAACATCTCACAGACGGCGAGCCAACTATGTTCATTCGTGACTACCTCACTCTTAATCGTAAGGTGATTAGCAATATAGACGAATTATATTTCGACTTCAAAGCTTACGACGAGAAAATGGGCATATCACGTGAGGATTTGCTCGCCGATATGCTTAAATATGCCCGATACTATCAAATGGCAATCAAGGGTAAGACCGACAGCGATCGCCTAAATCGCAAACTCCGCCAACTGGCAAGCATCGGTTCGGCTGTGTGCGTACCCTTCTATCTCGCTTTTCTCAATTATGCCGACGAAAAAGGATTGAGCGAGCAAGAGCGATATGAAGTGTTCGATGTAGTGGAAAACTATTGGGCGCGGCGCATCATCTGTAACTGGCCAGCAAACGCAATGAGCAAGGCTTTCGCTCTTCTGCATAGCGACATTCTACGCATATATGATACGCACAAGCGACGTGGGCTTGAAGTCGAAGTGCCATACGTTGAGGTAATGAAATACATTATCTTGAAAAAACAAGGAACTGGTGAGTTCCCCATTGACCGATATATCATTGAGAGTTTCCCTCAACGACAGATTTACAAAATGCCGCCATCATATCGTGCATTCCTTTTTGAAAGAATGGAAAACCTCGATAGTAAAGAAACCGATGAGAGTATTATTCAGAAACTAAACGAAGGCAAAATTACCATCGAACACATCATGCCGCAGCACCTCACGCCTCAGTGGAGAGAAGCCTTGGGCCCTGAAGCGGAACGAATACAAGAACAATATCTTCATACTTTCGCCAACTTGACGCTAACTGGCTATAATATCGATTATAGCAATCGACCATATAGCGACAAGTGGAATGGTTATTCCTACACGAAGAAAGACCGTGAGACAAAAGAGGATAAAACTATTCAAGTCTATGGTTACAAAGACTCAGCCTTCAAGCTCAGCAACTACATGAAGCAGCATCAGCAATGGACTGAGGAAGAACTAAAGGAGCGCGGCAAATTGCTACTTGACAATTTCCTGCACTTATGGCCAATGATATCCACTCAATATAAACCCCTGGAGCGAGAGGTGGATGTGGTCTCAATTGATGATGATGACACCGAATTGAAAGGCAGGACAATCACAGCATTCAGATACAAAGGAGTAAAGCATGAAGTGTGGTCGTGGAAGATGATGTTGGTTGAGGTGTGCAAACTAATTTTCAATGAATATCCTTCTGAAATGCTTTATCTTGCCACAAAGAACGATTATTTGCACTCTACAGCTCAAACCTACACCACACCAATCGTTAATAACTGCCATGTTTGGGCTTCAAACGACACTCGTTCAAAACGCAACGTATTGCTTTACATTTTCAAAGAAATAGGTATTGACCCCTCAATTCTTGAACTTGAATTGGAGCCAATAAACAATAATGTTGTTGACGACAATGTAGAGGACTAAAAACGACAAAGATTAAAGCAATGTAAGAACTTGAACTAATGAATTCACCTCTCACCGAGATAAACTCCTAAAATGTGACGTCATGCACGAATTAATAATAAATAGCAACGATTTACGAGAAGCAATACAGGCATTTCAGCCATTTGCTTCATTTGAAAGGAATCAGCGTTTGAGCCGTTCAGATTTCTATGCACCAATATGGGAGGACAAGGTGAGAATAGACATTATTGCTGATGACCTGATAGCTCGCATCACTTACGATGCAAAACATTATAAACTGACAACTAATATACATTGTGACTCAAATGATGATGTTAGGTTCTATCTGAACATTAACGACTTAATGAGTATTCTTGAAAAGGTGGAAGATGAAGACATCTTAATGCAAGAGTTCTATCTGGGAAATTCTGTTTGTGATATTATGGCTGATTTGCGTTCTATGAAAGCAACTGTCGGCCATGATGATTTTGGCTACGACTTTATTGTTGGAAAGGAATCAATTGGCAGACTTCAAGCGTATTTTGCAACCGAACCCTTTTCCACACCAAGCTCCAAATATTATAGAGAACCGACAAGTCAATATAAGAATTTCTCAGGAAAGTTCCTGGCAGAAACGCTTAATGATTTTGTTGGTTTCACTTCTTCATTTATAGAAATCAATCAAAAATATAGTTTTATCTGGTATTCCATTGAGAACAATAGTTGTACCATTAAAGCTACAGATAGCCATGTATTGAAAGCCAAAACCATAAACACACCCCAGGTATTGGAGAAAGGTGATTTTGGCATTTTGGGTGAAATTGCAGAACTGGTCGCTTCATTCGTTGATAATAAATCTGTAGTTCTCACTTTTGGCAACAGTTATTGCACAATTTACGCAGATTGCATTTCCCTTGAAATGGCTTATAATCGTGTAGATAAAATACCACCTTTTGACATGGTACTTAAACAGTTCATTCCTGTTTCTCAAATCATCTTTAAAAAGGATGAATTGACTAGGTTTGTTGACGACATGGAATCTAAAAATCCAAAGCCATTTTTCATTGATATTCATAGAGTTGGCAAATATACATATTTACAATGTCTCAATCAAAAAGATTCCTCAGAATTCGATGGAGATGTTTTTGAAAACGAGAATAGTGGAAGTGATGTCCGTCTAAGGATATCATTGCATAGCTTGAAACTTGCTCTTAACAAGGCTCGAACTAATCAAATCGCAATTGAATCCAATGGCAAACAATTATATAACATTGCTGATTTGTCAGAACCATTCTCAGAAGATAATGCTCAATTATTCTGTGGTGCGGTATTTGAGGATGAGCTTAAACAGCTGGAAGAAAATGAGAACTTGATGCGATTGGAAAGAGGAATTGAGAATCCTAAAGAAGATAAAAGTGGAATTGAATCTTTTGTAATTGGGGAAAAGTTCACAAGGCATCCAGTGCCTTTTGACGGCAATGATAGGCTTATTCCAGTAATCACATCTACTGGAATTGATGTGGTGCTTTCATTGGCTGATGTATCTGTAGAAGAGTTTTATGCAATATCAGAAGCACCGCTGACTCTTGGCGTTTTTGAGATGAACTCCGTGCCTTTCATTATTCTAAACTTTAATGAAACAATGGTGCAAGAGTTCGCTTTGAACGTTATGCCGATGAGTGAATTTGAACGACGGCTTTGGCTTAATCAGCAAGATAAGAATTTGCTCAGAATATTTCATGTTGACGCATCAACTGGCGAATTGGTGTCAATCAGACTGCACAACCCAGAAATGATGTCACATATCAAGAACATTTGCAAATCACAATGCAAATACTCGGCAGAAACGATAGACAACTTTATCGTTCAAACTGAGAATGTAATGACTGTAAGAGAAATGAACGAGTATGCGCAACAGACTGAGATCTTGAAAATTGAGTTGGGCTAATTGAAAACCACAAAGCATAAAGGATGGACGAAATGCCGAGTAAACAGCAGCTCATTTTGCTTGTAAACTCGCTGTGCAAGTTACAAGACAAAATCATGTCGGTTAAAGGGATGCCGAAGCACATTCAGCAACCCATCTCCGACAAGGTTGAGCCATTGAAAGCCCCAATGTTTTTCCTCTGGGAAAAACTGGGCTACGGAAGTCCTACCGAACTTTCGGCCCGAGGCATCAATGGCTACTGGATGGCTTCGTTCAACACATCGCCGCCTGATTTCCTCTCGGAGTGCATTAGACTTCTCCGAACATACGAAATCCCAATCAACGAATATGACGGCGGCATCGACTTGCAAAAGTCGCTCATCAATTTCTATTCAGACCTTCAAGAAATATACGAAATATGAAAATTCCTAACGAAAGACTATTACTTCCATTAGCCCATAGGCCTTGGACTATTCTTAATTCAGAAACTGGTCAAATCCTCCTGCCTTTATTTTTTGATTTCAAACACTCAGAAGCGAAAGAAGATGAATATAAAGGTTGGGCTTTTGACATCTATTTCATCAGACAAAATGCCATTCGTTTCCAACATTATATAGCACGTCTAAAAGGTAACGAAAGAAGAAAATTAAATGAGAATTGGACATTTTGCCCTACTAGTGAAAATGACGGTGTTTTAATATATGAAGAATTTCAAGAGCTTAACATTTTAATCGTTTTCCATCTTCATTCTTTTTTGTGGAATTATCCGACACAAATTGATGATGATGAGAATTAGTCTATATTAAAGTCTCGGAACTCACTTACCGGGGCTTTTTTGTCGCATACCAACCGCTGTGAGGCGGTGGTTTACTCATCGGTATAGTGGGCGTTGCCGCTCACTATATTGTTGATTTTCTGAAAAACTTCAGCTTTATTAAGCTCACGCAGATAGTTGCGAATAATTCTATGCGCTCTCATTTTTTCAAAAAAAGTTCGTTACTTTTGTTTGA
>JAEEGL014708028.1_pt1 | contig 13828 bp, 10 predicted proteins | sample 9134231 | NCBI WGS metagenome assembly JAEEGL01 (sample SAMN16246548, study PRJNA631951) | gut metagenome | biome: gut microbiome; feature: rumen; material: fiber-attached | host: Bos | place: Iran: Karaj | collected 2018-10
CAGTACGGAAAAGAGCGCGGGAAAGAATACATAATAGCCCAGCTCAAAGACGAGTACGGAGAACGGATTGACAAAATTCTGGGCGACGGAGTAAAAAGGCTTTCAAAGAGCGAAGAAGCGAATTACGGAAGAACGAACAGAAGCCTTCATTTCATGCACGGAATGAAAGCGGGCGATACAATAAAAGAAATCGACATAGGCGTTCTCAGGACAGAAAAAGTTTTGTCGCCAGGACTGCACCCGGAACTTTTGCCCGGAATCATAGGCGCAGTTCTGAAAAGAGATGTTGCCGCAGGAGCTGGTGTTTCGCTGGATGATTTTCTGGAGAAATGACAGGCGCGGCGTGAGCAGCTCTAATCAATCATGCGCAGCTTTTTCCCGCTCCTCAATTTTCTTCTGCGTCTCAATGATATAGTCCGCAATCGACTTTGCGGCATTTCCCTGATTATGCCACGCCTCCGCCCGAATAGAATTTCTTCCTTCCTGAAGCTTCTGGCTCCCAAGAGCAGCCTCAACGATGCTACCGATTCTAGAAAAATTACCTTCATCAAGTTTGACCCCGATTTTAGGAAGGACTTTAAAAGCCCAGCGCGGCTCGGAAAGCCAGTCAGCATCGTAAGGAAGCGTGTCAAATCCTGTAGGATCGGTGTAGATTACAGGCTTATCAAAGACAAGAGCAAAATCAAAGATTATTCCTGAAAAATCAGTTATGAGAATGTCCGCTTTGTTCAGAACGGCAAAATTATCGTTGTCGTAATTCCACTCTACAGAAGAGAATTTTTCTTCAAGCGGTCTTAATATATCCTGCTCAGAAACAACAGTCTGCGGATGAGGACGGATTACTATGTTAAAATCTGTTTTTGACAATGCGGACAAAAGTTTTTCTCCGTACAAGGAAAGAATTCCGCTTTTTCCCCAGCTTGGCGCGAGCAGAACGGTCTTTTTCTCAGAGCCGACTTCTCGCTTGCTTAAAAGCGAAAGCCGATTTTTCATAGTATCAAAAACAGGATAGCCCGCAAGAACTATTTCTTTCTTCTTGATTTTCGGGCGCAATGATTCTATCTCCCGTATAAAATCAAGCTGATTTTTTCCGGTAACAAGAACGGCATCATAATAATCAAGCGCGAACATTCTGTAGCCCGCAAGCTCATCGGCGGAGTGCGGAACATGAACATACCACTTAACATATTTGCTCCTTTTCCACTGGTACACATCAAGGTTCGGAGTCGTAGAAATAAGAACGCTCGCATGGAGCATATTGAGCTTTGCGTAAGGTTTGTTTCCCTCCCCTATGAACTCGGTCTTTACGAACGAGAATTTTTCTGAGAGCGCGGGGTCATCGGGGCTTTCCGTGTAGTAAACGAGCGGAACTCCACGCCTCTCGAATTCATCGCACACAGGCTTAAAGACATTCCAGTACCGCTTGTGATCCGAGAAAATCGCTACAGGGATGTTTTTTTCATCAAAAGACTTTGTTTTACCGCCTAAAAACAGGAATTTAATTTTCAGGTACAAGGCCCTTGCCCCGAATGTAAGCGTAGCTGCAAGCGTTATGAAAAGCGAGAATAGCATTGAGCCAGTACCAGGGTCGATGTACAGAAAAAAATATGTCATTTTAGCCTCTCCCAGTTTTTTGAATCAAATATATTCTCCTTGACATGAAACCCTTTTTCTTTTTCAAGCGTAAACTGATTTTTTGTTCTCATTGCATTTCCGTTGTACTCCTCGCCAAAACATGGGTATATATCAACTCCCGAAGCCTTATCAGAAAGAAGCTCGTTTTTTGAGAACGGATTAAAATCAGAAAGCGCAAGACCGTCCTTGGCAAGGAAAAGCGTGTCCGCATTCGTCATAAAAGACCTGTCAGTCCGCACTTCTCCGCTGGAGTCAAAATCCTTGCTCAAAAGAAGCGGGTTGAAATATGCTTTTTCTTCCGCAAGCGAGTCGCCAGAAAAGCACGGCGCAAGAACATCGCGCCCATGGTCAGAAACAACGATAATCCTAGTGTTGTCATAAACTCCGTTCTCACGAAGCCAGTCAAGCCATCGCGAAATTCGCATGATTGCAAAAACATTGACATCAAAATGAATCTGGTCGTATTTTGAGTCTGGATAATACTTCATTTCCAAAGAAGATGATTTTTTTCCTGGAACAGAAAAAGCATCGTCAAGCTCAATAGGGGCATGGGTCAAATCATTCAGCATAAAAACAAACCGACCTTTCTCCGAAGAAAAATCAGTAAGCTCAGAGAGAAACTCAAGCGTAGAAGCGTTGGAGTAAAATTCGTCAAAAGAAGCTTCTCCCGCATGTTTCGTCATGTTATTGTAGAAAGTAAGGCGCAGTGGCGGATAAAGAAGCTGAAGCACGCTGAAATTCACAATCTGCTTTCTGCAAACTTGGTCAGCAAAAGAAGCCGAAAGACCACCCGTAATATTGTATTTCTCAAAGAAAAAATCGTTCAAAGTTCCGTTGACCGAAATATATGACGACTCAGAAATTTCACCATAAAGCGGAATATCCGCGGAGTATGAGTCTGGTCGTTCCATGTCGCAGAGCGTAACGCCGAAACCTGCGTCCTGAAAAAGCCTCGGAAGGACAAGAGTTCCTTCGGCGAACTGCTCCCGAAGAAGCCTTCCGTCCTTACCCATGCGCTCAGGCGTGTACTCGTAGCCTCCAAGCATGGACGGAAAAGCAGGAAAAGTGTTCGTACTGAAACTGACCGTGTTCGGGAAAAAAACGAATCCATCGAAAGATTTTTTTATATCTGGAAACTGCTCTATGATTTTCGGAAAATATGAGCTTATGGCGCGGTCAAGGAAAATTATGAGCACATTCTTTTCAGTCTTGCTCAAAGAGATTACAGGCCGAACAGCCTCCGCCTGCGTTTTTTTCCCGTCATAGCCAGAAGAAGCGTATTCTTTGAACGCACGGCTTATTCCAACCGTCTTATAAAGACCAAAAGAAAGCGATGCGACGAAAAGAACAGAGCTTATGCTTACAAGAATGGAAGATTTTTTCCTTAGAAGAAGAAGGAGGACGAAAAGAAAAATCGCGGAGAAGGCTGCAAGCGGAAAAATCGAGAAAAAAGGCGCGTAATTTCTTAGAACGCCAGTCCTGTCAAGTTGGAACGAAATGTTCATCGTACCGTAATCGTATTTGAACACGAATACATTCAAAAATGAGATTACAAGAAGTACGAAAAAAAGAGGCGGAAGAACCATGCGCACTTTTTTTCCGAACAATTTGTAGACCGCAAGCGGCCAGAACACGAAAAAACCAGAGAATACAAAAAACGCCGAGATTATGTAAGAAACGGGCGACGGCGTGTTTCCCAAAAACGAAAATTCAACTGGGCTTGATGAAATAACGCTAGCAGGAATTACAAGCCCAGAAAGAAGCGCGAGCGAAAGGCCTGAGAGCGCAAGAAGAGTCGCTTTCTGAACTGATTTTTCATCGTCAGGCAAAACTGAGATTTCTTTTTTTGAAAGAAACGGTCTTACAACGCGAGAAAGCAAAATCGGGAAAAAAGCCACACAAAGCGTGAAAAGCGCGAACACGGAAACCTTCACGAACGAATCGTTTTTCTTGGCAAGAACAAGAGCCAGTAAAACAAGCATTGCAGAAATTATTCTGTGCAGAATGCGCCCTGGGTTTTTCATTTTCATAACAATATTCTTTGCGAGCGAAAAAATATTGTTCAGAATCCAGTAGATGACAAGCCCGCTTGGTGAATTGTACAGGAGAAAAAGAAACACGAGCGCAATTGCGCAAAGCTGAATCTTTTCGCGGGCTGGCGCGCCTTTTAGGTAGACAGCCCCCGAAACGAAGTTTATGAGCGTCATCAAAACAGGAAGCACATTAAGAGAAAAAGAGCCGAAGCGCAATAAGGAATCAGGCGCGCCTAAATCGCGGAAAATCCAGAAGCCGGCTCCACGCAGAAGCTCGCTGTGGCTCAAGTAATGGTAAGCCGCGATGAAAAAAGGAACTTCAATCAGAATCGAAAGAGAGCTTCGTAGCGCGTAGAACGGATGATAATGATTCATCTTGTAATAAGCCTGAAGCATCATAAAACGCTCGTCGCCCCTGAATGTTTTTTTTATCCTCTTGGTCATTGGCTCAAGTTTTTTCATTAACGCAAGCTCTTTGTCCCGCAAGCTGTCGGCCACCGTGTACAACGGAAGCGCGAGAAAATTTATAACAAGACTAACGCCAAGAACAGCCCCGATTACTCCGGCAGCTTCAAATTTGACGATTATAAAACTGAAAACCCAATCAACTATGTATTCAATCGGTGAAATTACTATATTGTATAGAAACATAACTATACATTTATATCAGGTATAATAACATTTTGTCAAGAGCCTAATTCAGTTCTTTATGAAAATCGAAATAAAATGTATCATTTTTTTCTATGACCGACTTATCAAACCTAAAAAATGAACTTAACGCAGAACAGTACGAAGCCGTAATGACAACGGAAGGCGCGATTCTTATAATCGCAGGCGCAGGAAGCGGAAAAACGCGCGTAATCACATTCAGAATCGCAAATATGCTGAACAAAGGAATCCCGCAAAGCCAGATACTCGCACTCACATTCACGAACAAGGCGGCCAGGGAAATGGAGGAGAGAATCAAGGAACTTACTGGAAAAAAACTTCCGATGCTCACAATCTCCACTTTCCATGCGTTCGGAGTCCGAATTCTCAGGCAGGAAATAGGCGCGCTCGGCTGGCGGGACAACTTCTCAATCTATGACGAAACTGACAGGAACTCGCTGATTAAAGAAACAGGCCGTGAACTGCGCTACAGTCAGGAAGCGATGGACATCTACAAAATCGGAGTTCTGTTCTCGGACATTAAGACCGGGCGCAAGAGCTGGAACCATGAAAACGCAATGTACAAGGAGCTTTTCGAGGGCTATCAGGAAGGGCTAAAGCTCTTCAACGCAGTTGATTTTGACGACCTCATAACGCTTCCGATAAAAATCTTCAAAGAGCATCCTGATATTCTTGAAAAATACAAAAGCCGATTCAAATACATAATGGTGGACGAATTTCAGGACACGAGCCACCAGCAGTACGAGATGATGCACCTTCTTGCAGGAAAAAATGTTGCTGTAGTAGGGGACGATGACCAGTCAATCTATTCGTGGCGCGGTGCTGACTACCAGAACATAGTGAATTTTGAGAAAGATTTCCCTGATGTAAAGGAAATAAGGCTTGAGCAGAATTACCGCTCAACCGGAACTATCCTTGCGGCGGCGAACGGCGTTATAAAGCACAACACGAACAGGAAAGACAAGGAGCTTTGGAGCGGTAACGGCGAGGGAAAGCCGATTGAGATTTTCATGCCTCAGAACGAAACTGACGAAGCCGATTTCGTGATTGAATCGATAAGAGGAATCGCTCTTACGGAAAAGCGAAAATACTCGGACTTTTGCGTGCTGATGAGGGCAAACACCCAAAGCCGCGCACTGGAGGAAGCCCTGCTTTCAGAGAACATTCCGTACACGATGAGCGGCGGAACGAGCTTTTTCCAGCGCAAAGAAATAAAAGATGTAATCTCCTATCTGCGCGTAATCGCAAACCATGACGACGATGTGAACCTTCTGCGCATAATAAACACCCCGAGGCGAGGAATCGGAAGGGGCGCAATCGAAAAGCTGAACGAAGTGGCAAAAGCAGGCTCCTGCTCGCTCTGGGACGCAATTCAGAGCATAATCACAGCCTCCGAGATGTCAAGCACGGATTTGTTCGGGGAGAGCGAGAACACGAGCGACTTCACGGACGAGCAGTTTGAGAGTATCAAGGAGTTTTCAGAGCTGATTGAGAAAGGAAAAAATATGCTCGGAGGACACGGATTTTCAAAAAAAGCGCGCGCATTCATGGACGAAGTGCGGTACAACGACTACCTTATTGCGGAGAACCAAAAAAGCGAGAAAGCGGCGCGCTTCAAGATGATGAACATCGAAAGTCTCATGCAGTCTATGGAGAGGTACGAAAACAACCCGGACAACGAAAATCCGAGCCTTTACACTTACCTGAACAGGATTACCCTTCTGAGCCGCGATGAAATGGACGATGAGGAAGCAAGCGGAAAAGTGAACCTGATGACAATCCATGCGTCAAAGGGACTTGAGTTTCCAGTCGTATTCATAGTCGGGGCCGAGGAAGGGCTTATTCCCCATGGGCGCGCAGTCGATGAGGGCGGCGACAAGGCCGTTGAGGAAGAAAGGAGGCTTTTTTATGTTGCAATCACCCGCGCGCGCGACAAGCTCCTGATTTCATCATGCAGGGAAAGAAGGCATTTGCAGTCCGTCGTGGAGTCAAAACCGAGCCGGTTTCTTGATGAAATTCCTACGAACCTTGGTGAGTACCATGAGCCAAAGAAGGAACTTACCCCAGAAGAAACTGCGGAGATACTCGCCGCGATGATGAAGAAAAAATTCTCCAAGCCGATTGTTCCAGGATTCTGACCTGATTTACAAAAGCCCTTCCTTGCAATTTAGGATGGGCTTTTTTTGCAAAATCAAAACAGACTGCACGACAAAAATAGGAATTTTGAAAAAATCTGTGAGCTGGCATAAAAAAAAGAAGCCCTGCTTTTAAGGCTTCCTTGAATATGGGGAGTGAGGGACTCGGACCCCCGAACCCGATAGGGAGCGGATTTACAGTCCGCCGCAATTGCCGCTATGCGAACTCCCCGATTTTAGCTGCCTGTAGGATTCGGACCCACGACCCCGAGATTACAAATCACGTGCTCTACCAGCTGAGCTAAGGCAGCGTTTAAGTGTTCCGTAACGGAATGATTAAATATTACAGATATTCAAAAAAAAGGTCAAGTACTTTGACAATTTTTTTTGATTTTTTTTTCGCAATCAGTTTCCTTTTCTGATTGGAACGGAGCCAAGGTCAAGCACAAGGCTGAAAGAATTTGAAAGCGTGTTTGAATCAAAAACAACTCCAACAGCAAAAAGCTGAACATAGTAAGTGTTCGTCTCCGAAGCAGAAGAGTTGTGGTTGTAATCAGAATCGCCGTTTACAGGCTCCACATTCGTATTTGTAGGGTCAGAAACATTATTGTTCGCATCATTGAAAAAATCAAAAGATTTTGAATTTCCATTCCGATATGGAACAAAAGAGCCGTCAGTACCGAATTTTCCGCCGATTACACACGCACGGCGAGTGTACATATCGTCCCCTGAATAAGATTCGTTTCCTTTGTAAGTTTTAAGGCGTATCCTGATTCTTTTATTAGAGCCTGATTTCGTTACAAAAACAGTATCTGAGCCACGGTTGGTTCCCAACGGCTGGAATGTATAAGACTCTATCATTCTTGTGGCAGCCGAAGTTCCATTTGAGGCAGTGTTCACGGCAAGAATTGAATTTCTCTGCGAGACGAGCGTAGAATAATTATTATAGATTTTATAATACACATCAGTACCGATGAACGATGCTGCCTGATTGGACTCCGCAGTCGTAAAATCACTGTACCATGTCAAATAATCAGAATTGTAGTAAAGCGGGCTGTTGTTCGTAACGGAAGGCTCCGAAACATATGTGACCTCATCAAGCCCGCAGGCGCAAAAAGTCCCCAGACAGAACAAAATAAAAAGAGAACGCATTTTTGTTGATGTCCGGGTAAAAATCATTTCTTATAAGGCTACAGAAAGCTTTACTGAATCTTTCCAGAAGTTTTCAAAGCAATAAGCCTTGATTTTGAAAGATTAGCCCAGCTTGAGCTTGGATGAAGCGAAATAGCTTTCTCATATGCGTTTTTCGCATCGTCAAAATTATTTTTCGTTTCATTAAGACGACCAAGGTTGAACAAAGCCTTATCAATAAGAACGAAGTCATCATCCTCGCAAGCTTTTTTCATATATGAAACAGCTTTTTCTGAATCGTTCAGATTCTCCGCACACACAGCCGCATTGTAGAAAGAATAATATGTTGTATAGGCATTTTTCTTTGCTTTCGCAGCTGAATCCCAAAGGCTCATTGCCTTCTCGAACTCTCCTTTGCTGAAAGAAATCTCAGCAAGAAGCATTGATGCTCGAAGACCAACTACACCAGATTTTTTGGTGAGCGGCTCCAGTTTTGCGGAAGCCTCATCAAAACGAGCCTTTACGCCGGCATCATCTAAATCAGCAACATCCTTTGTAAGGACATAATAAATCGTATCAACCTGCTCAATTCCAGATTCAACGGCTTTTGCGTGGATTGTAACTCCGACAATCACACCAACAATAACAACGACAGCAGCAATAACAATACCAGTAACAAGCTTTCTTGATTTTATGAGCATATTGCTCAAAGTTGTTTCAAGCGTTACCGTCTCATTCTTATCACTCATTTTTTCACTCCTAAAATTTAACTTCTTATAGTTTACCGCAAATCAAGGTCTTTAAGCAAACGGGAAACATATGTTCGTTGCACACCAAGCAGTTTTCCCGCCGCAGTCTGATTCCATCCGCTTTCCACAAGAACTTTCTTGACATAGAAAGATTTGAATTTCATCACGACATTTCTGAGGGATTTATCTTTTTCCTCGTAGAAAAATTCTTCTGCGACAGTCTTAATGTCGTCTGAAGAAAAATCATCACGGAAAAAATCCCTTCCGAAATCATCAACCTGAATATACTCAGAGCTGCTTTTTATGCAAGCCCTCTCAACCGCGTTCTTAAGCTCGCGGATATTTCCCGGCCAATAATAATTGGTAAGGACATTCATAGCAGGCTCAGAAAATCCCCTGAACTTTTTGCCCAACTCCACGCTTGATTTTTTCAAGAAATACTCGGCCAAATTGCAAATGTAAGCTTTTCTTTCCCGCAATGGCGGAACATTCAGAGGAAAGACACTGAGCCTGTAATAAAGCCCGGATATGAACTTTCCCTCGTCAACCAGTTTCAGTAAATTTTTCCCGGCAGAAGCTATTATTCTGACATCAGCCGAAAAAAAATCCTCCGTGCCGCGTTTTCGCACGGTCTTGCTCTTTATGAACTCAAAAAGTCTCTCTTGCACCGGAACAGAAAGATTTTCGATGCAATCGAAAAACAAAGTGCTTCCGTCAGCTTTCGCCAACAAATCGTCAAGCATAGAAACATCCCCAAGAGAGCAGTTGAACATAAAAAATTCTCGCGCCCGCCTCGGACTTTTTTCATGGATTTTTCTTGCCACAATTTCTTTGCCTGTGCCTTTTTCTCCGCAAACCAAAACGATTGCGCCCGTTTTTGCAATCTCATCGATTACATCCAAAATGTCGGGAACAAAACAAAAATCAGCTGAACTTTCGCCTTTTGACTCCAGTAACGCCGTACACATTATTTTCTCGTCAAAATAGGAAATGGCATTTGAATAAACTTGCCCTGCTTTCTTCAAAAAAAACTCAAGGAGATTGCAATCATTTTTTTTGAAAGATTTTTCTCCAGGTTTTCCATAAAGAATAATAGCCCCACCGCATTTTCCATCACAGAAGAAAGGCATCGCAACCAAATTTGAATACATGGCACAGTCATCAATTTGGACTGAAGAAAAGAATTCTTTACTCGATGCCTCATTGCGGAAAACTAACCTTTCCTTATTTTTTACGACCCAATCTGCCACAGCGTTACTGTCATGGCTTTTGTCCCCGAAAGAAACAGCCCCCTGTTTCACGGAACAAGCACAGCACAGCTTTTTTGTTATCTTGTCTACAAGAAAAAAAGAGCCGTTTTCACAAAGAAGAAGAGCCATCGCTGACTTCACGATTTGAAGAAGCAATGACTCTTTGTCACTAAAACTAGAATTTAGATTGCACATTTCATCGATGAGAGATTTCAATTGTCTTGAATCAAACGAATCAACTTCTCTCATCAATGCAAATTAGTTTTTTCTCAAAGCATCTGCGAAAGGATTATATGATTCGTTGTCATTATCTGCTGACGAAGCCATATATTTTGAGATTTCCTTTCTGTCCTGAGCTTTTTTGAATTCTTTTACTGAGAATGCAACTCTTTCCCTTTCTACGCTGACATCAACAACATAAACATTGATTTTATCACCAACATTGTATTTTTTCACAGCTTCTTCAAAAGGAACATCCTTGTCATCGCTAAGGTTTGACTTGTTCACAAGCCCCTCAACGCCACACGGAGCTTTTACGAACACGCCATGCTCAGTTATTGATGTAATTTCTCCTTCAAGAGTTGAGCCAGCCTTGTACTCCTCCGCAAACTTAATCCACGGATTTTCCGTCAGCTGTTTGATACCAACAGTAATTCTGTGTGCAGGTGCATCAACATCAAGAATCTTGACATCAATTTCCTGTCCTTCCTGAAGCTCACTGCCAGGGTGCTTAACTTTCTTTGTCCAAGAAATATCTTCGCCTCTCAGGAAGCCATCGATACCTTCCTCAAGCTGCACGAAAGCACCATTGTTCGTGAATTTTACGACTTTTCCATGAACAACAGAGTCTACAGGATATTTCTCTGCAATAGTATCCCACGGATTCTCAGTAACCTGCTTCAAACCGAGAGAAACCCTTCCAGCCTGAATGTCATAACCAAGAATCATACATTTCACTTTATCGCCAATTTTTACAACATCTGAAGCCTTGCTGACTTTCTTAGTCCAGCTGAATTCAGAAATATGCGCAAGTCCTTCGATTCCTTCCTCAAGCTCAATGAATGCACCAAAATCAGTAAGTTTTGTTACAGTACCTTCAACGATGTCTTTCAAATGGAATTTTTCCTCAAAATGTACCCAAGGATCTTCCGTAAAATGCTTGAGCGAAAGATTAATTCTTTTTTCAGCAGGATCAAGCCTAATTACTTTCAGCTCAATTTCCTGACCTTTCTTAACGAAATCTTTAGGGCGTGTAACATGTCCCCAGCTCATATCGTTGATATGGAGCAAGCCATCGAAACCACCAATATCAATGAACGCACCAAAACTTGTGAAGCTTTTGACAGTACCTTTTACAGTAGCTCCAACCTGAGTTTCGGCAAAGAACTTATCTCTGGCGGCCTCAACAGTCTCCTCCAGATACTTTCTTCTGTTCACAACTATATTCTGTTTGTTTTCTGAATAAAGTCTTTCGATATAAAATTTTGAAACTATGCCAATGAGCTTTGAAGGATTCTCAACTTTCTGACTATCAGACTGACTAATAGGAAGGAACGCATGAATATCACCACCAAGACTTACATCAAAGCCACCCTTAACCTCTTTCTCAATCTTTCCCTCTACAGGCAGTTTCTCATCGCTGGCCTTTCTGAGGTCTTTCCAGACCTGCTTTGCCTTTGCCTTTGCAAAAGAAACCTCTGGTCCGTTGCGACCTTCAAGTTTTACAAGAACAACAGCAATTACATCGCCCTCTTTCGGCAATTCTCCAGCAAACTCAGAAACAGGAATTTTTCCTTCTGACTTATAACCAATATTAATAAAAACAAGGTCATCTGTAACCTGAATTACAGTGCCGTCAACAAGCTGCCCATCTTCTAAAGTTTTAAAACTGTTTAGAGACTCCTCTAATTGTGTCTGCAATGATCTTTTTGAAGATTCATTATTTTCCACTTCCATCTGTGCCATAAATAACCCTTAAAAATTAATTTTGCTTAAAATTATTTCACAAACTTTGTCAATAGTCAAGTCAGAAGTATCGATATAAAAAGCATCATCGGCTTTTTTCAAAGCGCCTTCCGCCTTATTTCTATCAATTTCATCGCGTTTTCTTATAGATTCTTTTATTTCTTCAAGCGTCATGTTGCTTACGCCTTGGTCAAAACGGCGTTTTGCCTGAACATCAATCGATGCGTCCAGATAAAACTTATACTCGGCGTTCGGAAAAACAACGGTTGTCATGTCCCTGCCCTCGCATATAATGCTCTGGCTTTTCGTAATCTCACGCATCCGCTCATTTACAAGATGCCGCACAGATATTATAGAAGAAACCTGCGCAACTCTTTTGCTCACATCATCATTGTGAAGGCTGTCTTCAACATCAACTCCATTCAGAAAAAGCCTTGAATTCACATAATCAAGCTGCTGTTTTTTGCAAAAATCAATTACGCCTTTCTCATCAGAAACTGCAATATCCGTAGAATTCAGAGCAAGCGTAAGAGCGCGGTAAAAACTTCCGCTATTCAAATATGTTATGTTCAATTTTTTCGCAATAATTGAAGCAATAGTTGACTTGCCAGTTCCAGCAGGTCCATCAATAGCAATAATCATAAAGTCCCCCTTAATTTTTACAAATTGACAAAAGTTCTTTCAGCTCGTCCGAAGTCAAATCCCTGTATTCACCAGGTTTAAGATTTCCGATTTGAACATTTCCAATCCTAACCCTTTTGAGCATTTTTATCTGAACTCCGGCATCAGCAAAAACACGCCTGATTTCGCGGTTTTTGCCTTCAACAAGAACAACTCGCATTTTTCTGGATGTTATTTCCTCAGCATTTTTCGCCTTATAAAAAACCCCTTCAACACGAAGCCCTTTTTTAAAATTCTCAGCAAGATCCCGCGGGAAAGGCATGGCAGAGGTGACGATATACTCTTTCTCGACTTCAGCACTGGGATGAGAAAGCCGTCTGGCAAAATCTCCGTCATTGGTAAAAATTATAATGCCGCAAGAAAACATATCAAGCCGTCCGACATTGTAAAGCCGCTCGGAATAAGCATCTTTCAGAAGCTCAACAGCCGTCTCGCGCCCCTTCTCATCAGACTGGGTGCAAACATACCCCACTGGCTTATTGAGCAGCACATACCGCTTGGTTTCTTCCACGAAGATTTGCTTTCCGTCCACAAGAACAATATCGTTTTCAGAAACTTTCGTGCCAAGCTCCGTAACGACTTTTCCGTTTACTTGAACTCTTCCATCTGCAATTATTTTTTCGCTCGCCCTTCTGCTTGCAACACCACAATGCGCAAGAAAAGCCTGCAAGCGAACGACATTATGATTATCGGGCAAGAACGAACCTCTCTTCTTCTTTTTCATCCAGCCTTGGCAACTCCGCGATTGAATTCAACTTGAAAAATTTGAGGAATTCTTTTGTAGTACCAAACTGAACAGGCTTTCCAGGAGCGTCGTTCTTTTTTCCAACCTCCTGAATAAGCTGTCTCTCAATGAGCATCCTTATCATGTTATCGGGGGAAACCCCGCGTATATGCTCAATCTCTGCCCTAGTAACAGGCTGCTTGTACGCAATTATCGAAAGCGTTTCAAGCGCAGAGCGGGAAAGCTTTCCCTCATTCCTGTTACCGTATTTTTCTTTCAGAACATCCCAGTTCTCCCGCTTAGGCGTAAGAATCCAGCCGCCCGTAATCATGGAAAGTTCTATTCCGGAATTATCCGCCGAATACTTTTCTTTAAGAAGCGCAAGACAATCCTCAACAATATCCGCAGAAATCCTTGCCGTGCGAGAAATCACATCAACGGACAAAGGCTCGCTTTCCAAAAAAAGGACAGTTTCAACAAGACCCGCCTCTTTCTCGATATTCGCAGGAACTTGTGTTTCAGTATTTTCAGTTTCGTTTTCTATGCTTTCTATGCTGCCCTGTACCGGCATATTTTTATATCTCCAAACAATTTGTTCTGATAAATCTCCGCAAGTTTTTCCTTCACAGCCTCAAGAACTGCCATAAACGCACAAATGACATCAAGCTTGCTGCCCGCGCGAACTATAAGATCCGAGAAAAAACACTCCCCGCGCTGCTCAAGGAATTCTGCCATCAAAGTCTTTTTTTCGTTCACAGAAATCTCCTCATTCATATCAAGAACGCGGGCATCATTGAATGATGAAATCAAATTCCTGAACATTTTCTGCATCTGGTCAAGAAGATTCCAAGTATCA
>JAEEGL014971446.1_pt1 | contig 13828 bp, 11 predicted proteins | sample 9134231 | NCBI WGS metagenome assembly JAEEGL01 (sample SAMN16246548, study PRJNA631951) | gut metagenome | biome: gut microbiome; feature: rumen; material: fiber-attached | host: Bos | place: Iran: Karaj | collected 2018-10
CCACAACCAGTACTCCAAAATTGTTTCAACTAAATTTATGATTTTCATACATTGAATTTGAATGCAAAGATACCAAAATTATGGTCTGTGAAAATACAATTTTAAACTATTTGATGACAAAAAACAGTGATTTGATAACACGGTCCATGTAATTTTGTAAGGATTTCTTGATTTTTGCAATTGTTTTTTGTGAAATTATCACTAACGACAAACGGATTATTATTCAACACGTAAAATTAAAATCAAGAAGATGAAAAAAGTTAGATTATTGACCATGGCTGTCTTTTTTTTAGCCGCCGCTGTTTTATTCAGCTCTTGTTCTAAAAGTAACGAAAAATTAATTGTGGGGAGCTGGAGAATTACACAAGGGTTCGAAAATAGTGAATATGTAGATGACTATAACAGTGAAGTGTGGGGATTCAGATCCAATGGAGTATGCTCTTCTACCTTTTTATGGGAGGATTATAACATTCAAGGGACTTATAGTTTATTTGATGGTTCATTATTGTTAAATTCGGGTTATGTATATCATAGTAACGGTTGGTATAAAGTGAGCTTGGATTTAGAAATTATAGAACTTTCACGCAATAATATGAGAGTGTCAGGTTATTGCAACTTAACTAATTCAGCTGGTGGTAGTTATACTGATTATGTTGTCATCCAATTTAAAAAAGTCAAATAACCATCACATTTTTAAGCGGATTAAGCGGCATTTCGTAATCAGGGGAATGCCGCTATTTTTTTAACAATCTTTTACTTAAAAATAGATTTCCATTTTCAATCTTTACAAAAAAAATCACTATTTTTGCTACTCAAAATTTAAAAACAGAATGAAAAAAATATCCATCATTATTGCTGTCATAGCCACTGTTTTGTGTGGTTGCAACAGAAACAAAGATGTGCCGGCTGGAACTGCTGCTGACACGGTTGCTTCTTCCATCGTTTATTTTACGGAAGATATTTCTCCGGAAGGAGTGATGAAAATTTTTGAATATGTAAAAGGAAACGTGAAAGGGGAAGTGGGGATCAAAGTGCATTTTGGCGAGGATGGAAACGAGTATTTCGTTCCCGCCACCATGGTGGAGCCCTTGTGCAAAGCCTTGAATGCCACCCTCATTGAAACCAACGTGGCTTATACGGGTCGTCGTGCGGAAACGAAAACCCATATTGAATTGGCTCGCGATCATGGTTTTACGTTCGCCCCTATTGACATTTTGGATGAGGGCGGCACGCTCAAACTGCCTATCGAAGGGGGACAACGGTTTGATACGGCGCTCATCGGCAAGAATTTTGAAAAATATGAAACGATTATCTATTTCACCCACTTTAAAGGACATGGGAGAAGCGGTTTCGGCGGGTGTATTAAAAATGCTTCTATGGGAATGGCCACTCCCGACGGCAAACGGGCGATGCATAAGAACGACTTTCCTGTGGTAAATCCCGATGCCTGCGTAAGTTGTGCAGCTTGTGTGAAAGATTGTCCGGCCGGTGCCATTTCACTCGACCCGCTGACCATTGACTATAAAAAATGTATCGGTTGCGGCAAGTGTATCTCCACTTGTCCCCACGGCGCTATGCAAGCCCCCGATGATGAAGAAAAAGCCAAACGGTTTCTCGAAGGTTTGGTGGAATATGCCAAACCTGTTATCGAAGCGAAAAACAATATCTATTTCAATATCGTGATTAATATCTCGCCCACTTGCGACTGCGGAAGCCATCCGGAGAAGCCCTTTGTACCCAATATTGGCATCCTCGCCTCTACCGATATTGTCGCCATTGAGGCAGCCGCCCACGATTTGGTGGACCAAGCAGACGGCAGCGATGATGCTTTCCTCCGGAAAAACTCTGTCAGCGGAAAACATCAAATCGAATATGCCGAACAATTGGGTATGGGATCACGTAACTACAAGTTAGTCAACATTGATAAAAAATAATCACATTTTTTTTGAAAATTTAAAAAATAAAAAAAATCAGTTTCTCGTTTAAGGGGGAGAATCTACAATTATGACTAAAAAACAACTTGTCCGAACGATTGGCTTTTTGTTTCTTCTTGCCTTTGCGACGCTCTATTCATTCGCCCAACGAATTGAAGTTCATTTTGACAAAGAGTTTTCCAATGATTCTTTGATGAATAAAACCATTGGGGTTGGAGGTGCTTTTATTATGGATGAATGGCATCCTAATCTTGATTTTCAGATTGATTTTGACTATACAGGTCATAAAGGGAAGGTGGATTATTTGGGGGTGGCGCAAAAATTTTCCAAGTACAAATTCGGGGTGGCGGCGTTATACACAAGGCCGTTGGGAACGCGTTTCCAATTGAGGGCAGGAGGGGAAGTCTCTTATAACAATATTAAGAAAACGGTTTCAGTACAGCAAGATAGCATAACTCATTCTCTTTCTTCTACTACTTATCGTGCCAATATGTTGGGAATAGGTGCCATAGTGCAAATACAGGTCAAATTAGGGAAAATATTCCGTATTGGCGCAGGGGTAACTCCCACCTACCTCATTCCACTCAATGCGAAGGTGGACCGTCCCAATGTGGCGCGTCAGTATAACAAAGGCATTTTTGCTGTGCAAATACAAATTGGAATAGAAATAAAATTAAGTAATAATAACCAATAAACGAAGAATATGTCACTTATAAAATCAATTTCGGGAATTCGTGGAACTATTGGCGGTAAAGCAGGCGAAAATCTGACCCCTGTTGATATTGTACAATTTGTTGCAGCTTTCATGACTTTTTTAAAGAAAGATGAAAATGCACTTACCATCGTCGTGGGACGCGACGGCCGTGTATCGGGAGAAATGGTGAGTCAAATTGCATGCAGCACAGTGCAGAGTATGGGCGGGAATGTGATTGATTTGGGACTTTCCACCACACCGACGGTTGAAATGGCGGTAACGCATCACCATGCCGACGGCGGCATTATTCTTACCGCAAGTCATAACCCGATGAATTGGAATGCACTCAAACTACTCAATAGCAAAGGAGAGTTTATTTCTGCATCCGATGGTGCTAAAGTATTGAATATCATAAAGAAACAAAGTTATACTTTTGCACCTGTTGAAAACTTGGGAAAATATACCACCTATAGCAAAGCGATGGATGACCATATTGATGCCATACTCAAATTGGAATTGGTGAATGTGAACGCTATCAAAAAAGCGCATTTCAGAGTTGCTGTTGATTGCGTTAATTCTACGGGAGGAATTGCTATTCCGTTATTGCTCAAACGATTAGGAGTGGCAGAAGTGAAGATTCTAAATGGGGAGCCAACGGGTGTTTTTGCTCATAATCCCGAACCGCTTCCCCAACATCTGTATGAGATCTCAGAATGTATGAAAAAGGGAAACTATCATGTTGGTTTTGTAGTGGACCCTGATGTGGACAGATTGGCGATTGTGAACGAAGACGGCACTATGTTTGGGGAAGAGTACACGTTGGTAGCGGTGGCCGACTATGTTTTGCAGCACCAGAAAGGGAATACAGTATCCAACCTCTCTTCCACACGAGCTTTGCGCGATGTCAGTCAGAAATATGAGGTGGAATACTGTGCTTCCGCCGTCGGCGAAGTGAATGTGGTGGAAAAGATGAAAGATACGGAAGCCGTTATTGGTGGAGAAGGAAACGGTGGGGTGATCTATCCTGCCTTGCATTATGGTAGAGACGCACTCGTCGGCATCGCTCTTTTCTTATCTTATATGGCCGAATCGGGAAAAGATAGCATACAAATACGTCGCCAATACCCATCTTATTGCATCTCGAAAAACAAAATAGACCTCAGCGAAGGAATGGATATCAAGAAGATAATGAATTTTATTGCAGAAAGATATGAGAGGTATGAAGTCAACACCATTGATGGGGTGAAAATTGACTTTGAAAACGGCTGGGTACACCTTCGCCCTTCAAACACAGAACCTATTATCAGAATATATGCAGAAGGAAAAACGGAAAATTTAGCCGATAATATGGCCAATAAAATCCTTGGCGATATTCGCGAATTTCTTCATTCATAGAAGTTTGGTAAGATAAAGAATAAAAAAAAGAGACTATTTTTCTCTTTCCCCCTTTGGTAAAAAAAGCTTCAAATAAAATTTTTATTTGAAGCTTTTTTAATATTTATTTTGTACTTTTGCAAGTTGTGTAAAAAGCGTTTTGTATGAAAGTTTATATTGCAAGCGACCACGCAGGGTATGAGTTAAAAGAGTTAATAAAGAAGCATTTTGCCGATCAGTTTGAGTGGCAGGATTTGGGTACGCATTCAACAGAAAGTGTTGATTATCCTGATTTTGCACATCCGTTGGCTGAAAAAGTTGCCCAAGATAACGAGTTGAGAGGAGTGCTGATATGTGGTACCGGCAATGGGGTGGCAATCACAGCGAACAAACATGCCAATGTGCGTGCTGCTCTTGCTTGGAACGAAGATATTGCCAAATTGGCCAGGCAACATAACGATGCCAATGTGTTGGTCCTTCCCGCTCGCTTTATTCTCCCCGAAACGGCTTTTTCGATCATTGAATGTTTTTTTCAAACTCCTTTTGAGGGGGGACGACATACCCAAAGAGTTGCCAAAATTAATATCCGATAGCTATGGAAGAAATTTCGCAAAATGTTGATATGGATTTTATCAAAACGCGTGCCTATATTGCTCGACATAGTTATATCGAGAATATGGAAAATAAGCTGGCGGCGTTTGAAAAACGTATGCTCAATAAGAATTTTAATGTTTTTTGGGCAGATAACGAAGCGTCATTGGTGGAACTTGTTTACCAACTTCTTCCGGATAAAATATACAATAAGGTTTGTTTCGATCTTCCTCATATTCCTGAAGAGTTTAATAATACGAAGAAAATTAAAAAAATTCCGATTGTTGAGGTGGAGAACGGCAAACAAAGTGCCTCTGTTTTATTTACCCAAGCTGATTTCGGCGTTCTTGAAACAGGCACGCTGGTGCTATTGAATAAACGAAGCAAAAATTGCTTTAACTTAATCCCAAATATCTTTATTCTTTTAGACATCAGTAAGTTAATTGACAAGATTTCTGATTTGGAGATGCTGTTGTATCTCAAATCCTACTCCCAAAACCAAGAGTTTCTGCCTGAAGATGTGAAAATCATCAATCGTCCCATCAAGCGGGTGGTAAAAACCAAAATCCAACAAGAGGGTGAGTTCAATATGCAGGATGTGCCTGTTACCATCTTCTTGTATGATAATGGAGTGACTGAAATATTGAAAGACAATATCCTGCGCACCTCCCTTTATTGCATCGATTGTGGGAAGTGCCGCACCGTTTGTCCTATCTATCAATACGAAAAATCAAAAGAATTTTCCCCCATTGAATTGGTTAAAGCAAATTGTTTTGCGAGGAACCGGATTACCGGAGACCTCTTCTCCCGCACTTTACTGTGTGGGAATTGTGTTCCTGTGTGCCCCATCCAAATTCCTATCACCGATCTCCTCATCCGTGAAATGGAATTGTCGAAAAAGCAGATTCCTTCTACCTTGGCAAAAATTTTCGTGAGAAGAAAGAAACTCAATAAAATGAGCAAGCCTTTCCAACGTTATTTCTTTTTGCGCAAGCTATATGGGAAAAACAAAATGCTGTTATCCTACTTTAAACAACAACCGAGTACTTTTTTTAACATAAAATGGCTGCAAGAACACCCTGATGATGAATAACAAAGAACTGATTTATAATAAGATATCGGACTTTGTCCGCAAATACTACCTCAATAAATTATTGCGAGGCGCCATTTTCTTTGTGCTCATCACGCTGCTTACGTTTATTGTATATGCTGTTTTGGAATACTTCTCATATTTCAACACCACGATTCGTTCTATCCTCTTTTATTCCTATATCTCTCTCTTTGTTGTTACATTCATTTTTTATATCCTCATCCCCCTCGGAAAAATTGCAGGATTTGGGAAACAACTTACCCGTAAGCAAATTGCTGAGATTATTGGAAAGCACTTTTCGGAAATTGATGATAAATTATTGAATTTATTTCAATTAGAAGATTTAATCAATACGAATGATTATAAAAGTCTTGAACTTTTAAATGCGGCGATTGACGCTAAAATCGAACAGATAAAGCCATTCCCTTTTACCCAAGCCATCCCCTTTAAAAACACCAAACGATACATTAAATGGGCACTGATTCCCATTTTTATTTTCATTGCTATTTTTTCTACAAAAAGTGAAGTTTTCACTTCTTCGTCCGAAAGAATCATACATCACCAGCAATATTACCAAAAGCCCGCCCCCTATCAATTTGAGGTGGAAAATGACACCTTGAGCACTTTTCAGAATGAGGAGTTTGTGTTGCATGTGACGGCAGTAGGGGAGTCCACACCGGATGCAGCCTACATCGCTATTGGTAATAAACACTATCAGCTATCAAAGAACGACAACGTACACTTCAGCTATACTTTTAAGAATTTGCAAAGTAATACGTCATTTTATATTTATACAGACGAAGTTACGTCAGATGAATATACGTTGGAGGTGCTTCCCAAGCCTGTTATTGTTAGTTTTACGATGCTTCTGCACTATCCCGCCTATCTCCATAAACCTGATGAGACAATAGACAACAACGGGGATGCCACCGTTCCCGATGGAACGCGCATTACGTGGTCGTTTTATACTAAGAACACACATGAATTATCATTTATACTTCCCGAAAAAACGCTTCGCGAAACTGCCGAAAAGAGCTTGTATCAAACCACTTTGGTAGCGCGAACCAGTTTCGATTATGCTATTATTAATAAAAACCGATTTTGTGCGAACAAAGATACGCTGAAGCATCATATCAACATCATTACCGACCAATATCCTGAAATTGCCGTTGAAAGCCAGGCCGATTCGGTACTACCCGACCGTATCTATTTCAAGGGAAGCATCAAGGATGACTATGGTTTTAGCAAAGCCCGGTTCGTTTATAGCAAATATGATGCCGACCGTAATCTTCTTGAAAGTGGGAAAGTGGTGCCCATTAAAATCAATCCCCAGCTCACTGTACAGGATTTCTTCTACTATTTTGATGCGGTGGAATTGCAACTTGAACCGGGTTATAGTGTGGATTATTATTTTGAAGTATTTGATAATGATGGGGTCAATGGGGCAAAATCAAGCAAATCGTCCTCTCAGTCGTTTAGGGTTAAAACACAAAAAGAGTTGGATGAGGATTTGAAAAATAGCAACGACCAAGCGAAAAAGGATTTGCAAGATCTGGTTCAAGAATCCAATGATTTGCTCAAGGATATTCAGAAGTTGGAAAAACAAATGATTCAGAATCAGGAACTTTCATGGCAGGATAAGAAAAAACTTGAAGATCTTCTTGAAAAATACCAGGAATTAAAAAAGCAAATTGACGAACTTCAAAAGAATCAGAGTCAGCAAAATGCACTTGAAGAGCAATATAAGAATATGCCTGAAAATCTCATTAAAAAACAGCAGGAACTTCAAAAACGATTTGAGGATGTGCTTTCGGAAGAGATGAAGGCAATGTTTGAGAAATTGCAAAAAATGATGAACGAGGCCAGTCAGAAGGAGGATGTACAGAAAGCGATGAAAGAGATGAAACAGAACACGGAAGACCTCAATAAGTCGTTGGATCAGCAGCTGGAGCTTTTCAAGCAGCTGGAGTTCGAGAAAAAATATTCCGATATTATTGAAAAAACGAAAGATCTGTCGCGTGATGAGCGGATGCTTTCAAAGGAAACGGAGCAAAAGGCGATCAATAAAAACGAATTGCTTCAAAAGCAAGAAAATATTGAGCAACGTTTCAACGAAATAAAGAAGGATTTGCAGGAACTTAAAAAACTGAATCAAGAATTAGCGGATCCTAATAAACTTACCAATACCGAAGATTTGCAGAAGCAGATTGAACAGGATATGAAAGACAGCAAGGACGCCCTAAATAAAAACAATCGCAATCAGTCGGCGGGAAAACAATCGGATGCGGCTGAAAAAATGGAAAAAATGGCTGATCAAATGGAGATGAATATGTTGGAAAATGAGGAAGAGGATTTAGCCGAAGATATTGAAACAATTCGACAAATTTTGGATAATCTGGTTCAGATTTCTTTTCATCAGGAAGAGAATATGGAATTATTGCGGCCATTGACTGCTCACTCAACGCGTCTGACAGATGTTATTCGCACACAGCATAATATCAAGGAGAATATGCAGTTGGTAGCGGATTCTTTGGAAGCTCTCGCGCGTCGGCAAACGTCCGTTAAACCTTTTATTCAAACTGAAGTCAGCAAAATTGATGATTATCTTTCTTCCACGATTTCCCTTCTCACCGACCGTAAATTAAAAAATGCACTCAGTCAGCAGCAATTTGCCATGACCAGCATGAACAATCTGGCATTGATGTTGGCCGAATCGCAAAAAGAGATGCAAAAGAAGCAGAGTGAATGTAAAAATTGCAAAAACAAGAAGGGGGGAAAAGGTTCGTGTGATAAACCTGGTGGCAAGGGGAAAACAAAATCTGCACGCGAGTTGCAGCAACAACTCAACCGTCAAATGGAAGCATTAAAGCGCTCTATGGAACAAGGGAAACAACAAGGAAAACAAAATCCCAATGGGCAATCCATCAGTGAACAGTTGGCCAAAATGGCTGCCCAGCAGGAGGCTATCCGCAAAATGATGCAAGAATGCCAAGATGCACTGAAATCTGAAAATGGTGTGGGCGACAGAACGCTTGATAAAATCATCAAGGATATGGAGCAAACGGAAAAAGATTTGGTTAACCGCACTATTACAACGGAAACGATTAATAGACAGAAAAATATAGAAACCAGAATGTTGGAAAGTGAACGTGCGGAGATGGAACGCGAGAAAGAGGATAAACGTGAAAGTACAGAGGCGAAAGATATCCGCAATCCCAATCCGCCGAAAGAGTGGAATATGGATAAAAAAACTCAACAACAAACGGAAATGCTCAAATCCATTCCTGCTAATTTGAATTATTATTACAAGGAAAAAGTAAACCAATATTTTTATAACATCGAATAATCTTATTGCTATGTATAATATTGAATTACAGCATTTAACTATAGAAAATGCCCAGAATGAAGTGCTCCGTGCAGCGGAAAATATATGCTCAAACTTCCATTTGGAAGCGCATTTTGGAACTTTATCGTATGCTCTGCACGAATTGTTGTCTTTGATGGAGCGCTACAGCGACGACCAATCGAATGCTTTTGATATTAATTTTTATATAGAACAAGATACAGTATCTATACAAATTGTCAATTATCAAAATTTTAAGGAAATAGAACGGTGTTTGCACAATGCTTCCATTGATGACAACGACACCAGTGCTTACACGTTTACTTGCCTCTCCGACCGGTTTGAATTTCGCGATGATTATCGTGAAATGTGGGTTGAAATGAAGCTCAATGCTGACATAGAAACCATTGATAGGGCACAGATTCTTGAACAAGAAACAATACTGTCGCGGGTCAAAGCCTTACAAGAAAAGTCATTGCAATAACCATTTAAATTTTACGATATGAAAAAAATATTCATTTTAGGAATTGTCTTATTGATGAGTGCAATGTCAGTATTTGCACAAGATGAATTGGATGCTTTCCGTTTTTCACAAACAGATTATGCCGGTACTGCCCGTTTCATGGGGGCAGGGAGCTCATTCGGCGCTATTGGCGGCGATTTTTCGGCTTTGAGTACTAATCCTGCGGCTATTGGGGTGTTTAAACGGCACGAAATTTCCTTTACTCCAGTAGTGATTTCCTCTTTCAATACAGAAAGTGTTTACGATAATGCTTATTCAATTGCTCATCGTGTACGCTATAGTCTCACCAATTTGGGTATGGTTTTTTCTTGGAAAATAGCAGATGAAACTTCCAAATGGAAAATGGCTCAATTCGGGTTCGGCTATAACCGCATCAGTGATTTTAATAATTCCTATTTTATGGGAGGAAATAGCAAAGGGACCTCAATGACAGACGACTTTATCGAAAGTGCCAATGGAACCTATTGGGGAAATTTGACGCATGATGCCGAAGCCGCATGGGAAACATGGCTGATTGACACACTCGGCGGGGAACCCCAACAATATTGGTCTCCCCTTAGCAATCATGACTTGTGGTTGTCAAAAGACATTCGTACAAAAGGGGGAATTGATGAAATGAACTTCTCTTTTGGAGGAAATTACGATGACAAATTGTATGTTGGTTTAACCGTTGGGGTGCCGTTTTTGGATTATACGATGAATGCGGAGTACACCGAACGCGACCTCAATGATGAAATCAACTCCTTTGATTATTATACGGTTAATGACCGTATGCACACCACGGGAGTGGGTATCAATGCCAAAGTGGGTATTATTTACCAGCCTGTTGAGTTTCTGCGCATCGGTGTGGCATTTCATTCTCCTACTTTCTATAATAATTTGAAAGAGACTTTGAATCGACAAGTCAACGTGTATAATACCAGTGACCCTAACAGTGACTGGGAGTACGATAATGTGTCGAAATATAAGTTGTGTACACCTTTGCGTGTTATGGGTAGTGTGGGTTTTATCATTGCGAAACGTGCATTTATTAATGCAGAGTATGAATTTACCGACTATTCAATGGCAATGCTTATGTCATCAGATAACTATAATTATCGTTACAACTACACGACAGAAAATAAGAATATTGAAAACAATTACGGTGCATGCCATTCAGTGCGTATTGGTGGAGAAGTAACGATTGCCAGTTTTCTTGTAGCAAGATTAGGCTATGGCCTTTCTACGTCTCCTTATAAAAATGGGGTAGCCAATGGACTAACGCACAACGCTTCCTGTGGCATCGGCTTCAGAGGCAAATATTTCTTTGCTGATTTTGCCTACTCATGGCGATTGAGCGGTTATGCCTTCAAACTATACAACACTTCAGACGTAGTTACTACCCAAACCCAACGCAACCGTTTTGCTCTGACTTTGGGGTGGAAGTTTTAAGGAGGATATGTTCTCCCAAAATGAGTCGGAATAAACTATTTCGAGAAACAGAAGAGGCATACCAACGGTATGCCTCTTCTGTTTCTTCATTACTGTTTTTAATTGGGGGTTGGTATTACAAATTCTTTAACAAGAAATTGGTCAGTTTCGTGTAGAGTTGGAATCGGGTGTTTCCTCCGTAAATGAAGTGATTTTTATTCGGGTAGAAAAACTGCTCGTATTGTTTTTCGGCCTTGTTTAATTGTGTAACCAAATCCATCGAGTTTTGAAAATGAACGTTGTCATCGCCAGTGCCGTGTATTAGCAAGTAGTTTCCTTCCAATTTATTTGCGAAGAAGCAGGGCGAATTATCATCGTATCCTTCAGGATTGTCTTGTGGTTTTTGAAGAAAACGTTCGGTATAGATGTTATCGTAATAGCGCCAGTTGGTGACGGGAGCAACGGCCATGGCCATTTTGAACACCCCTTCTCCTTTAAACATGGCTAAACTTGACAGATAACCGCCGAAACTCCATCCCCAAATGCCAATACGATCCTTGTCCACGTAAGGCAAGGTCTGTAAATAGTGTGCCGTGGCAATCTGATCAATGGCTTCGAATTTCCCCATCTGTTTGTATATCACTTTCTTGAAAGCATCGCCACGACCGGCAGTTCCGCGACCATCCACACATACAACAATATATCCCTTTTGCGCCAACATTTGATACCACGCATGATCATTGCCCCTATAATAGGCGTTGCTTACCTCTTGCGAACCGGGTCCGCCATATACATACATCAAAACAGGATATTTTTGGTTCGGATTGAAACGCAAAGGTTTGATCATCCACCCATTTAATTCAATGCCTTCGTCAGTGGTAAAAGAGAATAATTCTTTTTTGGAGAATCCGTACTCTTTGGCACGTTGCATGAATTCTTCGTTATCCTCCAAAGTGTATAGTAGTTTCCCTGCACTGTTGTGAACAGTATAGATAGGAGCCGTGGTGGCATTCGAATAATTATTGCAATAAAAATGGGCATTACTGTTGAAAGTCGGGGTGTTCCAACCCGTTCCGTCTGTCAGCAGTTTCTTCTTTTTCCCATCAAAATTAACCACATACAAATCCTGATTCAGCACGTGCGATTCATTGGAAAGGTAATAAATCAGTTTTTTCTGAAAATCAATCGTACATATATTCTTTACTTCATAGTTACCAGAGGTCAGTTGTACGGGATCTTCCCCGAATTCAGCCTTATAAATATGGTTATAGCCATCACGCTCTGAGGTGAAAATCACGGTTTTGTTGTCTTCTAAAAAGTAGTAATCTTCAGAAATTTCCAGCCAAGCGTCGTTTTTATCGGTTAGCACAATATTACGGGAATGATCTGTGATATTGCATCGGTAAAAGTCAAGTTGGTTTTGCAGACGGTTGAGTTTCAATACCATCAAATCGGTTGAATTGGAGAGCCAATACACGCGGGGATAATAACAATCTTCGCGTGGAAAATCAATTTTCTGGGTTTGGGCAGTCTGCAAATCATATACATAGATATCTACCAACGAGTTGTCTTCTCCTGCTTTCGGGTATTTATAAGTATATTCTTCAGGATAAAGTTCTCCCCACATAGTCATGGAAAATTGTTTCACATCGCTTTCATCGAAACGCAAAAAGGCTATTTTCAGTCCGTCGGGCGACCAATAAAAGCATTGCGACATGCTCAGCTCTTCTTCGTGCACCCAGTCTGCAAATCCGTTTAAAATATGGTTTTCCTTCCCGTCAGTGGTGATTTGCACCTCCTTTTGATTGGCCAAATCATAATAATAGAGATTATAATCACGGACAAAAGCGACTTTGGTTCCATCGGCACTAAAATCCGCAAAACTGATCTTCCCTGCATCCGTATTAGAAACCTGTGTTAATGTATTGTTTTTCAAATCATAAACATAATAATAGGCGCAAGTGGAGCGGCGATAGATATACTCTTCGTCAAAAGCCAATAAAATTTTTGTTTCGCTATTGTCGAAAGAGTAGTCGCTTAATTTGGACATATACAATTTCTTTTGAGACGCTGTCTCAAGCATCTGATTGCTCAATAGCATCTTCACTTCTTTGCCGGTTTCAAAACTGAATTGATGGATTCCTGCCAAATCCACTGTCGTGTAGTAATCACTATGAGGCATGGAGGCAAATCCCGGGACCGACTTGGGAATAAAGATATAATCTTTCCAGATGTTGGTTAATGTGATCTCTTTTTGTGCTGAGGATACAAAGTGAAGCCCCATTACGGAGATTGCTAAGAACAATAATATTAATTTCTTCATATTTAATGATTTACAAATAATAGATGATAAAAAATTTTCTTTGCAAAGCAGTTGCAAAGGTACATAAATTTTCAGAAATACTATTTACAAAAAAAGCTGAATCTCTTACAGAAATCCAGCTTTCTTTTTAGATAATTATCAATGAATTATTTAGTTTCTTCAATTGCTTGTTTAATCAATTGGAAGGTTCTTTCAGGATCATTGTCCAGACCTACTGAAAAACGAATCAATCCTTCGCTCATACCCATTTCTTTTTGGATATCTTCAGGAACTTCTGAAGAGGTTGATTTGCCGGAATTGCTAAACAAGGTTTTGAAATAACCTAAACTTACAGCGAGGTATCCTACGCCGAGTTCTTGCATTTTTTCCATGATGGCGCTGGCTCTTTCGGCCGTGCCCATATCGATAGAGATCATGCCGCCATAGCCATAACCTTCATTCATCATTTTTGTAAATAATTCATGGTCAACATGTTCTGGAAGACCTGGGTAGTTATACTTGATGCCTGTTTCTTTGAAACGTTTGGCTAAGTACATGGCATTTTCG